>Ga0194043_1000586_pt1 | contig 20321 bp, 15 predicted proteins | sample JunL4415m_MetaG_FD_161274 | JGI IMG/M metagenome (GOLD analysis project Ga0194043, IMG submission 161274) | Anoxic zone freshwater microbial communities from boreal shield lake in IISD Experimental Lakes Area, Ontario, Canada - Jun2016-L442-15m | ecosystem: Environmental > Aquatic > Freshwater >...
TTGTATAACGATACAATTGACTTTTATCAAAAACATAGTAATAACAATATACAAAACTACATCTTTGTGACGCCCGCTCACACTAAAACACTAATAAGCTATATAAGAGTATGACAACCAAAAATAATACCAGTGACGGTAGTCTATAACTAGGCTATATGGCTTATATTACTGCCTAACGAGGTTATTGAAATGACACCAACACTTGATTAGAGCTGTAATCCAAACTTTAAAACTCAATAAAACTACTATAGTAGACCTGAAAATTATAATACTGCCTTACCAGGAACTTTATAATTCTATAGAGCTGATAAGCTTCACCGATGTAGCATTCCACATTTCAAAAAAACAACATCGACCACCACCACTAAATTTGCAAATAAAACACCTGGCGTCAGTTAACGCCCCAACTACTCTACAGTCGGCGACGTCTGGTGGTTCTATGCAGCTAAGCCAATACGTTACATCACCAATTACTGCAAAGTACTAAACGTACACGTATCTTTAAAAACGGCCGCTACTGCTAAGTAGCATTAAATTGGCGTTAACTCAATGAAAAGCAAATAAAATAATACTAGCTATATGTAGTTATACCAGATAAAATAATAGCCAAGGCTGTGCTTTTTTCTAAAACCCAAACTTCAATACTAGTGTAGTAATTACCGGGCAGCAACTGGCGTCGTGTGCAACATTATATAATTTATAATGTGCAACGTGACGCGAGTGCTTACCGGTCTATACAGATAACTAAACCAGTACCATAAAGAGTAACATTATGGCAAAGCAAATTACACATGGCTCCATGTATGCGGAGTGGGTTGCAGTCTCATGAGAGGACACAGCTGCACACAAGTCGTACCGCGCGCTTGTATAACGATACAATTAACTTTTATCAAAAACATAGTAATAACAATAGACAAAACTATATCTTTGTGACGCCCGCTCACACTAAAATACTAATAAGCTATATAAGAGTATGACAACCAAAAATAATACCAGTTACCGTAGTCTATACCTAGGCTATATGGCTTATATTGCTGCCTAATGGGGTTATTGAAATGACACCAACACTTGATTAGAGCTGTAATCCAAACTTTAAAACTCAACAAAACTACTATAGTAGACCTGAAAATTATAATACCGCCTTACCCGGAACTTTATAATTCTATAGAGCTGATAAGCTTCACCGACGGGGCATTCCACATTTCAAAAAAACAACATCGACTACCACCACTAAATTTGCAAATAAAACACCTGACGTCAGTTAACGCCCCAACTACTCTACAGTCAGCGACGTCCGGTGGTTCTATGCAACTAAGTCAATACATTACATCACCAATTACTGCAAAGTACTAAACGTACACATATCTTTAAAAACGGCCGCTACTGCTAAGTAGCATTAAATGGGCGTTAACTCAATAAAAAGCAAATAAAACTATAAAACAATACTAGCTATATATAGTTATACCAGATAAAATAATAGCCGAGGCTGTGCTTTTTTCTAAAACCCAAACTTCAATACTAGTATAGTAATTACCGGGCAGCAACTGGCATCATGTGCAACATTATATAATTAATAATGTGCGACGTGACGCGAGTGCTTACCGGTCTATACAGATAACTAAACCAGTACCATAAAGAGTAACATCACGGCAAAACAAATTACACATGGCTCCATATATGCGGAGTACGTTGCAGTCTCATGAGAGGACACGGCTGCATACAAGTCGTACCGCACGCTTGTATAACGATACAATTGACTTTTATCAAAAACATAGTAATAACAATATACAAAACTATATCTTTGTGATGCCCGCTCACACTAAAACACTAATAAGATATGGAAAAGCATGACAACCAAAAATAATATCAGTTACCGTAGTCTATAACTAGGCTAGCTGGCTTGTATTACTGCCTAATGGGGTTATTGAAATGACCCCACCACTTGATTAGAGCTGTAATCCAAACTTTTGGATTCGACGAAACTGCTGTAGTAGACCTGAAAATTATAATACCGCCTCACCTGGAACTTTATAATTCTATAGCGCTGATAAGCTTCACCGCTGGAGCATCCCACGTTTCAAAAAAACAACATCGACTACCACCACTAAATTTGCAAATAAAACACCTGACGTCAGTTAACGCCCCAACTACTCTACAGTCGGCGACGCCTGGTGGTTCTATGCAGCTAAGTCAACACGTTACATCACCAATTACTGCAAAATACTAAACGTACACATATCTTTAAAAACAGCCGCTACTGCTAAGTAGCATTAAATGGGCGTCAACTCAATGAAAAGCAACCACAGCTATAAAATAATACTATCTATATATAGTCGTATCGTATAAAATAACAGCCGTGAGCTGTACTTTTTTCTATAGCCAAAACTTTAATACTACTAGAGCAATTACCAGGCAGCAGCTAGCGTCGTGTGCAACACTATATAATTTCTAATACGCAACACGACACGGGTACTTACCGGTCTATGCAGATAACTAAACCAGTACCATAAAGAGTAACATCACGGCAAGACAAATTACACACGACTCCATGTATGCGGAGTACGTTGCAGTCTCATGAGAGGACGTGGCTGCACACAAGTCGTACCGCACGCTTGTATAATGACACGATTGACTTTTATCAAAAACATAGCTTTGCGATACCCCGAGTACCATCAAAATGACGCCAGTTCGCACTAAAACACTAATAAGTTATATAAGAACCCGGCAACCAAAAATAATACCCTAGACCGTAGTCTATAGCTTGGTTATATGGCTTATATTACCGCCTACTGAAGTTATTGAAATGACACTAATACTTGATTAGCGCTGTAATTCAAACCTTAAAACGCAACAAAACTACTGCAGCAGACCTGAAAATTACAATCCCACTTTACCTGGAACTTTATACTTCTACAAAGCTGATAAGCTCCCCCAACGGAGCGTTCCGCGTTTTAAAAAAATAACATTGATTACCATTACTAAATTTACCCATAAAACACCTGACGTCAGTTAACGCCCAACTACTCTACAGTAGGCGGCGTCTGGTAGTTCTGTGCAGCTAAGTCAATACAGTACCAAGCGGACTACTGCAAAGTACTAAACATATACATATCTTTAAAACTGGCCACTCCCAACTAAGCGGCATTCCACGAGTCTCAATTCAACGAAAGGCAAATAAAGCTATAAAACAATAGCCGGGGCTGCGCTTTTTTCTAGAACCCAAACTTCAACACTGGCGTAGTAATTACCGGGCCGCAACTGGCGTCGTGTGCAACATTCTATAATTTATAATGCGCAACGTGACGCGAGTGCTTACCGGTCTATGCAAATAACTAAACCAATACCATAAAGAGTAACATCACGGCAAGACAAATTACACACGGCTCCATGTATGCGGAGTACGCTGCAGTCTCATGGGGGCGTAGCTGCATACAAGTCATACTGCACGCTTGTATAACGATACAGTTGACTTTCAACAAAAAAATAATAACAATATACAAAAATAGGTCTTTGCAACACGCCAAGTACGATCAAAACAACACCACCTCACACTAAAACACTACTGGGCTAGCTAGGAGCGCGGCAACCAAAAATAATACCATTTACCCCAGTCTATAGCTGGACTATACGGCTTGAATTGCTGCCTAATAAGGCTATTGAAATAATACCAACACCTGTTTAAAACTGTAGTCCAAACTTTAGTTTCAACAAAACTATTATGGTAGACCTAAAAATTACCATACCACTTCACTGGAAACGATATAACTATTTATATTATTAATATAATCTATATGCCAAATATCCTCTAGATTAATAAAATAACACTTATTGTCACCACTAAATTTGCTAATAAACCCCCACCAATTAATTAATTAAAGCTAGCAAGACGCTTTTCATCTAAACCCAATCACAACCACAGGCATCGCCCAATTTATTAAAATGCACCCTACTAGTTCTCCTATAAATAGCTAACAACAGTAGTACCGGCAACTCTATGAAATCCCACCGCTGGGTTTGAAACCTTTAAAGCAACGGTTGGAACCAACAAATGCAAGTATGGCAATAGCAAACTACGCGTATCCACGCCGCACCTCGGTAAACTAGCTAAAAATTCATAACACTCACGCTCCGCTCAAACACAGCCAAGTCAAGTTGCAACACTTGAAATATAATTCTTACCAAAAATAAAAATTAAAGTCGCGCGCTCAGATACTAAATTATATAAAACTACGCTACACGTAGAGGGCAGCGTAACACAAAAAAAAAAATCTAATCGCTGAGTAACGACTCAGAGATATGACAAACTAATAAAAAGCTGCAATAAAAATGCGCGCCCTCCGGTTAACGCTAGTGATGATCTCTGTAAAAGCAGATCAATAAGCTATATAAATAACAAGCTGCAGTTACACGAATTTATCGGTGCGCCGATAAAAAATAAAGGGCCGGTCAAAACCCCCAAAACAATATGCACATATTCTGTAAGCAGCAAAAGCATCAAATTACAACCACTAAGATCAGTTGTATAACCAGAAACTAGTTCTGACTCTGCCTCGAGATTATCAAAGGGCGCACGACGGCTTTCATAAATAGTTTGAAAAAGGCAGCACAAACCACAAGGAAAAATAAATAAAATTAATATATAACCAGTCTGAAAATCTAAAATATCTAAAACAGCACAGCTGGAGGATATTAATAATATGACACAACACGTTCCGGTTGTAAACAGATCAAAAATAAAGCTATTTAAAAGCCCACGAATCATCGCCATAAAATTATATCGAGAGTTGATGTAAAATGTAATAAATACAGTGCTCACATTACTTATGATACTAAAAATTAATTGAAAAAACAGCGTTGCTACTAAATCAAAATGCGGGGCATAGTATCATGCAAACACAAAGAACTGCAGTGCACACAGGTGCACAAAAAAATAAAAAAAAACAGCCCAGTTATTTCCATAAAAAAAGGCACGCGTGCCGCATTCCGCCTTATTTAAAGTTTTCAATAAATCGGCGAGGATTTGGTATATACCATTGCGCCCCAAGAATGTTGGTCCAACGCGACGCTGCGCGATTGCAAAAAACTTTCTCTCTACTAATACCAATACAAGTAATAATATAATTATTAAAAGAATATAGCTAACATAAAAATATAAAAACTGCAAGGCCGAATTACTAAAAAAATACAAACATACCAAAAGGGCTGTAAATAACATAAGCGCCGTCGCCGCCTGAAAAAAATAAAGGCTAACGCCGCTGCAAACAGATGTAATGGGTATTAAATCGGAGTTGAACCGATACCAGATGATTCACAGTCATCGATGCTGCCGCTACACCATAAATACCAACTTTTATATAACTAGCCAGGATACTGTTAAGTCTTTCATTGCATAATAAAATCTCTCATAACGACGATGAGACGAGATTATAAGCTGAACACTCTATAATTGATATTACCACCTACGGCTATCAACTGTAGCTGAACTTCCAAAATATAAAAGAACTGATCAGTTGAGTACCACTAAAAAACCTATAAATAACGTTTTATTTTTCCTAAACGCTTATACAACTTGTCCTGAGAGAACCGCAGTCCACGCATTGTATAACAATCGAGGGGTTTTAGTCCCCTATAAAAACGCAACAAGGCGCGCAAATAAAGAACATTGCGGCTGTAAAAAATAATTGTGCGCTTATTTATAAAATAAAAATAAACGCATGGATTATAAATACAGATAACATGCGAGTACCCCAGTCATCAAATAAAGCAATTTGGTCGCTGCCGCTCAATAAAAAAATACTTACTTTTAAACCGTAAACTGACTGAGCAGTACCCCAAAATATACCCCCATAACAACAGCACTCAAAAATATCATAATCCCGCCAGGCGTGAGGCCGTTATAGATATGAAAACCAAAGCACGCACACCACGGGAGAAAAAACGCACGCCGCATATATTAAGACAACCAAAAATTAACCGATATATACCCGTATACCCCATTACTAAATATATCATCTTGTGGGATTTCGCGTAAACGGCATACTCAAATAGATGGGGAAGCAGCAAAACTCGTTTCAACACTACTTAAACAACTTTTTCAAGACAGGCCCCCAATAACCTGTAGCTATACTTAATAGCAGTCGCACATACTTATACTTTAATACTAATGGTGTTACCCGAATAACTGTTTTTAACAGCCTCCGCTGGTGCACTGGGTATCTAACGGCGTGACAACTTATTTGAATTCGCATAATTTTTCCAAACTTTTTCCGATCAAACTTACGAAGTCAGCGCGGCGTGTGGATAAGCTGATGCATGCGAGGGCGCATCAAAGCATTTAATTGACTCTGCAAGTAAAATAGGTAGTGGTAATACCGATTATCATCACAATAGTGTACTCTACTCGGTACTTCAACTACTTCCGCCTGCACCACAGTAGGTGATAATTTCCCCGCCGCGCTAATGTACTGCAGCTGTCTTGGAAAAACACCGAGGCCGCTGATCAAACGCCCGCAGTTACGATCCACAAAATTGTTTTGAATAGTTAATACTATTAGAAAATTAAAATAGCGCATCGTGCTAAGATAGTAATAATTTAATGCATTAAGATAGTGCCGTGTAGTTCGAGTACGACCGTCTATCATACACCGCATGTTGAAAAATAATAACTTTGAATCTGCTGCTAGTGTTCTTTTTTTAAGAACCTTAAATAACAGGAAGAAGGTGTCAATATTCTGTAAAACCAATACTATCAAGTATACTCTAATATACCTAAAGGCTACCCAACCCCCATCGCATCTTACCTTAACTTAAGAAGTGTATTTAACCTACACTGCCCGGAAACCTGCGCTGGGTCATAACTTTGAGTTACCACTGTCATACTACTATGAGCAGACCCCAAATGATTCATATTATAATATACAACGCGAATGTGTAAAAAATCATATAGACGAGAAAACTCTCAGAGAGATAAGCAAAATAATCCACGTTTAAATCGTGTACTAACATCAGTTAAAATTAACTCATTATAGATATATATATCCGCCTGATAAATAAAATTAGATACTTCCTGTATAATGGGCGTGTCACTATAGGCGTCTAACTCCGCTTCAAAGTGCTTTCAATAAACAAACTGATAACGGAATAGCTGCGTGACAATATTGTATACGTAATAATATAACTTATCATAATAAAAATAATTTTGTAAAAGCTTAATATGATTGTTCACTAACTGATAATACTGCGCCTGATACGCGCTTACTCAGTTTCAGTTAACTCAATAAGATAGCAACCCGGCGGTAATGGCAATTGCTGGCATAAGGTGACCCAACTTTAAATAATAAAAATAATAAAAAAACATAAAAATATTAAAAACGCGAAACTTTCAACTAGTGCGAAACAGAGCATCGCCGTATTAAACAAGGTTTCCTCGCAATCAGGCGTGTGTGCAATTGCAGTGAGTAAACCATTAAAAAGAATACCCGTACCGAGTGCGCACCCAAATAATGGAACTGTCATAATCCCCAAAGCTAAAATTTTACAAGATTTAAGGATCAACACGATAACTATCAACTACACCTTTTGTAGGTAGCTACCTGACCACGGCGAACTAACAAAACAGTTTCAAGTCGCGCCATGTTTAAAATGGTTGTAACACCGCGAGCACGCCCAGTCCGAACACAGCGGGTCTTCTCTCGAGACCGCTGTTGACAGAATTTACAATGCTGTATATAGTATTGGGACCGCGCTCGTTCCGCAAAAGTCAGTGCACGCGACTGCACAATATACTGAAGAAACCAATAATAAAATTCATACTTTAAATATTCAAACCGATAAAAATAGGCAACTCTCGGTCAGTGATGTTTTCGTGACAAAAACTTTCTAAAAACTGCTTTCTGTAAGACGCGTTATTTTGCGCCACATCCTAAAACTGCGAACAGCTGTGTTCTAAGACATGCCTAAAGTGTGACAATTACATACAAGAGCATGGCGCATAGCATAAAATACTTAAAACGCGACCAGCCTTTTAAAAAACCACATGACGGCGTCAAAATATTTCGAACCTCACAAAATAAAAATTTACACGTTGGTAGCAAAGGGCTACAGATCTTTTTTGAAGCCACAACACGCAGAAAACGTAGAAGCTTTACAACGACGAGAAGACTACTTAACGAGAGGCAAAGACTAAACAATAAAAGGTGTGGGCGACAATTAGAAACCGTACAACAGATGTAGTGACACGCTATCATTGGGTAGTAGTTAATATGCTGAACGGCCAGAATATAACCAATTCGCAACGAGGCGCCCCTCGGCGCAGTTAGCAACGCATACATCGGATATATAATTAAACGTATTAATTGATAAATTGCTGCTGGTATGCAAATACAGTATAAAACACTAGACAGTCCCACCATGTTTAGTAACATGGCCGTAGCATAACGCGCAAACCCACAACATAAAAATTAATACACGCGGCTAAAGAATATGTTTAGCGATCAGCCTCTCTAAAGACGATATCGGCTGTTTCTAATAAGGCAGTTAAATCACTAAAGTAGCATCTGGGGGCGAGCCACAAAGATCAGTGCACGCGACTGCGCAATATACGGCAGAAGCCAACAATAAAATTCATACTTTAAATATTCAAACCGATAACAATAGACAATACTTGGTCAGTGGTGCTTTCGTGACAAAAACTTTATAAAAACTGCTTTCTGTGAGAGGTGTTATTTTGTAACACACCCTAAAACTGCGAACGGCTGTCTTCTAAGACATAACTAAAGGATGACGACTACACATAAGAGCAGGGCGCATAGCATAAAATAATTAAAACGCACCCGGCCGTTTAAAAAACCACATGATGGCATCAAAATATTTCGAACCTCACAAAATAAAAATTTACACGTTGGTAGCGGAAGGCTGCAGATCTTTTTTGAAGCAATAACACGCAGAAAACGCAGAAGATTTACAACGGCGGAAAGACTACTTAGCGGGGGGTAAAGACTAAACAAGAGGCGGTGTAAGTGACAATTAAAAACCGCACAGTCGGTGTAGCGGCGCGCTATCATTGGGTAGTAGTTAATATGCTGAACGGCCAGAATATAAACAATTCACAATGAGGCACCCCTCGGCGCAGTTAGCAACGCATGTATCGGATATATAATTAAACGTATTAATTGATAAACTGCTACCGGTATGCAAATGCCATATAAAACACTAGACAGTCCCACCATGGTTAGTAACATGGCCGTAGCGTGACACGCAAACCCATAACATAAAAATTAATACGCGGGGCTAAAGAATATGTTTAGCGGTCAACCTTTCCAAAGACGATATCGGCTGTTTCTAATAAGGCGGTTAAATCACTAAAGTAGTGTCCTGGGGCGAGCCACAAGGGTCAGTGTGTGCGACTACGCAATATACTGAAGAAGCCAATAATAAAATTCATACTTTAAATATTCAAACCGATAAAAGTGGGCAACTCTTGGTCAGTGATGTTTTCGTGACAAAAACTTTATAAAAACTGCTTTCTGTGAGAAGTATTATCTTGTGCCACATCCTAAAACTGCGAACAGCTGTGTTCTAAGATATAACTAAAGGATGACGACTACACACAAGAGCAGGGCGCATAGCATAAAATAATTAAAACGCACACGGCCGTTTAAAAAACCACATGACGGCATCAAAATATTTCGAACCTCACAAAATAAAAATTTACATGTTGGTAGCGAAGGGCTACAGATCTTTTTTGAGGCGATAACACGCAGAAAACGCAGAAGCTTTACAACGATAGAAAAATTACTTAGCGATAGGCGAAGACTAAACAGTAATGGGTGTAGGCGACAATTAGAAACCGCACAATCGATGTAGTGACGCGCTATCATTGGGTAGTAGTTCATATGCTGAACGGCCAGAATATAAACAATTCGCAACGAGGCACCCCTCGGTGCAGTTAGCCACGCATATATCGGATATATAATTAAACGTATTAATTGATAAGTTGCTGCCGGTATGCAAATGCAGTATAAAACACTAGACAGTCCCACCATGTTTAGTAACATGGCCGTAGCGTGACGTGCAAACCCATAACATAAAAATTAATACGTGCGGCTAAAGAATATGTTTAGCGATCAACCTCTCCAAAGACGATATCAACTGTTCCTAATAAGGCGGTTAAATCACTAAAGTAGTGTCCGGGGGCGAGCCGCTTTATAATTTGCAAATTATAAAATGCCGGACTACGAAAATGACACCTGAGGCAGGCACCACTTAAAAAAAATAAACTAGTTCCAAACAGCCCCTTGCCAGCCTCAACAAAAGTGGTTGCAAAATCATTTGTGTAAGCACTGCGCTGAAAGTTCAAAAAACTAGTAATTAGGGACCCCATATCATTAATAGCGCCAAATCCGGCATCAAAATATTTAATCTGTATAAGCTGTACTAAAATATACAAATCCTCAATCACCTCACGTAAACGAATAACAAATCGATCATAACAATCACCGACAACTCCAATAAAACTTGTAAACGCCACCTGCGAATAGAGATCATATTTATATAGTTTTTGTAAACGTCAGTCTACACTGATACCACTAGCACGCCCGAGTGGACCGCTTAAACTGAACTGAAGCGCATCAGCAAAAGTAATAATTCCAACTACTTGTAACCGAGCACGCCAAAGCTTATTTGTTAAAAGTAATGTAATAACCTCAATAATAGATTTATTCGCGACGCGAAAAAACTTATAAAATTCACGCTGCACAAGCTGTCAATTTGGCATAGCACGCACCCTGCATGGCAAGGCATGCATTCTTGCACCAAGATCATTCTCAATAAACTCCATAATCTTTTCACGCTCCTCGAACCCTCAAAACAAGGGTGCCATCAACCCAATATCTAATGCGGCTGTTGTAATTGCTAAATAATGATTTAAAAGTCGTCCAAATTCACTCGCTAGTGTGCGCCACCACTGCGATAAATAGGAGGCTACACGATACAAACTTATCTCAGACGCGAGAAAAAAGCAGTGGGTTTGTGTTAACACAGATGTATAATCCAAACGCTCAACATAAGCACAAGCCTGCTGCTGTGTTTTTTTTAAACACAACCATTCTGATCCACGGTGCAAATATCCAATATGCGCATCAATACTTAAGACGCATTCGCCGTATAACTGTACGAGCAGACGTAAAACCCCATGTGCGGCTGGATGCTGCGGACCAAAATTAATAAATACTGAGTTGTTTACTAAGGGGCAGGATTGTCAAATATGGAACATTAGATATATTTTCAATTTAGCTGAGCACCTGCTCTCAGGGGGGAGAGGTAGTAAAAGATAGAGTCGAGTAGAAGAAGACTGCGCGGATACAAAAAATAAACTAGATTACTAAATCAATCAACCTCAATTAAAGAGAGTAATCCAAAGGACAGATAATGACGAGGGTGGGTCAAACTAAAGTAAACACGCTTGGTGGTTTTATAAATACGGGTCTGTGCGTGAGCCAAAACAGCTCGAAAGGTTATATCTTCACCCTCACTACGCTTAACCGTGCGACTACCAACACTATTTTTATGGACCGAACGCCTGCCAATTAAGAATAATTTGGGGCGGTATATTACAATACCACCACTGATAGAAAAACATGACCGCTGAGGTCAATCTATAGCAAAACCCCCAATTGCCGCCTTACGCGAATACTTAACAAGCGCTGCAGCTGCTCTTACTAAGACGCGAAAGAAAGCGGTCGACCCGGCAAAGCGGCCACTCTCACGGGCACGAAGATAATCTCTGATTTTTTTAACATGCGCTTGAAAGCTTAGCAGAGTTTTTAGCTCAGCCGTGTGACTATAAACTACGCACGTGCGCGCGCGAGATACGAGCTGCTGCTTGGCAGCTCTCAACCCAAACTCTTGAGCAACACGACGAGCAATATTACGAATTTTAAGAACCTCATACCAACTTCTACGGCACCGGTAACAGTAGCGTCGCAAAAAATTTTGTAACTGTATGCGTCGCCGGTGCAGAGTTGCGAACCTTGATAATAATAATTTACTACAAAGCACCCGGTACGCGGCAGCACTATAATATGCGCTACTCCGGTGGTATAGCCTGATAACGGAAGACTCACTAACACGAAATGCATAACGCCTACGCATCGGCCCAATACATCCCAATGTTAAAAATAAATTATCTTTAATGACACGCGTGTTATTAAATAATAAAGCACCACTAAACATATATTGAACACTATGCTGAAACGCGCAATTCACTAAAAAGGAATTTATCCAAAATCCAGTGCGCAATAACCCCGTGGTGCGTTGACCACTAATTAGCATACCGACCCCTTTGATACTAGAGGCACTCCGACTAATCACTACCGGCTGTAGCATTGCTGCATTTAAAAATCTAGAACAATACACCTTATACAGGTAACGCAGACACAGCTGTGTATACAAAAAATGCACATCAAAGCCTAAACAATCACCGTGTTTAAATAATAATCAACGGTGCAGGCACAATATTTTATTTATACTACACATGACGTAGAGACAAAATAATTTTCAAAAACTGACCGACTCCCAAAAAAAACATTGACTTATTACTAGTAGACAACTCAATGTGTTGTAATAACGAGCCATCCGCGCGCCGCGTGTACTAGCATAAGACAAATACAAACCACGCGTCATTAACCGTTGCGTACGCTGCCTTCCAGTAATAAACTGATAACCAAAGAGACGCCACTGCTTACGAAACCTTGCAAACTGGTACCGCATATTTAATAAAACACTATGGTAGTATCGTTCACACCATCACCTAATGCTAAAAATAGTTTTATTAGCTTCTATTAAATCGACCCGCTGCTGTCAATCAAACGTGACCTGCCGAAAAAAGTTTACGATATCAACAATTATACCGTATCAGGTTGCATACAATTGTAAATAAACTGGTACATGACTGGGGGCACCAAACCCAAATCTAGCGTTTGACACAAGACAACTAACATCTGCCTGAACGGGACAACTGGAGGCGCAAACCCATATATGGGTAATACAACAAACTCTGATAGACGGAAAAATAATTCTTTCATGCCAAACGCCCCAACTAAACGCCAGCGGTGAATTTCAATAAGGTGAACTATATAGAAATACGACAACACGCCACCATCAATAAAACTCATAAGGAAACACTTAGTAGACTATTTAAACTTAGTATTTCAACCCCACGGAGACTTAGGACACGCAACCGTATGCGTCTTTCCCCCATGCGGGTGGTCTGTTGCATTCATAGCAATTCCACGCGTGTTGGGGTGTTTCCCCTGACGCCGCCAATAACCCGCACCGCGCCTAATTAAAAAACGCTGCTGCGCAAAATTAACCTCTACCCTAGCAGCCTTAATAAATCGATTTATAAACGTCAGCAATCCCGAAGGGTAGATAATTGCAGAGATAAGAATATCACGCATCACAATATAAGTTAATCGCGCAATACTACCAGCTGCACGAGCAACGCAAATACCACCATCCGGAAATAACTCTAAACATGATACAAAAGTAAACTCCCGGTACCAAAAACAATAAGTTAGCAATACAGGTCAGCGGTGAAAAAAAATTGGACTGACCAAAAACGTTGTAAACAAATTAACATTATAAAAGGAATACATATAACTACGAAGCCTGTTAGCTGAGAGTGCAGACATAACCCAATGCTTTTTTAAATACTGCTGACGCGTTCCTAATGCAAGTCACCAACAAGTCGCATATTTAAACTGCACCAAAACTCGGTAACAGAAATGCTTTATATGATTCCCCTTCGTTCAACAAACACGACGTCCGAGACGGCGCCCACCACCCAACCTTGCAACAGTTCGTAAGCAGGTCTTTGGAGAGAGCTGCTGAAACACAGACCGCAAAACTAAATGACCCCGAAGATTATTCGTTAACGCGCGCCGCGCGTGTAAAAAAATATTTGCTGACTTGGGAATATATAGATGCTGTAATGCAAACACTCTATACTTCTGTATGTTAGGATACATAAAGGGGCTGGTGGGACTCGAACCCACTATTCATTACTGAAGTAAATTTACAGTTTACCGCCAATCCGCTTAGGCATCGGCCCCAACTAAAAAATAAGTATAGCTGTGTAAATAATAAAAAATTATAAAAAAAATATTTAATAAAAGACACAGCTTAAAAAGCAAATCACAATCAAACAAAAAACTAAAGCAGCAGAGATAATAATTAATATAAACTAAAATTAACCAGCCACTATTTAAACTAGGCGTTACATTAATAAGCGCGGCGCGTTCAAAAAAAAACAAATCATCATAAATTTCATACCCACAACACCGAATAAACAAAAAGATAACACGACACAAGACAAAAAAAATAGTAAACCCCAATATAAAAAATTGCCGCAAGGAGCCCAGACGGGCTTCACCAGACTGTAGCTTACTTAATCAAACCGGAATAAGTAAGCCGGTACTATAACAGTACAGGCATAAAAAAATCCCAATACCAAAAAGGGCACAGCCACAAAGCATGTCTACTCAAATTACAATTAATCCGTCAGCCCATAAAAACCCCCCAAAACACAACAAACCGCAATCAACCATCAGTAAAATAGTATCTCAACTAAAATTATACTCCGTAGCCAGCTCATGCAAAATATAGGCGTAATCCAAAAACCCTAAATTAATAAATCCCGCGCTACGCAAATATAGTATATACCCACATATATAAATTAAAAAACATCCGCAACCAAAACAAAAAACCGCGCTTTGCGCCACTGCAATAAACGCAGTTGTACTCAGCTGAGCAGATATCAAATAACTACTATTAACGTAGTCTAAAACAGGGCTAGCTACTCGGCTAAACACGCTGTATGCTGTAGCAACAAGAAACGTATACAACCAAGTTGTATACCAAGCCTGATAATAGTATAGATAAAAAATCATTTCAAAACTAATAGTAAAACATAATCTTAACACCCAAAACACTTCCACTGGTGATAATCGTTGCAAAATTATACCCGATGCGAAACGTTTGACATGCGAGGCGCGTCTGACCAAACCTAAATAATATTACGCGTGTTCGTGAAATTCCGCGAACACCGATTTTACCGGTGATTTTAATAAATAACCCAGCTACATTATATAACTGCCTGTTTACGCTAAGAAGGAAAAAAATAAGCTGCAAACAATTATTTAAAATAACACCGTGGCGATATTGTGCAACATGCGAACACACCGCCTCAAAAACTCAATGTAATGCGCGACAATCTTTAAATACTAGTGTATAGTGTAATAAATAAAATAAAAAAACTGCTGAAGCGGGCGCTCGCCGCAATTGTAATAACCCCAATCAGTACTTTGCAAGTACTGAAAACATAAAAATTCGCCTAAAAACAAAAAATCTATTAACCACCACACGCACTACCTCCAAATAAATTTTTTGATTAAAATGCACCTCACATGATTTTATTAACCCTGCATAATAGCTAATTCCCAATACTGGGACCGGCGCGCCGGAACAAAAACATCTATTATTGTTCATCAGTTTCAACTGACTGTGTACTACATCAAACCGCGCCCGTTGACTAAATAATACGCCCCCTGCCGGGCGCGACGAGCGCAATATTAGCTTCCTAACACACCGGAGTTTCACCAAAAAGTACAACCACTGATAACCTGTTGAAAGCCTACTATTAAAATAATGTAAAATAAAACAGGGGTGACTGCACTAGCAGCAGTATTAACCGCTTTGAAGGCGGTTGTTCTTGATTAAACTACACCCCTTATACTCCAACAACAGATTCGTCTACCGTTACCTTGTGTCAACTTCGCTCGAATAACCTCAACTCTGTTCGACTCGTTCTTAATTAATAAATACCTATCTTATCTAGGTGAGATTTTTTGAGCATGATGGGCGGTGTGTGTAGAAGCTATTACAGCCTTCACCGTGACATCTTGATTCACGATTACTAATGATTTCGTCGGCATAAATGCGAGTTGCAGCATTTAATTAGAACAGTAAATATTAATTGTATGTTTGGTTCGCACCAAACCTGTATTGTTAATATTTTTGTCGCACATGTGTGGCCCAGTGCATCAAGACCATAATGATTTGGCGTCCTCCACTAGTAAATATAAAAAACTAATGTTATCAGTTGTTTCTTATTTACTGTGGATTGCATTCGTTTATAAACTCAATTATACATGTTACAACACGAATTGACGACAACCATGCAGTACCTTTATATTTTTTTTGTCAGCAGAGCAAATTCTGCGCTAAAAAATACTCAGCTCTGGTAAGATTACCCGTGGATCATCAAATTAAACCACATGCGCCACCATTTGTTTAGATTCCCGCCATTCTCTTTAGTTTTCAACCTTGCGGCATAACTCTCCAGGTGGGGTATTTTTCGTTAGATTTTCAATAAATAAAATACCCATAGTTGACAACACGGGCTAATAGGATCTCCAAGCCTACTTGTACTCCGTGTTTTCACAGCCTCGGCGTCAAAGAAATATTGTTAATTACCGTGGTGTTTGGTAATTAGTGGTGCATTCAAGCATTTGATCGCTATGCACCACAAATTATTAATAACATCTATTTCATTCATTTGCTTAGCTGCCCCTTACACCAATTTTGACTCGTAACGCTTCCTCGTTAATGTATTACCGCAGCTGCTGGCACATTCTTAGCCCGAGGTTCTTATAAATTACATTTCATTATAATTATTTATGAGTGCACTGCAATAGCATAGATATACTATAACATACTCCACAAAAAACTGATTCAAGCTTCCGCTCAGTGATCAATACTCCCCACTGCTGCCTATGGCAAGTCCGTTTACAAGACTTATGCGGTTAGAGCTCCATTTAGAGATAACAACGAATTTTAAGTACGCAAGCACTATCAATTATTCGACCACTTACCACATCAAATAACCAGCTTGCTATTTTGCCCACTAGTTATTACGTCGATGATTACTAAGTAGCATTTTTCGCCAATACGCTAAACAAATCAACAAGTGATTCATATTAACTCGCATGTGTTAATGTTTTTTGCGCGCGTTCACGCAGAGCCAGAGTCAAACTCATAAGCAAATTTAATACTCTAAAATACTAGTAAATAACGCTAAGCTTCTTACGATGCTGCAGGCGCGCTCGGTTCTTAGTTGCAGCAGATTTACAAATCCGCCACTCCGGATAAACAATATATTTAACTGCACTAATTTCACGGCGCTCTAATAAGAAAGTAATATACCGCATCCCGGCTTGCACGCTCCCATATAAATAGCACGCTGTGATGGTACACTTACAATAGCGTAAGTAAGCTAAAAATGAAGCCATAACTAGAAGCTTGTGTTGTCGTGTATGCTTTATTTTTTTAAACACAACTGCGCCTCCACCCTTTACAAGTGTTGTACTCTTTCGTAGTAGCATCCCAGAGCTGCGGTAATACATTTGTGTAGCCCCTACAAAAAATAAAAAATATCAACGCCGACGAAAACTAAAAAGTTTAAAACTCCGATCAAATTCTACAAGCTGTAGACCGGCAAAGTTGCCGTAGTAGTGATTATACACACTACTGACGCACCACATATACAAATATATATCATAATTGATAAATCCCATCTCTGTATCTACCACTGCAGTAAGATTTTCCCGAAACGCTTCGCGCGAATTGGAAAGATCTCAAATAGCACGCGACCAGTATATTACACGTATTAATCTTGGCATACTAGCAGTTAGATTACACAACCAAACAAAATGTAAGTCAAATACATATTGCTGCTATACCATGTTGTAATATTTGCATAGGATAATACGCAAATATATAATAACTCAATGACTTTAAATAGCTGCAGAACTCAATAGCTACCGTGAGTGCCGGCACGTTTGACTAAACTAATAGCAAAACAAACCTCCCCAAAAAGCTGCAATAAGTAGACTAAATATAATCCAGCGTACTCAATAAAAAACATAAATTAGCAAAAAAATAATAAAAAAATAACTGAAAGAAGAAATATTACTAAATGCACATAACGCCAATAACACAAATCAACGCGATACCGCGGGCTTCCACCGCGAAGCAATAGAATAATTAAAAATCATATGCCGGCAACTAATAAAAATAAAAAAACCTCCAATATTGGTAACACGAAATCACTCGAGGTTGAATTGAACAACCACAACACGGTTTTCAGCCGTGGATGCTTCCGTTACATCATCGAGTGTCTAGATATAATCTATTCCGAGGACGCGACTTTTACGCTCTATGGTTGCAGATCTACCAGCATTCCTCTAATACGCTACTCAGCTATACACATTCGCTCGCCGCTACTAGTGCATCTTTATTAATTTTTAAATAGCTACTAAGTTGGATCAGTTCGCTATTTAGTACTATAATATCATCCACGCTACTACTATAATATAGCTACGATATTATAAAACCGACATTGAGTCATCCCCCTAATACTAGAACTCCAAAAAACTGATAACTAAAACACCTACGTTGCTAGTCTCACACACCCTTCTTATTTTTTTTTGAAACGCCGAGCTTATGCGGTTTTGCTTGTTTCTTTCGAACTTTCGTTGCAATTTTCTGAAGGCGCTTATTGATCTGCAATTTTTTTAATTCCGCCTCCCCCCATCCGCGGCGATGCGCCCGTAAAGATAGTTTGTATAGCATATTTATCTGCAAGACGTATATTTTTAATATTCGATCTGTATAAAATGCGCTTCTTGCATTGGTGTGAGTACGCTGTCCATGGCAAGGTTTGCCAACCCATGCGCATAACCCGCGACTTGTTTTATTTTGAAACCAAAAAAAAAGCTGGTACAACTTAAAATAACGCAGCTCTCGAAATTTATTACATACTAGATGTAGACTATATGTAACGGTTAAAACATATGCCATTGGCAACTGCTCTAAACCTATATGCCAGAGCGCCCCAAGCTTGCGACAACTAAACAAAGAACGCAGCATTCTAACATACCCAGCATACGTATATAAATACAATGACCGCTCCCATCAAGCACCCAGCGCAAGGTGACGAACACGCCCATATAATAATAAGTAGTAGGTGTAGTACTGAATGGCGGGGGTCTCCAATAAATAACGAAACAACTTAAAGTCATAAGCACGTTGGCGCAGGGCTGACGCTATTTTAACCAGACCACCTAAAAAGTCGACACACAATACGACTGCAGTAGTCGCCCATCAAAATTCTTTAACAACCCCTGCGAGCAAAAAACTAAAATATGTATTCGAAGCACCCAAAAACACACAACGGCACGAAGGGGGCTGTTATAATAAAGATTACCTCCTCTGTTTTATCGGGTGAGACTCATAAACCTTTTCAACAGGTGGCTGTTATAATAAAGATTAGCTTCTCTGTTTTATCGGGTGAGACTCATAAACCACGTCACCAAAAAGCCATGAGAATACATGTTAATAACCAACACCCGGTAGTAGTTGTGGTGGTTAGTCTATTTAGGCGGGCTGTACTTATTGATAAGACGATGACGCGGGTGTGGACGGTTATTAGTACTAATATCAGTATTTGGTATACTAAGTAATTTGATTATTAAATATAAGGTTATAATTCCCTGCTATTTTATCGTTGCCCAAAAATCAACGCCCCGACTTAATTAAAAACACATCTAGCGGGGCGGGAAAAACCCTAAAGTGGGCGCATTGGCTGACGCACTATCAATAGTAGGAGAACTAACCCGCGGGGGGCTGCAGCTATATTTAATACGGTGGTCAGCGCGGTTCCCGAACCCGAGACATTGCAAAAGCACTTAATGTGGCAAACAAAATCAATCCAAAGCAACTGGCAGTACACCATGACAAAAAATCAAAACACCTCTCTACACGCCACCCGGCACAGAAAAAAAAGTATAGGGGGACTACCCGCACGCTCGGAGCTAAAAAGCCCAAAACCAAATTAATCGCGGGCGACGCCACAAGCGTTCCCCCATACTGAGCTATATAATAGCAGGGCGGCATAGGGGTTACTAATTGATATGCCGCCAACCCCAACCCTGCTTATAAGAAGAGCGGATCAGCTGCGTCTAATGAAAGTGCAGCTTATATCTAGAGACCACAGCCTTAAAATTAGCCCACCTTTGTAATTAACTAAATAGGTGCACAAAAATTACTAAATATGCATGCCCCCCAGTAACGCAAATCAATACAATACGGTGGCCCAACCATGCAGGGGTAGAATAGTAACCAGCCCCGATATTAGTAACGTGAGATCACTCAAAGTTGAATTGGACGCCCCCCCCCCCCCCCCCCGAGCTGAAAAAAAA
>Ga0194043_1000587_pt1 | contig 20319 bp, 19 predicted proteins | sample JunL4415m_MetaG_FD_161274 | JGI IMG/M metagenome (GOLD analysis project Ga0194043, IMG submission 161274) | Anoxic zone freshwater microbial communities from boreal shield lake in IISD Experimental Lakes Area, Ontario, Canada - Jun2016-L442-15m | ecosystem: Environmental > Aquatic > Freshwater >...
CGCGCCTTCGAGCCGGCGGATGTTTGTGCGGATGCGCTGTGCGAGAAATTCAATCAGCGCAGGCTCGATCTTCACGCCGAGCGCGGCGGCCTTCTTTTGCAAGATCGCGGTGCGCGTCTCCACATCCGGCGGCTGCAGCTCGGCGGCCATGCCCCATTCGAAACGCGAGACGAGGCGCGGCTCGAGGTTGTTGATCTCCGCGGGCGGCCGGTCGGAGGTGAGGACGATCTGCTTGTGGCCGTCGAAAAGCGTGTTGAACGTGTGGAAAAATTCCTCCTGCGAGCGTTCCTTGCCGGCGAGGAACTGGATGTCGTCGATGAGCAGCACGTCCACCTGGCGGTAGCGCTTGCGGAATTTTACGAGCGTGCCGTTCTGGATCGCGTCAATGAACTCGTTCGTGAACTTCTCGCTCGTGACGTAGGAAACTTTCGCACCCTTGCGGTTCGCGAGGACATGCTGGCCGATGGCGTGCATGAGGTGCGTTTTTCCGAGTCCCACTCCGCCGTAGAAAAAGAGCGGGTTGTAAACTTTTCCCGGCGTCTTCGCGACGGCGCTGCACGCGGCGTGTGCAAACTGGTTGTTCGCGCCGACGACGAATGTCTCGAAGGTGTTGCGCGGGTTCATGCCGTTTGCGACGGCCTTTTCCTCGATCTCCGCCTCTGTCGCCGGCGCGGGCACGGGCGCGCGGTGCACCTCGGGCTCGGGCATGGCGGCGGCGCCGTCGCACACGAAGCGCACTTCGAGATCGCCTTTCGCGACGAGCAGGATCGCGGCGCGCAGCGAGCCGATGTAGTTGTCCTCGATCCAGTAGCGGTAGATGTCGTTCGGGACCTTCAGCGTGATGTGCTGGCCGTTGATTTCCACAGGCTCGACGGCCTTGAACCAACGATCGAAAACTTCGCCCGAAACCTCCGAGCGGAGTGCGGTCGAAATTTTGTCCCAGAGGGACTTGAGAAGGGACGGATTCGGATTTTTATCCACAGGCAAGACGGAGGGGAGAGTTTTAGAGAATTGCTGCGGTCAGCAGCGAGAATGCCGCAGATTGCGACGGGTCCGAGACATTTTTGCGTTCCACAAAAACCCGATTGGAATTGTGGTTTGACGCCGTAAGTCCCTGTGAAAATGCGGTTTCAGAATGCGCTTCCTGTGGAACGCAGATATTTACTTTCTCCCGGCACGAAATCCCTGCGGACTTCCGTGACGAAGGCGTTACTGATTTGCGTGGATATGAAATGCGGGAGTTGCTCACAAGTTATTCACACCGCATTCGCTTTCGTCCGCAGGTGCGGTCGGAGTCTGAAAACCACGCGCTCCGATGCCAAGATTTTTCATGTAAAACGCCGAACATTTTTCCGCAAAAAAGTCTTGCTGTGCGCGAGCGCGGAAAGTTTCCGAGGGGCGACAGTGGAAGGTGACGAAAAAGTGTCGTGTTTATGCCGCTTCCAAGGCGATCGCAAAGTGCCAAAAAATCAGCATGAAGCTGGAAGCCTGTGTCCATGAGGGGTTCAGGGCTGCGCATCTTTTTCCGCCGTGTCCGCGATCCGGCCTGCCGGCGTGCGGAAGCACAGGGCAGTCGCCGTCGTGACGATCGTGCCGGCCAATATCCACCATGGAAATTCGAGCGTCGGCATCCATGCGGCGCGCGGCAGTCCTTTGAGGCCAAACATCGCCGCGACGGAGGCGTCGAGCCCGCTCAGATACATCACCGCGAGGAAACCCGCGGCCATCGCGGCGAGGTTGCCGGCTTCGCTCCCGCGGCCGCGCGTGAAGAGGCCCGCGAGAAACACGCCGAGCAGTGAGCCGTACGTGTAGCCGAAAATTCCGAGGATGATCGGGATGATGCGCAGCTTCGGATTCATCGTGCTCACCCACGCGGTCGCGAGGCCGACTGTGATGAGCAGCACCGCGAAGAGCAGCGTGCCGAAACGGAACACGCGCACGCGACCGGCCTCCGTCTTCGGCTCGCCAAACCAGCGGAAGTGAAAGTCGCGCACGTAAGAGGTTGCGAGCGAATTCAGAGCGGTGCTCAGCGAGCCCATCGTGGTCGCGAGCACGCCCGCAAGCACGAGCCCGCGCAGACCACCGGGCATCGCTGTGAGGATGAAATGCGGGAAGGCTTTGTTCGGGATGATCGCGCCTTCCGCGTTGCGTGGCAGCAGCGGGTCCGTGGCCGCGCCATAATATACCGCGAGCAGGATGCCGATGCTCAGCACGCACATTTGGATCGGGATGTCCGCGAGCCCGCTCACGATGGTCGCGAATGCGCTCTGGTGTTTGTTTTTCGCAGTGAGCATCCGCTGCACCATGTCCTGATCCGTGCCGTGCGTGGCGAGGGTCACGAAGGTCGAGCCGAGGAACGCGGCCCACAACGTGTATTCCTGTTCGAGGACGTGCTTCACATTTCCCCAGAATCCGAGGCCCGCCTGCGTGCCCGAATCGAACACCTTTGCGCCGAGCAGGTGCTCCTTCGCCACATCCCATCCGCCGACGTGGGTGATCAGATAGTGCAGCGAAAATGCGAGCGCGCACACGAGCACGACGATCTGTAGCACGTCCGTCCAGATCACCGCGCGGATGCCGCCAATGGTCGTGTAGATCGCCGTCGCCACGGCGACAAATGCGAGCGCGCCGCCCGTGAGCCAGAATTCGCGGAGGGGCGTCGCTGCCGCACCGGGATGCGCGAGATTCCAGATCATCACGAGCACGACCGTTGGCACCCACAGCCGCGCGCCGCTCGCGAGCAGCCGCGTGACGAGGAATACCGCCGACGCCGCGCGCCGCGTGCGCGGGCCGAAGCGCGTTCCGAGGAATTCGTAAATGCTCACCACGCCGTGCCGGTAAAACGCCGGGATGAACACCGCGCTCACCACGACGCGCGCGAGCAGGTAGCCGATGATGAGTTGGAGGTAGGTGTAGTTCCTGAGAGCGAAACCTTCGCCCGGCGCGCCAAAAAATGTGCCCGCGGAAATCTCCGCTGCGAGGATGCTCGCAAGCACCGCCCACCACGCAATCTGCCGCCCTCCGAGCGCAAAGCCCTCGACGGATTTCTCCCCGCGGCTCATCCAAAGCCCGATCCCGATCACGAGCGCGAAGTACGCGACGATCACGACAGCGTCGAGGAGGAGGGCGGTGGTCATCGGAAAGTTCTCAGTTCTCAGTATTCAGACTGCGACGTGTGGAAAAATCTGGGCACTGAGAACTGAGAACTTTCCGATTACGCCCGCGCGGGATCGACGACTGCGGCGGCGATCACGCGTTGCAGCACCTTCGAGTTCCGTCCGCTCGTCTCGTATTTTTTCCGCCGCTCGGGCGGGAGCTCGTCAGGCGAGACTTCGGTGTAGCCGCCCTTCTGCTGGAAATAATTAAACGCCTGCGTCGAGAGTGCGAAGATGTGCTTCATGCCGCGCTGCGCGGCGAGCTGCTCGGCGAAGGCCATCAGCTTGCGGCCGAAGCCCTGGCCTTCGTGGCTCTTTGCGACGTAGAGGCAGGCGAGTTCGGATTTCTGCGCCTCGGGGTAGTCGTGTACGGCGACGCATGCAACGAGCTGGCGATCGATCTCGAGCACCCAGTAGTCGTCGAGCTGCGCGATCAGATCGGCGCGCGTGCGCTTCACGAGTTCGGCATGCTCGATGGACGAGCGGATGAGGATGAGCAGCGCGCGCACGTCCTTTTTGAACACGCGCCGGATCTGCTGGTAGTCATTGCTGTAGATCATTGTGCCCACGCCTTCGGGGCTGAACACCTCGGCGAGCAGCGCCTCGTCCACGTTGCCGTTCAGCAGGTGGACGCGCGCGATGCCGTTGCGGCAGGCGCGTGCGCCGTGTTCGAGCTTGGAAAGTGAGATTACATCCACCTGTCCGCGGCGCTTTTTCACGAGGTCCTCGGCCTCGGCGATGCTGAGTTGGCGGACGAGTTCACCATTCGCCACCACGGCGTCGCGCGCGCCGAGGTAGATGATCTTCATGGCCTGCAGCGCCTCCGCAATTTCCACGGCGATCGCGTCGCTGTTCACGCGAAAAGTGCGCCCTTCGCCGTCGAATCCGATCGGCGGCACGACGGGGATCACGCCCTCGTTCAGCAGGAGTTGGAGGAGCTTCGTGTCCACGCGCTCGACTTTTCCCGTGTGCAGAAAGTCCACGCCACCGAGGATGCCGGCGGGGTGTGCGATGACGGCGTTCGCGTACGCCGCGCGCAGATCCACGCTCGTGAGGCCCTGCATGATTTCATTCATCAGCGTCGTCGCCGCGTCGAGCGAGACTTGGAGCGTAGCCTCGTCGGTGATGCCCGTGCCGTCGCTGTTCGTCGGCTTCACACCGCGCGCAGTCGCGAGCTTCTCGATCTGGAACGCCGCGCCATGCACCAGGATCACCTTCACGCTCAGTGAACGGAGCACCGCGAGATCGAGCAGGATGTTTCCAAAATTCGGCGACGCCGCGATCTCGCCGTCCACCGCGATCACGAAGATTTTTTCGCGGAAGCGAGGGACGTAAGTGAGGATGCCGCGAAGGTCGGAGACTTTCATCAAGGTCGTGCGGTTTGTGCGCCTTGTTGCGCCGCGTGTGAAGTCTGAAGTCTGTGGAAAAGTGCGCGGTCGCGGATGTGAAATGTGATCAGTGAAAAGTGATCGGCGCATATCACCCATCACTGATCACCTTCCACCTTTGCTTCGCGCGCTTGCCATCGCACACGCGCCGGTGCTCCCTCGCGCCGTGCAAGAATCGAAATGGTGGCGCGAGTACGCCGAACTTTTGACGCTCCTCTTCATCCACGGGATGGCGATGGGCATGTGGTTCGTGCCGCTCGGGTCCGTGCTCGATGGCAATGGCTACACCGATGTCCGGATTTTCGGCGCGACAGTCAGTGTGAAGGCGCTCGCATTTGCGACGGGCGGAATTTCCGCGTTCATCTCGCCGCTCATCTTCGGCGCGATCGCAGACCAGCGCATGGCGCCGGTGAAGCTGCTGCGCTGGCTCGCGCTCGCCACCGGCTGTGCGATGTGCGCCGCGACGACCGCGATCAAATTTCACGCGCCCCCGCTCGCCGTGCTCGGGCTCATCCTGCTGCACGCACTTTTTTCCACGCCCACTTGGAGCATCTCCACGACGATCGTCTTCTCGCGCCTCGGTGATGCGCGCCGGCAATTTGGCCCCATCCGCGCGATGGCCACTGTCGGCTGGGTGCTCGGCTGCATCATCGTCTCGCTGCTGAATGCCGACAGCACCGCGCTCGCCGGCTACTGCGGCACCGTCGCGTGGGTGCTCGTGCTCGCGTTCAGCTTCACGCTGCCGGCGGTCGCGCCTCCCGCGCCGACCGAGCGCCTCACGTGGAAACAGCGCCTCGGCCTCGACGCCCTTTCGCTCCTGCGAAATCGCGACAATCTCGTCGTCTTCATCGCCGCCGCGCTCTACAACATCCCGCTCGCCGCGTATTACCCGTACTCGCCCACGCACCTCGCGCAGCTCGGCCTCACGCACACCACCGCGTGGATGACACTCGGCCAGATCACCGAAGTCATCGCCATGTTCAGCCTCGCGGGCGTGCTCACGCGCTGGCGGCTGAAGCACGTCTTCCTCGCCGGCATCGGCTTCGGCGTGCTGCGCTATGGCCTCTGCGCGTTCGACGGGAAATGGTGGCTGCTCGCCGGCATCACGCTGCACGGCTTTGCCTTCGCGCTCTTCTTCATCACGATGCAGATCTACCTCGAACAACGCATCGAGGCCCGCTGGCGCGCGCGCGCCCAGGCGCTCTTCGTCCTCATGTATTCCGGCTTCGGCAACACGCTCGGCTACCTCGGCTGCGGCTGGTGGTTCTCCGCGAGCACGACTGGAAAGGTGACGCACTGGCCGCAATTCTGGGGCGGCCTCGCGGTGTCGGTCGCGTGTGTCTTCGTGGTGTTTGCGCTGGCCTACAAAGGGCGCGGCTCAGGCGAGCCCGCTGCGCGCATGACCGGGAACTGAGGCGCTACACCACCTCGCCCACGAGGTCATACACCTGCGTGCCGGTGATGCGCACGTTCACAAATTCACCGACGGGCGCGGGCTTCTTCAGCAGGATGCGGCCATCGATGTCCGGCGCGTCGGTCTCGCCGCGGGCGATGAGCGGCTGGTCCACGACGGCGCGGACGGTCTTGCCGACCTGCGCCTTGCTGATCTCGGCGGCGATTTTCTGCTGGAGCTTCATCGCCTTCTTGAAGCGCGCCTGCTTCACCTTCGCCGGGAGCTGGCCGTCCATCTTCGCGGCGCGCGAACCTTCCTCCTGCGAATACATGAACACGCCGAGCCGCTCGAACCGCGTGCGCGCGATGAAATCGAGGAGGTATTCAAATTCCTCCTCCGTCTCGCCGGGAAAGCCGACGATGAAGGTTGTGCGAATCGCGATGCCGGGGATGCCGGCGCGGATGCGTGTGATGAGATTCTCGATGTGCTCGCTGCTCGTCTCGCGCTTCATGATTTCCAACATGCGCGGGTGGATGTGCTGCAGCGGCATGTCCACGTAGCGCGCGACGTGGCGCGTCTTCGCGATGCACTCGATGAGTTCGTCGCTCCAGTGCGCCGGGTGCGTGTAGAGCAGGCGGATCCAAAAATCGCCGTCAATCTTGTCCAGCTCCTGCAGCAGATGCACGAGCGTGACGCCGCGCGACGGGTCCACCTTCTGCCGCGGCCCCGCCTTTTCCGCCCACAGGTCCATGCCGTAATAAGTCGTGTCCTGACTGATGAGGTTGATCTCCTTCACGCCCTCCACGACGAGCCCGCGCACTTCCGCGACGACGCTCTCGATGGTGCGTGAACGGTGCCGCCCGCGCATCTGCGGGATGACGCAAAAGCTGCACGGGTGATTGCAGCCTTCGGCGATTTTCGTGTAAGCCGTGTGCGGAGGCGTGAGCCGGACCCGCGGCGTGTCCCAGTCGGGGATGTAAACGGGTTTGCGCGAGACGAGATTCAGCGGCTGCCACTCGTCGTGGAGCAGCACGTCGGCTTTCGCGGCTGTGACTGGTGACTGGTGACTGGTGACTGGTGGCCGTCCTTTTTTCTGAGCACCGGGCACTGAGGACTGAGCACTTTTCTCCGCCCCCCGTCCGAGCACCTGCTCAATGATTCCCCCGACATCCTTCACCTGATCGAGCCCGATGAACGCATCCACCTCGCTCTTGAATTCCGCCGCCAACTCACCGCTGAAGCGCTGGCTCATGCAGCCCGCGACGATGAGCTTCTGGTTCCTGTGCTTCTTCTTCAGCCCCTTCGCCTCGTGCGCCTCGATGATGGCCTCGATGCTCTCCTCCTTCGCCGAATCAATGAACGCGCAAGTATTCACGATCAGCACGTCCGCCTGATCCGCGTCGTTCGTGATTTGCATCCCGTGAGCGAGCACGTCGCCGAGCATGATTTCCGCGTCCACGAGGTTCTTCGCGCAGCCGAGCGAGATCATGCCGACCTTTGGAATGTGTCGGACCGTCTTCGGTGCGGGAGCTGTCGTGGCGCGTGTGGTCATTTGGAAAAGGACGCGCACCATACACGGCGAATGCGTTTTCGCCAGCAGCCACGGCTGACGCACTCAGCACCTGAGTTCCGCGCCGAGCCTCAGAAGCTCTTCCGCATGTTGCTCGGGAGAATATTCAGCTCGTTGCGGTATTTCGCGACGGTGCGGCGGGCGATCGGGATGCCTTTCGTCTTGAGCACGTCCACGATTTCCTTGTCGCTCAGCGGATTTTTTCCGTCCTCGCCTTTCACCATTTCCGCGATCACGCCCTTCACGCTCGTGTTGCTCATGCTCTCGCCGCCCGCGGTCTGGTAGCCGGGCGTGAAGAAATACTTCATCTCGAATACGCCGTGCGGCGTGGACATGTATTTGCCCGAGATCGCACGGCTCACCGTGGTCTCGTGGACGCCCACGATATCTGCGATTTGCACCATGGTCATCGGCTTCAGCCCGCTTGGGCCGCGCTCGAGGAATTCCGTCTGCCGCTTCACGATTTCGTGCGCGATGTTCGAGATGGTCTGCTGGCGCTGGTGGATGCTCTTGATGAGAAACTTCCCGTTGCGGATCTTGTCGCGGATGTAGTCGCGCACGTCCTCCTTGTTCGCCGTCTGTGCCATGAGATCCTTGTAGGTGTTGCTGATCCGCAGGTGCGGGATCTGGTCTCCATTCAGCAGCACCTGCCAGAGGCCGCTGACCTTCTCCACGGTCACATCGGGCAGCACGTAGTTGTTCGGGTCTGCGGAAAAAATCTGGCCGGGCTTCGGGTCGAGCGTGGCGATGAAATTCGCCGCGCGCTGGATGCAGTCCACCGTCGTTCCGCAGCGGCGCGCGATTTCGGGGTAGCGTTTCTTGGCGAGGTCATCGAGGTAGTTCGAGACGATGCGCCATTCGAGGCTGCCCTCTTTTCCGATCCGCTTGAGCTGGATGAGCAGGCACTCGCGCAGGTCGCGCGCGCAGACGCCGACCGGGTGGAAGGTCTGGATGGTCTGGAGCACGCGATCGAGATCCGCCATTTCGAGGCCCGTGTTCGCGGCGATTTCGTCCGGCTTCACGGTGAGGAAACCGGTGTCGTTCGTGTTCCCGATGAGCAGCTCGCCGAGCTGCACGTCTTCCTTCGACAGCTCCGAGCCGCGGAGCTGATCGAGCAGGTGCTCCTGAAGCGTCTCGTTTTTCGTGAGCGAATCAAAAAAGAACTGCCGGCGCTCGTCGTCCTCGGTGGAGCGGCGCACGTAATTCGTGCTCTGCGCCATGTAGTCACGCCACTCGTCGTCGAGCTTCGAGAGGCGGTCAAACTCCACATCGAACTCCTCCGCATCGCGCTGCTTGTCCTCGACCTTCGACTCGTTCGGATCGTTGTCCTCCATCTCGAGAGTCGGGTTGCCGTCCAGTTCCACCTGGATGAGCGTGCGCAGTTCGAGCATCGGCACCTGAAGGATCTGCAGGCTCTGCTGGAGCTGCGGTGCGAGAACTTGGGACTGACTGAGCGATTGGTGTTGGGAAAGGCCGGCCATGTATGGTTGGGAGTTGGGATTCCTGTTCTGCTGCGTTCTCAAAAAAGAGCAAAGCAGGCGGAATGCCAACCGGTGATTTTCTAAATTTTTGTTAGGTAGGGCACCCTTCCGGCTTTTGCGGCACCCATGAAGAAGCCCAAGAAAACCATCATGCTCTGGGGAGCCGCTGCCGTCGCTGTCGTCGGCGCGCTGTGCTTCCCTTCCCCGTCGTCCGGCCAGGCCGCTGCCGTTGCCGCCGCCGAAGATCCGGCCATCGCCCAACTCGTGAACGAGATTGCCGAGCAGCATAACAAGATTGTCGCCAACCAGCAGGCGATCGAGGTCAAGGTCAATGGCGTCACCGAGACCCTGCGCCTCGCGCGTATCTTCGTCTCACGCGGAGGTGGCAAGAAATGAAACGCGCATCCCTTTTCCTCGCCCTCGCCCTCCTCCTCGGCGTGCCCGCCACGACGCTTCAGTCGCAGGACGCGGAGCCCGCTCCGGCTCCCGCGCTCGCCCCGCCCGCGCCGATTGCGCCCGTTCAAAGAGCTGCGACGCTCGAAATGCTCAAGGCCATGCGCGATGCAAATGCCAAGCTCCTCGAACAGCAGGCCGCCACGCTCCTGAAGCTCGAGGAAATGGAGAAGGCCGCGCAGAATATCAAGATTCTCGGCAAGCGCTCGTAGCCCCGCCTCCCGCAGCCTGCGGCGAAACGAGCCGCCACTCGCCGGGCGCAAGATCGTCCGCGGTGAAATCTCCGAACCGGCTCCGGTGCAGCCGCACGACCGGGCAGCCTTGGCTCGCGAACATGCGTTTCACCTGATGGTAGCGGCCCTCGATGATCTCGAGCCGCGCTTGGCGTGCGCCCAAAATTTCAACGCGCGCGGGAAGGCACGGCTTGTCCTCGCCTTCGAGCGTCAGCGTGCCGCTTGCGAAAAGCTCCGCGAGATTTTCCGGCAGATTTTCCGCGACCGTGACCTCGTAGATTTTCGCGACCTTGTGCTTCGGTGAAGTCCAGCGGTGGACGAGTTCGCCGTCGTCCGTCACGAGCAGTGCGCCGGTTACGTCCTTGTCGAGCCGGCCGATGCTCGTCACCGCCGGATTGCGCGCGAGCCAGCGCGGCGGGAGCAGGTCGTAAATCGTCGGGCCTTCGTCCGAATCGTGCGAGCACACATAGCCTGCGGGCTTGTGCAGCAGCGCGAGGATGCCGTGCGGATGCTCCACCGGCTCGCCGTCCACGATCACATTCGTCGGCGTGGCTTTGTCCGACGGCGACTTCGCGACCGCAGCGCCCACGAGCACGCGGCCCGCTTTGATCCACGCGCGCGCCTCGCTGCGCGAGCAGTATCCGAAGCGCGAGAGCAGCGCGTCGAGACGGACGGGGGAGGACATTTAGAATGACGAGGCTCTTGCAAAACCCCTCCGCAGGGATTCAAAAAATCGCAGCGCTCTCTGATGACGTGTTCTGCGGGTGGAGATTTCGGAGGGTTTTGCAAGAGCCTCTGACGAATGACGGATGACGAATGACGAAGCACGCTGGCGACCGGACACATCCGGTTCGTCATTCGTCATTCGGATTTCGTCATTCACTAGACGCGCTCTTTGAACGGCTCGAAGCCGAGCTCGAAAAAGTTCACCGAATTTTCCATCACATGGACCAGCGAGCCGATGAAAGTGTCCCATTCCTGGTTGTTCACGAACTGCGTGTCCCACGCGACGAAGACGCAGTTTGGCGCGGCGTTCGACACCTCGATGAGCACACGGATGTCCTTTTCCCAATCGTGGATTTTCACATAGCCGAGCGCGCACGGCTTGTGGACGAGCGCATTGTGCGAGAACTGATCCAGCCACTTGTCGCGCTCCTCCAGCGTGTCGAACTTCACATGCGCGTGCGTCGAAAGATGCGTGAGCGTCTTCTTGTCGAAGTTCATCAAATTGTAAAACCGCGTGAGCGTCTGGTGGATGATGTTCCAGTCGCCGGCAGTGCGCGCATTGCGCACGGCGAGCTTCACGCGGTCGGCAGTGCGGTTCAGGCTGCCATTCTCGCCGAAGAAAACGGCCTTCAGCTCGTAGTCGAAAAGGTCGTCCACTTTCCGCAGGTGGATTTGGTCCGGGCGCAGCGAGAGGCCCGTCTGAGTGTCGCAGATCTTTGCGGCAAATTCGTCGAGCTTCGCGCTTTGGTAGCCGATGGGCGCGGGGAACGGCACGTCAATGGCGACGCCAAAAATTTCAATCGGGAGCACTTCCATGGGGCGTGGACGGTAGCGGGAATGGCGCGGATGAAAACCTGTTTTTACCAGCGGTGTACGCGCTGGGTGTGATTAACGATCCTCGCCCCGAGGCTCAAACACGGGGCGGTGGCGCCACGGCTCCATGCGGGATTGCGACGGATGCAGCCACACCATTTTTTAAACCGCTCTCACGGGTGTCCGGTTAAGAATCCGCAGCGGAGCTTACTTTTGAAAGCGCATGACGCGCTGTTTGGCTGAGTCACCGAGCACTCTCGCTTCACTTCCCTCGCGAACGCACCGTCTCGCCGCCGGGGATGATGACCGCCTGCGGGGCGAGTGGCAGCACCTTGAGATTGCGGAATGCGACCTCGGTGCCTTGGTCCATGATGGAAAGGCGCGTCTTGCCCTTCATTCCAAAGCTCGCGGGCACCTGCATCCTGTTCGCCACTGCGGACTGCCGGACCTTCGCGCTGAGCTCGAATTCCAGCACCTTCTCACCGTTCAGCCAGTGCTCGACGTGCGCGCCCTGCACGACGATGCGCCCTTCGTTCCAAGGGTCGCGGACTTTGTTCAGCGGGTCGGCCGTGCGCAGCACCGCATTTTCGCCGCGCGGAAAAATGTTGTCCAGCGCGCCGGTGCGCCGGAGGTTGCCGCCCTTCAGCCCGATGCTGTTGTGGACGTCGTCAATAATCTGATATTCGAGCCCCACAGGCACCTGGCCGAAATTCTCCGTGAGCATGTAGCGCACGCCGCTGTTCGCCGCCGCGGTCATCTTGAAGTCGAAGCGGAAATCGAAGTCCCAGAAAAAATCCATCGTCACGAGATCGCCGCCGGTCATGCGGTCCGTGTCCTTCACTTCCTTCGGCAGGTTCAGTTCGCCGTTCTGGATTTTCCAGCCTGCGGCGAGCGGGTCCGCCTTTTGGATGCCGCGCATGCCGATGAGCCGCTTGCCGTCAAAGAGCAGCTTCCAGCCCTGCGCGATTTCCTCGCGGGTCAAAGTGTTCGCCTGACCGTTCCCCGGCACCGGTGCGGGAGCCTGCGCGGAGGGCGTTGAGGGAGTCATCGGCACTCCGGGTGTGACGGGCAGGCCCGGCCTGCCCGGCTGAAGGATGTTCGGCGGCAACTGCGCCTGCGCGGATGGCGCAAAGATTGTGGTGAGCGCAGCGAGCGCGGCTGTAAAAGGCACGAGGCGTGGGATGGTCATTTGGAATAATTGAAAAGGTCAGCGGGCTGACCGGCGGGTGTGGTGGAGGCGCGCAATTTTCATGCGCAAGACATGCGCCGCGCGGCGGCGGAGGTTGTCAGCAGGGCATGGAAAATCGGTAAAATATTTGTCAGCGGGCCGGGAAGCTGCGCAGCCATGCCACTTCGTCCACAGGCAGCTTTCCGCGCCTGCTCGCGCGCCGGCTCAGCGCGTGAGGTAGAAAACCATGGCGAGCGCGAGCGCGGCAAACGCGCGCAGCGGCACCCTTCGGTCTGGTTCAAATAGGAACAGCGGCATGGCGCATCGCTAGAGGTCAGCGCTGGCAAAGGCGAGCACAAACCCGAACACCCACACGGTTCGCGCCGCCGACCGGGATCACTTTAGAGCGTTTCAAGAAATAGTGTAGCCATACGTTCTTGGGAATGGCAGAGTGGGTTCATGCGCAAACGACGAACCACATCGCTGGATTTACGGGAACGAATCTTGGACACCTATGATGCCGGGGAGGGAACGCGCGAGGATGTGGCGCGACGCTTTCGGGTGTCCCTCGGCATGGTCAAGAAGCTCCTCCAACAGCGCCGGCACACCGGGGACATCGCCCCGCGGCACTACATGGCCGGGCGCAAGCCCGAGATCGTGGCGCACCATGAGCACGCGATGCGCGCCCTGCTGGACGGGAAGCCCGATCTGACCCTCAAGGAACTGCGCCAGGCCCTCGGGCTGGAGTGCTCGCTGCAAGCCATCCATGTGGTCCTTGGGAAGATGGGGCTGACATATAAAAAAAGACTCTCCGCGCGTCCGAGCAAGACCGCCCGGACATCGCGCGGGCACGCCGGCAAGGCGGCCTGGATCCGGCGCGGCTCGTCTTCCTCGACGAGTCGGGCGCGAAAACAAACATGACGCGCTTGCGCGGGCGCGCGCCCCGCGGGGAGCGCTGCCATGCCAGTGCCCCGTGCGGCAACTGAACAACCTCGCCCCGCACAAAAGCGAGCCGACGCTAGCCTTCATCGCCGCCGCAGGTGCCCAGGCCGTCTTCCTTCCCGCCTCCTCACCGGACTTCAACCCCATTGAAAAGATGTGGAGCAAGGTCAAGGCGCTCCTGCGTAGCGCCGAGGCACGGACACCCGAGGATCTCATCGCCGCCATCGGCGCAGCCCTCGCCCAAGTCACCCCAAAGGACGCCCTCGGCTGGTTTGTCTCTTGCGGCTACAGAGTTTATTGAACGCTCTAATCGCAAACAAACCAACACATGAAGGAGCCGGACTGAGTACATCGGGTAGCGCGGGCGTCCCGCCTGCCGTGCTGCGCGTCCCGCGCAGCACATCGAGCGGCCACACGCTTTCTGAACGCAAGGGTTAGCCGCGTGTATTCCGCGGGACGCGAAATACGGCAGGCGGGACGCCCGCGCTACCCGAGACACGCCGTTCTGCTTCCTGTCCGGTGGATCAGCCCGCCTCCTGCCAACGGCGGCTACGGGCGCAGCAGCGAGCGGATTCGCGTGAAGTGTTCCGGCCCGAATCCCATCGCGAGCTTCAACTGGTAGTCGCGCTCGAGGACGTTCGTGATTTTCCGGCAACGGCGGTAGTCGGTAAACGAAATGGCGCGGCGGAGCAGCGCCCACAGGCCTGAGACCGGCACGGGGAAATCGCTGCCGTGCAACAGCCGTTCGCCGAGCAGGCCTGCATTGGTTCCCACGCAACGGTGCGCGTTGCGGCCGCGGCGCGGGACATTCCATGCGCTCGTGTCGCCGTGCAGGTTCGGCCATTTCGCGAGCATATCGGCGAAGATGTGGAAGTAATCGGGATCGCCAAAGCCGCTTTTTGTCGCGGCGTGTGCGGCGATCACGGGCACGCCGCATTCGAGCGGGAGCGTGAGCACGCGCGGGTCGGAATACGCGGCATTGATCACCTGCACGGTGTGCTCGCCGCCGGTGTGCGCGAGCAGCGGCAGACGCGCCTCCGCCATGCGCTCCCAAAATTTCCGGTAGCGCGTGTCGTTGCAGTCCACGTTGTGGCAGTTTGGCAGGAGCTTCAGCACCGCTGCGCCGCCGGCGATGCAGCGATTGAGTTCGTCGAGCGCGTCGGGCCGCGCGGGATGGATGCTCACTGCGGGGATGAATTCGGGATTCTCCCGCGCAAGACGCAGCACGTAGTCATTCGGAACGTGAAAGGAACCGGTGGCTTCCATCTTCGAGCCATCGGCGCGATAGACCTCATCCTGCGCGAGAATGACTGCCGCGCCGAGCGACGATTCGCGCAGGAGCCGCAGCAGATGAGCGACGTAGCGTTCGTCGAAATCATCCGCATGCAGCGACGACGCACCGAGCCCGATGTGCCGGAGCATGTGCGCGGCAAGCGGCTTCTGCCACCACGTCGCGCCGAGCCGCAGCCAGCATCCGCTGCCGGATTTGCCATTGCCGACGATGTGAACGTGGCAATCAATCGGAGGCTGAAGTTGCGGATTTTGCGTGGTCATTTGCGCCAGAGCTTGCGTGATTTCAGCCACTCCGCGACGAGCGTACGGAACGCGCCCGCCGCGGGCGATGTGCAGGCGTCGGCCCAGACCATCACGAGATCCACGGACTGCACCGGCACGAGTGGACGAAAGACGAGCGGCCCCCCTGCCCCGAGCGTGGCCACGCTGTCCGGGATGATGCCGATGCCCGCGCCCGCCTCGACGTAGCTGAGGACGGTGTGAATGACGCTCGGCGTGTGCGTGAACCGCGGCGTGAATTTTGCACGCTGGCACGCGGTGAGGATCGCATCGTGCAGGCCCACGCCTTCTCGGCGCGCGAGAATCACGAGCGGCTCGCCCGCGAGCGCACGCCACGGCACCTCCCGTTTTTTCGCGAGCGGATGCGCTGCGGGCAGCACGCAGTGGAACGGCTCGTGTCGGAGCAGCGTGGTGTGCAGGCCGTGAGCGTGCTGCGCGAGCACGGGGCGCGTGAGGCCGATGTCGAGACGGGCGCACGCGACCATTTCCCACACGCGCTCGGGTGTGCGCTCCTCCAGAATCACGGAGACACGCGGATAGCGTTTCCGAAATTCCCCGAGCAGCCGTCCGAGAAAAGCCTGCGTCGGCGCGCCGATGTAGCCGACGCGCAGCTCGCCTTCCTCGCCGTTTGCGACGCGCTGCACCTTCTTCACCGCATCTTCCACGCGCTGGAAAAGAATGCCGATCTCATGCAGCAGCATCGCTCCCGCCTCCGTAAGCGAGACGGCGCGGCGGTTGCGCAGCATGAGCACTGCGCCGATGTCCTCCTCGAGCTCTTTCACGGCGCGGCTCAGTGCGGGCTGCGCGATGTGCAGGCGTCGCGCGGCCTTGGAAAAGCTGAGTTCTTCGGCGACGGCCTGGAAATATCGCAGGTGGCGGAGTTCCATCCTGTGATGCGTATCAGGCATGACTGCTATCGCAACAAACGATTTCCGTTATCAGTGGGCGGCTGGCAGTTTCCGCGCTCCTTTCTGTGAAACTTATCCGCACACTCGCCATCGTCCTGACGGTTTGGCTGCTCGGCATCACCGCCCTGCACGGCGGGCTGAACCTGCGCTGGTTTGCGAAGAGGACCGGAGGCAGCGCTGGCGAGAAGACATTCGGCGTCGGTTTTCTCCCGGTGACTTGCCATCTCACCTGCCCCGTCACGCATTACATCAACAAGGAGATGGAGGGCCGGGACATGTTCCAGCCGATGCGGTTCAGCGGATGGCCTGAGCTGAAGGAGATGTTCATCGGACGACCGAAGGACATGCCCGCGGCCTTCATCCTCGCGCCGATGGCCATCGCGTTGCGCGAGCAGGGTGTGAAAATCAAAATCGTTCACCTCGGCCATCGCGACGGTTCGGCGGTGATGGTTCACAAGGACTCGGGAATTTTTCAGACCGGCGATCTGCGCGGGAAAACGGTCGCGGTGCCTGGACGCTACGCAAATCAGCGCCTCATCATTTATCGCGAACTGAAAAAGGCGGGCATGACGATTGACGATGTGAAGATCGTCGAGATGCCGCCGCCGGATATGCCCGCTGCGCTGCTCTCGCGCTCGGTGGATGCGATCACGTCGGGCGAGCCGTTCATGGGGCAGACGGAACTCGACGGCTACGGTCGCACGCTTTGGCAGGCGAAGGATGTGTGGCCGGGGTTCATCTCGTGCGTGCTCGCGGTGCATGAAGATGCGATTCGCGATCACCGTCCGGAAATCCAGCGGCTCGTGAATGGCATCGCGGCGAGCGGCAAGTGGATTGATGAGAGCATGGCACACCGCATGGACGCCGCGCAGTTCGTCGCGACGAACTACTACAATCAGAACCCGCGGCTGCTCAGTTTCGTCCTCAGCAAACCGCCGGATCGCGTGACCTATTCGCGGCTGAAACCGCTGCGACCTGAGTTTGAGGAAATCGAGCGGCTGGCGAAGGAGGCGGGCATTCTGCAAGGCACCGCGCACTTTGAGGACTACGTGGACGACACGTTCGCGCCCGATCCAACGACTGTGAATGCGCCGAAATTCGAGGTGAAGAAATGAACCGCCGCGTGCTTCACATCCTGCTTCCGCTCATCACGGGGGTGCTGTTTCTCACCGTATGGCATGTTGCGGTGAAGATGTCGGGAAGTGATATTTTTCCCACGCCCCGGCATGTGCTCGACGGTCTCGGCGAACTCGTGCGGCAGGGCCTGTTGCTGAAGTATGTCGTTGCATCGCTGTTCCGTGTGAGCTGGGGCTTCATCGCGGCGGTGCTCGTCGGCGTGCCGCTCGGGCTGGCGCTTGGGTGGTTTCGCCCGGCTTATGCGGCGCTGAATCCGTTCATCCAAATCCTGCGGCCTATCTCACCGATCGCTTGGATTCCCGTGGCGATTCTGTGGTTCGGCGTGAAGGACACTGCGCCGGTGTTCCTCATTTTTCTCGCGAGCGTTTTTCCGATCACGGTGTCCTCGATGGCGGCAGTGCAAAACATGCAGCAGGTCTATCTGCGCGCGGCGCAGAATTTCGGTCTCGGCGGACTGGAGCTTTTCCGGCGCGTGATTTTCCCCGCGGCGCTGCCGCAGATCATCACGGGCATCCGCATCGCGCTCGGTGTGGCGTGGCTCGTGGTCGTCGCAGCGGAGATGATCGCGGTGAACAGCGGGCTCGGCTACCTCATCATCGATGCGCGCAACGCGGGCAAACGCTATGACCTCGTCGTCGCCGGCATGGTGATGATCGGTCTCATCGGCCTCGTGCTCGATGTGCTCGTGCGACGGCTGGAGAAATTCGACGAAGTGCGCTGGGGCTATGGGCAACGCTGAAATGGAAAACATCATCACCGTCCGCGATTGCTGGATGTCGTTCGCGGGGAAGGAACCGGGCGCGGAAGTCCACGTGCTCGAGCGCGTGAACCTCGAACTGGCACAGGGCGAATTCGTCTGCATCGTCGGGCCGAGCGGCTGCGGAAAAAGCACGCTGCTAAATATCGTCGGCGGATTTCTGGAAGAGACGCGGGGAGAAGTTAATGTGGAGGGCGCGCTGGTGAACGGCCCCGATCCGGGACGCATTTTCGTCTTCCAGGAGAACGGTGTTTTTCCGTGGCTCACGGTCGAGCAGAACATCGGCTTCGGCCTGCTCTCACGTCTCGCCGCAGAGCGCGACGAGCGCGTGCGGCATTACATCGCGATGGTCGGACTCACGGGTTTTGAAAAATCGTATCCGCGCGAACTGAGCGGCGGCATGAGGCAGCGCGTGGAAATCGCGCGCGCTCTCGCCGCGGACGCTCGCGTGCTCTACATGGACGAGCCATTCGGAGCGCTGGATTTTCTCACGCGGCTCAAGATGCGCAGCGATCTCATCCGCATCTGGCAGGCGGAGAAGAAGACGATCCTCTTTGTCACGCACGACATCGAGGAGGCCGTGCAACTCGCCGACCGCGTGCTCGTGATGACGAAGCGGCCTGCGACGATTCAGGATGAGGTGAAGATCGATCTGCCACGTCCGCGCGACCTCGATTCACCGGGCTATCTCGGGGCGCGCGACAGGATTTTTTCGATCATGGGGATGGACGCGCACGGCGGCGGAGCAGCGTGACGACGGCGAGGAATGTCGCGATGGCTCCGAATCCGATCGCATTCTCGCGCAGTGTGGGTGGAAAAATCAGGAGGTAACCCGCGTCCTTTACGAGCGCCGCGAATGACGAGACGCAGAACGGCATGAGAAAAAGGCGGAACGTCACCCAGCCATCCGTCTTCACGCCCGGCGTGCGTGTGCTCAGCAGCAGTGCGAATCCGATGATGCCGCTCAGCCCGAGCGACGTGATCCACAGCCGCAGGCGCGGGTCGAAGTGCAACGCGACATTCACGACATACCACACGGCGTAGCACCAGAGGACGATGCGGCCTTTGGTGAGAGTTCCAAAATATTGGGGGACTCGTGAGGGCATGAAAAAAATTATGTTTAATCCATGCCGAGATCGCGGACGAATTCCTTATCCTCAGCGTAGTCGGATTCCTTGATTCCGAGCTGTTCGATCACAATCGTCTTCACCGAGGCAGCGATTTCGTCCCGTGTGAACTCTTCATCTTTCCACATCAGGTTCGCCGCTCCACCGGCGGCGACACAGATCGTCAGGTCATGGACTGTCGCGATTCCGGGGAAGCATCGGCACTGATTTTGTGTGAGCCGGAGAAACAGGAGCGAGGCGCACGCAGCAGTGATCATCGAAAGGAGCAACGAGCCCAGAATCCTGGAGCCCAGTGAAGCATGTGTGGCGCGGAGTGACGCAACCAACACCGTTCCGGCAAGGAGCCACGAGACGACCACGAGGATCTTCTGGAGTCTCACGGGGCGTAGCAACTCCGGCCATTGGCTGTTTGAAATCGGACCCCGTGCCTGTGCCCACAATGCTCGCCGTGAATGCTCTGGAAAAAACTGTTCGAGTGGTGCGCCGAGTCGGATCGCAACCCGTTCGATGCCGACTTCCATCAACCGTTTGCGGATTCTGTGAAATGCCCTGCGCGTTAAACAGAGCGTCTTGGTTCCGATTCCACGATTCTGAACGATGTATAAGATCACGTCTCGCGGCGTGATCATTTTTGCGGCCTCGGCGTCTTCGATTGCGACACCAAACGCCTCCTCGAAGGCCATCACAAGCTCGACGCTATCGAGTCCCATGCGGGTGCATCTCGTCAGAGAATGCTCAGCACTTTCTCCACAACGTCGAGCGGGCGTGGGAGCTGGCGTTTTTCGAGTTCGGGCGAGTAGATTGCGGGAGCGTCAATGCTTGTGACGCGCAGCACGGGGGCGTCGAGTTCGTCGAAGATTCTTTCCTGGATCATCGAGGCGATCTGCGCGCCGACTCCGCAGAAGGGTTTGTTTTCCTCGATGTAAACGGCGCGGTGCGTTTTCGCGACGCTCTCCAAAATGGTCTCTTCGTCGAGCGGGCGGATGCTGCGGAGATCGATCACTTCGGCGCTGATGTTGTGCTCGGCAGCGAGGATGTCGGCGGCGGTGCAGGCGGTGAGCGCGGCGCGGCCGTGCGCGATGAGCGTGATGTCCGTGCCGACGCGCTTGATGTCGGCCTTGCCGAGCGGGATGAGATATTCCTCCTCGGGGACTTCCCATTTTTCGCCGTAGAGGAGCGTGTTTTCCATGAACATCACGGGGTCGTTGTCGCGGATGGCGGTCTTCATGAGGCCCTTTGCGTCGTAGGCGGTGGCGGGGCACACGACCTTGAGGCCGGGGACGTTTGCCATGAAATTTTCGTGGTTGTGCGAGTGCGTCGCGCCGACGTTCGTGCCGCCGTTCGCGGGCCCGCGGATGACGATGGGGCAGTTGATGAGGCCGCCGCTCATGTAGCGGACTTGCGCGGCGTTATTGATGATCTGATCCCACGCGACGGTGGCGAAGCTCCAGAACATGAGTTCCATGACGGGGCGGATGCCGAGCATCGAGGCGCCG
>Ga0194043_1000589_pt1 | contig 20273 bp, 21 predicted proteins | sample JunL4415m_MetaG_FD_161274 | JGI IMG/M metagenome (GOLD analysis project Ga0194043, IMG submission 161274) | Anoxic zone freshwater microbial communities from boreal shield lake in IISD Experimental Lakes Area, Ontario, Canada - Jun2016-L442-15m | ecosystem: Environmental > Aquatic > Freshwater >...
CGCGGTGAGTGCGATCACGAGCGCCTGGTTCAACGGCTCCCCGATGGTCGTGCTCGGGGGCCGTTCCCCGGATTCTCGATGGGGGTCCGGCGCGCTGCAGGAGCTCGATCAGCCGCCGATCCTGGCCCCGGTGACGAAGGCGGCGTGGACGACGCATGACGTCAACGCCATCCGCGCGGACGGCGACCGGGCCTTCGCGCTCGCCGCCTCGGCTCATGCCGGGCCGGTCTTCTGGGACATCCCCATCGACGTCATCTTCGCCCCGGCACCGAGGGAGAAGCGCCGCGTCGCGGCGGTCGACCGTGGCGTTGAACCGGATCCTGACGCCATCGCCAAGGCGCAGCTGCTGCTGGCCGAGTCACGCCACCCGGTGCTCATCCTCGGCAGCGGCGTGTGGATGTCCGATGCCGTCGACCAGGCGCGAGCGCTCATCGTCGATCGGAACCTGCCCGTCGTCGCGAACGGCATGGGTCGCGGCGTGATCCCGCCGAAGGATCCGCACCTGGTGACGCGGGCGCGATCGGCCGCGTTCAAGGGCGCCGACCTCGTGATCGTCGTCGGCACGCCGCTGGACTTCCGCCTGGGATTCGGCGCCTTCGGGGATCCTCCCGCGAAGGTGATCCACGTCGTGGATGCCGAGTCCGAGCGCTCGAGCGCGGAGGCGGTCGCCTGCACGATCGTCGGCGACCTGCGCCTGAGTCTTGCCGCCCTTGCCGAGGGCCCGGCCACTGACGACGCCTGGGTCGCGTCATTGCACGACATCGCCTTCGCGGCAGTCGATGCGGACAAGGGCACCCTCATCAACGACTCCTTGCCGATCCACCCTGCTCGTATCTACGGCGAGCTCATGCCGCGCCTCACGGACGACTCTGTCGTCATCGGCGACGGTGGCGACTTCGTCTCGTTCGCCGGCAAGTACGTGGAGCCCATGCAGCCCGGGCGCTGGCTGGATCCGGGCCCGTACGGATGCCTGGGAACCGGGCCCGGCTACGCGCTGGCGGCTGGGATCGTGCATCCGGGTTCGCCGTTGTTCCTGCTGATGGGCGATGGCGCCGCGGGCTTCTCGTTGATGGACGTGGACTCGCTCGTGCGTCATCGCATCCCGGCCGTGATCATCGTCGGGAACAACGCAGGCTGGGGGCTTGAGAAGCAGCCGATGCGCATGCTTTACGGCTATGACGTGATCGCCGACCTCGCGCCCACGCGATATGACGAGATCGTCGTCACGCTCGGTGGCGGCGGGGAGACGGTCACGGATCCTGCGCAGATCGGCCCGGCCATCGATCGTGCGATGGCCTCAGGCATCCCCTATCTGGTGAACGTCATGACCGACCCGGAGGCCGCCTACCCCCGCAACACGCTGGGCATCTAGTCGTCACAGCGCGTTGAGGAATTCCCCACGCTCGACGATCACCCGTACATGCGTGCCACGGCCGATCTCGACGGTGTTGCCGCCAATGTGGTGAGACGCCTCGACGTCGAACGTGATCTTCGCGCCGTCCACGTTGGTCGCGCGTGCACGGGCCGTGATCTGCGCGCCGATCGGGGAGGGTGCCAGATGGCGCACGTCGATGCGCGACCCGACGGACGTGAGGCCGCCGGGCAGGTGATGGGCGAGGGCCGCGCAGGCCGCGGCCTCCATCAGCGCGACCATCGTCGGCGTCGCGAGCACAGGGAGGTCGCCGCTGCCCGCAGCGATGGCCGTCATGGAGTCGCTGACCACGTGCGCCACCTCACCGACGGCGCCCTCGATGCCGTGGGCAACCTCAGCGGGCAGGGTGAAGCACACTTTGGCTCATTCTCCTTGATGCCTCACGGCTCCGTGGGCTCCACGACGGATGCGTCGCGCTCCCACCCCTCATGCTGGACGGTGATGGACTGGATGGCAACAGCGCTCTCGCCGGCGTCGAGATCGGAGAGGGCGACGTACTCCGACACCCAGGCGCGATAGACCTTGTAGGCGATCACGAGTTGGCCGGCCTCGTTGAACAGCTCGATGGTGAAGTCCTTGCGGAAGTCCTTGAGGGACATCTCGTTTCCGGCGGCGGACCCCAGGCTCCAGACCCTGTTCGCCCAGTGCTCGAACTCAGCGTCATGCGTGACCCCGCGGCTCAGCGTGATCGGCTCGAAGGATGTGCGCCCAGGTGACTTGCGGACGACGGACGGGTCGCCGCCCTGCCGGTATTCGACGACCTGCGTGACGCGTCGCAGCGCGCTGACCGTGGTGATGCCCGCGACGTAGCGACCGTCCCACTTCACACGGAACTTGAAGTTCTTGTACGGGTCGTGCCGATGGGCGTTGACGACGAACTCAGCCATGACTTCTCCTATCCGCGAGCACGTCTTCCGGCGCTCGTGCGCCGGAAGAGGGCGTCCAGTCCCATGAACGCGAACGCCAGGATGATGGCTACGACGACGATTACCAGGACGAAGACGAGGACTGAGACAAGTCCCTCGGTACCGACGTCGAGGAAGTTGTACGGATAGGCGCCGACCACAGCGCCCCGGATGAGCGCAATCGCCGCCCAGGCGAGCGGAAGGATCATCGAGAGCCCGATCACGCGAATGTTGATCAGCCCGCGCGGACCTGCGAGCAACCACACCAGGACCGTCACGATCGGCGTGATCACGTGTTCAAGCGCGTTGCTGGCGAAATCCCATCCGGTCTTCGGTCCCGCGGCGAGGAGCAGGTTGTAGACCACGCCGGTGATGGCGATCATGAGGAGACTGTCGAGCCGCAAAGCCCGCCAGGTGGCGCCGACCCGGTCGGTCCGAGCGAAGAGGCCCGGCCGCAGCACAAGCACAGTGAGGACCACGGCAACGACGATGTTGCTGAGGATCGTGAAGTAGGTCAGCCAGTCGAAGATGCGCTCGACGGGTGAGTCGATTCCGTCGGCAACATTGCCCAGGATCGTCGGCTTGGAGGGATCAGCGGTGTCGTTGTAGTAGCCAGTGAAGTTCAGCAGGAAGGACAGGACGACGCTGCACCACGCGATGATCGCGTTGAGCCAGAACAGCGGCCGGCCATAGCGCGGAACCATCAACGTGTCGTCGACGGCGATCAGCGGGGTTGCCATGGCTTCGACTCCTCAGTCCTTGGGCCCGCCGGCCACGTAGATCACCTGGCCGGTCACGAAGCCGGCCCCTTCGCTGACGAGGAACGACACGGTGTGGGCGATGTCGTCGGGTTGGCCCACCCTGCGGACCGGGGTCTCGGCTGCGACTACTGCGCAGAAGTCCTCGAATGACATCCCGATCCGCGCCGCTGTCGCAGCCGTCATGTCGGTTGCGATGAACCCTGGCGCGATCGCGTTGGCCGTGACGCCGAACGGGCCCAGCTCGAGAGCGAGCGTCTTGGTGAATCCTTGGAGGCCGGCCTTCGCAGCCGAGTAGTTGACCTGGCCACGGTTGCCCAGAGCCGAGGTGCTGGACAGGTTGACGATGCGGCCCCACTTCGCCTCGGTCATGTACTTCTGCGCAGCTCGCGTCATGAGGAACGCGCCCCGCAGATGCACGTTGATCACGGCATCCCAGTCGTCGTTCGTCATCTTGAACAGCAGGTTGTCGCGAATGATCCCCGCGTTGTTGACGAGCACGGTCGGCGCACCGAGTTCGGCGGCTACCGTCTGTACCGCAGCCTCGACGCGTTCAGTGTCGGTCACGTCCACTGCTACGCCGATGGCCTGGCCGCCAGCAGCCGTGATCGCCGCCGCTGCCTCATCGACGGCAGACTGGTCCAGATCCAGCAGCGCGACGGCGAGGCCGTCAGCCGCGAGGCGGCTGGCGACCGCAGCACCGATGCCGCGGGCCGCTCCGGTGATGATCGCCACGCGACCGCTGTTCGTCATTGTCACTCCCTGGTCGGAATCGGCTTCACCTTACTGATCCTCATTCGCCCTCATCCGGTGAATCGCAACCGTCCCAACTACGATCGAAGTCCTCCCGAACAGGGCCGGGACCTGCTAGCACTTGTGGAGACTCCAGTGTCACCATTGATCGAGCACGTGGCCTGGTCCAATGCTGAGCAGGAGCGGGCCGGCACTCCCCTCGTGGTCGCGCTGCACGGGCGCGGCGCGGACGAGTCGTCGATGATCGAGCTCACCCCATACCTGCCCGACTTCGTGACCGTGGCTGCCCCGAGGGCGCCGATCACGCTCGACCAGGGCTACGCCTGGTTCGCCAACCGCGGCATCGGCCGGCCGATCGAGGATTCGATCAAGGCGACCGGAGCGGCGCTGTTCAGCTGGCTGGACAAAGTTGCTGCCGTCCACAGCCACGTGATCGTGCTGGGCTTCTCTGGCGGGACGGCCATGGCTGGCGGACTCATCCTTGAACGCCCACACCGATTCGCCGGTGCCGCGCTGCTGTCTGGGACCTTGCCATGGGACGCCGGGTACGACACGAGCCTGAACCGACTTGCGGCCCTTCCCGTGCTGTGGAGCATCGACGTCGACGACGCGATGATCCCGCGCGATCTCGTGGAGCGAAGCGAGGAGTGGCTGCGCGAGAGTTCTGGCGCGAGCCTGCTGGAGTTCTCCTACCCGGGCATCGGCCACAGCATGACCATCGACGAGTTGGCCGACGTGAGCACGTTCATCGCCGACGTACTGGACTAGCCGTCCCGCATCTCGTCGAGATGGTGGCGGATCTGCAGGGCTGCTGCAGCACCCTCGCCAACGGCCGAGGCAAGTTGCTTGGTGGAACCCGCCCGCACGTCTCCGGCGGCGAAGATGCCCGGAGACGAGGTGGCCATCATGCGGTCGGTCACGACGAAGCCGGCCTCGTCGAGGGTGACCAGCCCGTCGAGCCAGCCTGCGTTGGGCTTGAGGCCGATGAAGACGAAAGCACCGTTTGCTGAATGCTCGATCTCGTTGTCGTCTGGTCCGACCAGGCGTACCGACGCGAGTTTGCCGTGTTCGTTTGCCGTGAAGGCGGCCACAGTGGTGTGGAGGAGCACGGTCATCTTCGGATGGTTCATCACCTTGTCCTGGAGGATGCGCGAGCCCTTCAGGGAGGGGCCTCGTTCGATGACCGTCACATGGTCGGCGAACTGGGTCAGGAACAGGCCCTCCTCGAGACCGGAGTTGCCACCTCCGAGCACGACCAGCTCCGCCGCCCCCTTGTAGAACGGCCCGTCGCACGTGGCACAGAAGTGCACTCCCGCGCCGATGAGGTCGGCCTCGCCGGGGGCATCCGTGCGGAGATACGTCGAGCCGGTGCCGATGAGCACGGCCCCGGCCACCACCTCCTGGCCGGTCGAGAGGGTCACCTTGGTGCGTCCTTCATGAGGATCCAGGCCCGTCACCGACACCGCCGCCAGCATCTCCACGCCATACCGCTGCGCCTGCTCGACGAATCTCGAGGCTAGTTCGGCTCCCTTGATCCCGTCCGGGAACCCAGGATAGTTGTCAAGGCGTTCGGTGATGCCCGCCTGCCCGCCGAGCGCCGAGCGCTCGATGACCAGCGTGCGGAAGTTCTCGCGCGCGGTGTAGATGGCGGTGGTCAGGCCGGTGGGACCGCCGCCGATGATGACGACGTCATAGGTTGATTGCGCGGCCTCCCGCGTGAGGCCGACCTTCTCAGCAAGTTCCTCGTTGGTCGGCTCAGTGACGAAACTGCCGTCCGGAAAGACGATGGTGGGGATGATCTGCTTGCCGTCGTTCAGCGCCAGGACGGTCTCGATTGACTCGGGATGCTCCTCGAGGTCGACGTAGGCAAAGGGGATGCGTTGCTCCCCGAGGAATGCCTTGCTTCGACGGCAGTCAGGGCACCACGTGGCCCCGTAAAGCACGATCCCATGTTCTGTCATGAAGGCTCCCTGTCATCCTGCGGGAATCTGGTACTAGGGCATCATGCCCTCGTCCGCTGCATCGTGCCATCGCGGTTGAGTTCCTTGCGTTCCCGGCCGTTCACGAAGGAGTCATTCATGCCCAAGACAACCCTTGCCGACGTCGAGCGGATGACGGACGCCCTCTACATCGACGGTCCCTTCACGGGCGCGAAGTCCAGCAAGTTCTGGATCCTCCTCGTACTGGCCGGGATCATCGCCACGGCCGGCGTCATCGCCGACTCCACGGCAACCGTGATCGGAGCCATGATCGTGGCGCCGTTGATGACACCGATCCTCGGGACGGCGCTCGCGGTGGTGCTGGCCGATCACCGTCACATGGTGCGCAGCGTCGCCCTCGTCGCCGGGGGCGCCCTGCTCGTCATCGCGATCGCCTTCCTGCTCGGCGTCATCGACAGCCCTGTCAATGCCTTCCAGGGGAATTCGCAGATCGAAGGGCGTATCAGTCCAGGGCTGATCGATCTCGTCGCGGCCCTCGCGACCGGAACCGTGGGCGCCTTCGCCCTCGTTCGGTCCGACATCTCCGACACCCTCCCCGGGGTGGCCATCGCTATCTCGCTGGTGCCGCCGCTCGCCGTCGTGGGGCTCCTGCTCTCCGTGCAGCGCTACTCGGATGCCATGGGAGCACTCCTGCTCTTCGCCACCAACGTCGCGGCGATCATCGCAACCGGAGCCATCGTCCTTCTGCTCTACCGGATCCGCTCAATTGCCGAAGACAACGGCTACCCGGTCGGGGTGCTACGCGGCCGGACCCTCTTCCTGGTCATGGGCCTGGTCGTGATCGTCGCAATTCCGCTGGCGGTGGGCAGCGCCGCCGTGGCGCGCGATCAACTGCTCGAGGCGAAGGTGCGGCCCATCGCGGTTGCGTGGGCCGCCGTCAATGACTGGACGGTCACCGAGATCGCCGTCAGGGACGGCGTTGTCGCGGTGGCGGCCATCGGTGCACCGCCCGACGTCAAGCCAGAGGAGTTGCGGAAACTGTTGAACGACAAGGGGATTGCGAACGCAGACCTCGCTGTCGTCCTGGCGACCGGCGGAGGCCGGCTGTGCCCGGCGGGGTCGGAGATCTGCCACGCGATCGCGCAATGACAAGGGCGCCGGCCTGTTGGCCGACGCCCTTCGGTGCTCGGCTCAGCCGCCGAACGCCACCAGGTGATGCTGCGATGCGTTACGCAGGTTCGTGTAGACCAGCTGCACGTCGGGCGCGGTGACCCCGTCGAGCGTGCTCGTGAGATCGGCGATGTCGGTCTTCTCGACCGTCACTCCGGCGGCCAGCGCCTTGGCGCTCGTCGTGGCGCCAGCAACCAGCCCGTCATAGAGACCCTGCATCCGGCTGGTCGCGAACGTTCCCGTCGCCAGCCCGGCAGTCGGATCGGTGACCCCATAGCGGGTCATCAGGGTCCGGAGCGCGGCCTGATGCATCGACTCTGAGCGCTGGATGCGGGCGAACTGCCACACGTCCGGGTACTTGGCGCCGAGCGTGACGTAGACGTCGTGCGCCATCTTCTCCTCGTCCGCCATGGCGACGAGGGCGGTCCTCTGGGCCGAGGTGAGCGTGCCCGACGGGACGCCCGCGAGGTTCTGTCCCATCATTCCGCCGCCAGCTCCGCGACCCTGTCCCATCATTCCGCCGCCGGTCCCGTTCCAGGTGCCACCGGCTGAGTTCCCGCTACCGGGGGTGTTGCCGAAGGGGCAGCCACTCGTGGCATACGTGCCCGGGCCGTTGCCGGGACCGTTCGCGGCGAGCGCCGGTGAGGCTGCCAGACCGATCGTGGTGAGGCTCGCGGCGATGATGGCGGCGGCGGCCAGGTTGCGTCTCATGGGGTTCTCCTTGTTCGGCCTGTGGTTTAGGGCTGTGGTCGTTTCTTCTGCTCCTGACTCTCCGGCATGGGGATGAAGCCCCCATGTGCTCCGTGTGGAGATCCTGTGGAGATTCCCGCGTCGATCCCGGCTCCCTGTGTGAAGGCGGCAGACTGGGTGCATGGCCACGGTGCTCGTCGTCGAGGACGAGCGCGACATCCGTGAGTTGCTGCGGCGCTACCTCGAGCGGGACGGGTATGCAGTCATCACGTCGGCCACCGGATCGGATGCCCTGCGCCAGTTGGAGTCAGGGGGCGTGGATCTTGTCCTTCTGGACCTGGGGCTGCCGGACATCGACGGCATGGACGTCCTGCAGGAAGCGACCGTCGTGCACGTCCCCGTCATCGCCTTGACGGCGCGGAGTTCGGTGGAGGACAGGATCCGGGGTCTCCAGCACGGCGCGGATGACTACGTCACCAAGCCCTTCAGCCCGCAGGAGGTCGTGCTGCGGGTGGGTGTCGTCCTTGGCCGGCAGGTATCGGCCGGCGCGCAGTCCGTGGCGGCGACGACATACGGCGGGCGGCGGCTGCTGATCGACGATGCGCGTCATGAGGCATGGATCGATGGTCGAGCGGTTGAGCTGACGCCCTCCGAGTGGGGCGTTCTCGTCGCGTTGGCCTCGGTACCGGGACGAGTCTTCTCCAGGGCGGAGCTGGTCAATCGGGTGCGCGGCTACGAGTTCGCCGGCTACGAGCGCACGATCGACTCACACGTGAAGAACCTGCGCCGCAAGATCGGCGATGACCATGGGGACATCGTCGAGACGGTCCTCGGTGTCGGCTATCGACTGGGACTCGATCATGACCACTGACCGCCCCGAGCATCTGGGACCGCTGGGGCGCAGGCTGCTCGTCGCCTTCGTGGTGGTGTCGCTGGCGTCCGTCGTGGTGCTGACACTCGCCTCGCTCATCGGGACGTCACGCGGCCTCAGCGCTGGCGAAGACGAGCGGCGGCAGACGGCCGCGCTGGCTGCCGCAGACGCCGCCGCGGTGGCGTATCGCAATGCAGCGGGTTGGCAGTCGGCCGACCTCACCGACGCCTACGCCGTTGCTGCGAACGCGGGCGCGGGCCTGGTTGTCAGCGACGCGAACGATGCGGTGGTGGCGGGGCCTTCACGGCAAAGGGGAGGCGGTCAGCAGGGCGGCGGCATGATGCAGGGCAACGGGATGATGGGCACCGGCCGAGGAGGCATCGTCGAGCCCGTCGTCGTCAACGGCCAGACAGTCGGCACCGTGCGCCTGGGATTCGGCTCCCCTTCCACCGCCACGGCCCAGAGCATCGCCTGGACGTGGATCATCGCGGCGGCCTTGGTGTCGCTTGCGGTCGCTGTCGCCATGGCGTTCTACGTATCAAGGCGCATCTCGCGGCCGCTGGCTCGACTGTCCGACGTGGCGCGGTCGTTCGCTGCCGGAGATCGCGCGGCGCGAGCGGACGCCTCCGACGCGAAGGCGCCGGGAGAGCTCGGTGAGATCGCGAGATCCTTCGATGCCTCTGCGGACGACGTCGTGCGGTCCGAGCAGGCGCGACAGCGCATGGCCGCGGACGTGGCCCACGAACTGCGCACGCCGCTGGCGGCGCTGCAGGCGGGCCTCGAGGAGCTCCGTGACGGCTACGTCGCGCCGGACCGCGAGCGGCTGCAGGCGTTGCATGCACAATCCGTTCGTCTCGGCCGAGTGGTCGACGACCTGAGCCAGCTATCCGCCGCCGAGAGCGCAGCGCTCACGCTTCGTCGCGCACCTTTGGACCTGGGTGCCCTTGTCGCCGACGCGGCGGCCGCAGCCCACGCGAGCTTCGACGCGGCGGGCCTGACCCTCACGACGGACCTCGCGTCGGGCATCGTCATCGACGGCGACGCGGACCGGCTCCACCAGGCGGTGGGCAACGTCCTCGCGAACGCGGTGCGCTACTGCCGGCCTGGTGACCGAGTGGACGTGCACGTCAGCGCTGATGGTGCGGTCGCCTTGGTCGTCGTCGCCGACACCGGGCCTGGCATCGCACCAGCAGCTCTGCCGCACGTGTTCGAGCGGCTGTGGCGAGGATCTGCCGACTCGGACGCGTCAGGGTCGGGCATCGGCCTCGCCGTCGTGCGCGAACTCATCGTGGCCCATGGCGGAACCGTCGAGGCACGCTCGGATGGTGCCTCGGGTGCGACCTTCATCCTCAGCCTCCCGCGGGAGGCGTGAGCACTACTGGATCGGGCGGTCGATGATGTAGGAGACCGAGTCTGCGGCCGCTGGCCCGCCGCCGCCGGTGAACGTCAACGTCATTCCGGAGAACACGGAGATGTTCGGACCTGAGGCGACCCGGCCCAGGGTGACCTTGGCCTTGTAGTTCTGGACGATGCCGTCGACGCAGGTCTTCGGCAGGCAGGTGTTCCACACCAGCGTCCCCGTGCCCTTCGCCTCGTTGTTGGTCCACTTGGACCACTTGATCTTGGTGACCATGACGCCGGCGTCGGCGCACGTGATGACGATCTCCTTGGGCTTGACCTGGCCCTTGCCGACGCAGTTGATGACTACGGTGTCGCCGGTCGCGGCTCCTGCGGCAGGCGCCAGCGCCACTCCGCCGAGAGCGACTCCCGCGGCAGCGGCGGCAATGGTGAGGGTGCGGGCGATGGACACGAGGTCTCTCCTTCGTCAGGCGACCGCGGGCCGGCCGCCTCGTTGAAAGTACCCCGCGATTGACGCCGATGACGGGTCGGACGCGTGGACGATTCAGGCGCCCGGGGGGCCGCTGATGACGCCGAGCCGCGCCAGTGCGCTCATGGTCTGGTCGTTGTTCGGGTCGAAGTCGGCGATGGCGATATTCGGGCTGCCCCATTCGGCCAACTGCCGCTCGATGGAGCGGCGTGCCTTGTCCAGCTTGCGGGCCACCATGCGCCGGGTCGCCCAGTCCTGCTCGCGCCGGCGGAGGGCCTCCTCGATCGCGATGGCCTGCTCGTCGGTGCAGCCGAGGCCGAAGGCGGCTTGGAGCCCCTCGCGGATGTCGATCCGGTAGTCGTGTCCCCGTCGCTCGAACGTTCCCGGCTTGGACTGCATGCCATTGAACAGGTCGACCGTCGCGAGGACGAACGTCGTGATCGGACGGAACTTCGTCTCGCGAGGCACGAGGGGTGGCCGGGTGGTCGGTGGCCCCATCCACCAGGGCGGCTGGACGATCATGGCGAACCCGTACTTGTTCACGGGGTCGTCGTGATGCACGACCATGAGGTGCCGAGCCTGGCCCGCACCGATGGGTGCAGCCTCGTCCGGCTGGCTGACCAGGACCAGCTCTGATTTCGGGTCGACGGCCTGCGGGTCATCGCGCCACTCGTTCCACAGCCGGGTGCGGAAGGGAACGCCCAGATACATGCCGCCCGCGACCCCGAGTGAGTTCAGCACCGGCAGGTATGTCTCACCGGTGGGCGCGGTCGCGATGTCGAGGGCCACGTTGGCGCCGAGGCTCTCGCCGATGAGCACGACTCGCGGACGTCGGGCGGCGGGCACCCCTGCGAGGCGGTCGCGCACGCCTTCGAGGACCAGTCGAGTGAGCTCCTCCGCCTGGGTGGTCTTCGTGAGTGCGAGGGCTGAGGGCACCAGGGCGTACTGCGGAACGACGATGGCGCAGTCCCCGCGGGTCAGGTACTCAAGCGCCTCAGCCACGGAGTAGTTGAAATAGCCGACGCCCGTGGGCGACCCGATGACGATGAGGCTGCGCTCGTAAGCGCCGCAGGACTCCATGTCCGCGAGGGTCAGGCGGGCCCGCTCCTCGATGTCCTCACTCACCTCGTAGCCGCCCACGACGCGCACCGGCTCGATGGCGGGCTCCTGCATGACCGCCGTGATCTCGGCGGGCGTGAGCGTCATGAGGACGAAGCGACGCCCCTCCTTGCCCAGGGTGTCGAACGGCATCGCGCTCGACGGCCCGGCGGAGACGTGCGAGGACGTCGGTGGGGCCGGGTAGGCCGGCTCGACAACGTCGTCGCGACGTTGGAGCTGCCCGGTGACCTTGTTCAAGGCGACGACGCCGGCCGCCGTCATCGTCCCGAGGATCAGGCCGTGCGCGACAAGGGTGCCTACGGCGCCGACATCGGAGCCGAGGACCCTGGCCATCCCCTTCTCGAGTGCGTGGGCGGCGATCTGCTCCCCGGTCGTGGCGGCGGCGAAGCCGAGGCCGGCGACCGCGCCCACGGCGCCGGCCTTGAGTGCCGTCTGCACCCCGATGCCGGCGACCGCATGCCGATCCGGCGCGACGATCCCGTACTTGGTTGCCCGGCGGCTGCGTTGCAGCACGCTGAATGCCACGACGGCACCGCCGGTGGCCACGGCGGGCAGCAGAGTCGTGTCGAGCCCCGGCTCGAGGCCGAGGCGCTTGTGCAGGAGGGTGTCCCACAGTTCGGCAGCGCCGCCGGCGAGGGCGGCGAAGGCGGTGATGCGCCCCGCGGTGGAGGCCACGGCAGCCGGGATCGAGTCCTCGGCGAGCCGGTTGGCCGCAGCCGACATCCCGAGTCCGCCGGCGATGCCGAGCCCCGCGATCACGAGGTTGGCTCGCGCGCCGGGGCGCTGCCCCGGGAGGGCACCCAGCGCCTGGAGCGTGGCCCAGGCGGTGGCGGTGAGTTGGTAGTGGGTCGCCGCGACGACGCCGGTGGCGACGGCCTGCTGCATCGGGTGCCGGGGGAGCAGGCCACGGGCGAACGTGCCCGACACCGACCAGGAGGCGCCGGCGATCCCGGCCTGCACCGGGGTGTCGCTGGCCCAGCGGGTGAGCCAGCCGGCACGGCTGGGGAGGAGGACCACCAGGTGATTCTGCCCTAGCCGGGCGGTGGCCGATGCTCTGATGGCCGAAGCCGCATGCGAGGAGTTTGCCGGATTAGTCACATTTGATCCCCCCGCGGTCGTACGGTCGCAGCACCGCACGACCTCAGGAGTGCCCGGACCCAAGGAGCTCGCGATGCCGCTGTACATGGACATGCACAACATGGATGGCGGCGTCTCTGCCGCCGACGTCGCCGCCGCCCATGCGAAGGACGTCGAGACCCAGGCGGCGCACGGCGTCGACTACCGGCACTACTGGGTCGACGAGAAGGCCGGGAAGATCTTCTGCCTGGTCGATGCGCCGAGCGCCGAGGCTGCCGCTGACGTGCACCGCGAGGCGCACGGACTCGTGGCCGACGCGATCTTCGAGGTCACCGAGGGCTAGGCGGCGGGCGCCGATGCGCTGACGGCCGGTGTGGGCGTGGGCTTTGGAATTGGCCTGGGCGTGGGCAGGAGGGCCCTGAGCGTCGTGAAGCCGTAGCCCTTCGCCCGGACGGCCTCGATCACGGATGCGAGCGCATCGGCGTCAAGGGTCGATCCGTCGGTGGGGTGCTGTCCGACGTGCATGAGCACGATCTCACCGGGGGCCAGTTCGTCCATGACCCGCGTGCGAACGGACGCCACTGACCGGCCGCCCGATGTCCCCATCCATCCGGCCGTGTCGACGCTCCACTGGATGCAGGCGTAGCCGAGGTCGTTGATCCGGTTGACGTCGCGCGGCGTGTGCGCGCCGTACGGGAACCGGAAGAACGGCTTCGTGCCCCGGTCCGCGATCTGGCGCACCGCCTTGTTCGTCGAGCGAAGTTCGCTGCGCAGGGTCGAGGTGGTTAGCGTCGAGACCTTGCGGTGGGTGCGGGTGTGGTTGCCGAGCACATGGCCGGCGGCGGCGATCGCCGCCACCTGGTCGGGGAACTCCTCGGCCCAGCGTCCGGTGAGGAAGAAGGTGCCGGGCACGCCTTCGGCGCGCAGGGTCCGAAGGATCTTCCTGACTCCGCCGTCGCCGCCGCCGGCGTCGAACGTGAGCGCCACAAGCTTCTTCTTCGTGGGGATGCGATCGAAGCACGTGTCGCGAAGGGAGGGCAGGACCGAATGGCTCCGCAGGGCGCCAGGAGCCCGAGTGTGGGAGATCGCAGCCGCGGAGACGATGGGCATCGGCGTGAACGCGATGACCGCCAGCAGGACGACGCTGATCGTCCATCGCCGATGCCCTGATCGCCTACCGCTCATCGCACCATGCTGCCGTGCAGGGGCCTGCTTGGCTACGCAGGTCATAGGGTCGCGGCATGAGATGGGTACTTCGCGGCGTAGGAGTGCTGGGCTTGCTTGTCGTTGCCTGGTGCTGTGTCACGGCATGGCCGGCGATCATTCACGGCCACCCGCTCTACGGCGTGCTGCTCGTGCTGACGGTCGCTCTATCAGTATTCGCGCTCGGCAAGTCCTTCCGTCCGCGAAACGGAATGGGCAGGTGGCGTCAGGCCTTTGGCGTCGTGGGGGTCGTCGTCTTCGTCGCATGGATCGCGCTGATGGCGTGGCTGCGTCCGTTCCCGGCCGTCGAGCCGGCGCTAGCCGCGATGGAGTCCGGGCCGACCGTGACCGTAGTCGAGTCACCCACGCAGATCGTGATGGCTCCCCCGTCGGGGGAGAGCACGACCGGCGTCGTCTTCCAGCCGGGCGCCAAGGTCGAGGCGCGCGCATACGCGGCGGTGCTGCGGCCGCTGGCGGAGGCGGGCTACACCGTCGTCATCCCCAAGCAGCCGCTGGGAATCGCCTTCCTCGCGACGAACGCCTTCGAGTCCGCGCGCGATGCAAATCCGCAGATCACGGACTGGTTCGTGGGTGGTCACTCGCTGGGCGGGACGGTCGCGGCGATGGACGCGGAGGCGCACAGCGCTGACGCGAAGTCCCCGGTTAAGGGCCTCATCCTCTACGCCTCCTACCCGGCCTCCGACATGAGCTCGACCCTGTCGGCCAAGGTCCTCTCGGTGTCAGGAACGAAGGACGGGCTAGCCACGCCTGCGGACATCGAGGCTTCCCGCGCGAACCTGCCGAAGGACGCGATCTTCACGCCGATCGACGGCGCCGTGCACGCGTTCTTCGGTGACTACGGACCGCAGCCGGGCGACGGAACCCCGACTGTCTCGCATGACTCGGCTCGACAGCTGATCCAGCGGAACACACTGATCTTCATGTCCGGCGTCCAGCTCAATGCCGATGGGTGACGTGCTGGCACAACTGGTGCCCCTCGCTGCCGTAGTAGCTGTGAACCCACTGCCGGTGATCGCGATGATCCTCGTTCTTCAGACGGCGAACGGTCGACGGGCAGGAGCGTGCTTCGTCGCAGCCTGGCTCGCCGCGCTCCTGGCCCTGGGTGGTGTCGCCATCTTGATCGCCAACCACACCGACCTGTACGGCAGTGGATCGTCCTCGACCGTGGCGCGCCTGATCCGGGCCGGGGTGGGCCTCCTGCTCGTCGTGCTGGCCGTCCGCAAGTGGATGAGTCGTCCCCGTGCGGGCGAGGACGCGAAGATGCCGGCGTGGATGAATGCTGTGGCATCCACCACGCCGGCGAAGTCCGCGCGTCTTGGTGCACTGCTGGCCGCAGGCAATCCGAAGAACATCGCCGTGACGCTGGCGGCTGCTGCGTCGATCGTCGAGGCCGGGTTCACCATCCCCCAGGAGCTGGGGGCACTGGTGTCCTACGTCGTGCTGGCGACCCTCGGGGTCGGGGTCCCCTTCACCGTCGTCATGCTCCTCGGCTCACGCGCAGATGACGTTCTCGCGGGCTGGGGCCGCTGGCTCGACCGTCACAACGTCACGCTCATGTCCGTGGTGCTGCTCGTGATCGGCCTGCTGCTCATCGCCGCAGCAATCACAGGGTGAGCGACTCGGTCTGCTCGTCGGCTTCAGCGACGGCCTGGTTCGAGCGATGCTGTGCCAGCAGTGACGCGGCCAGCCCGGCCACCCCGAGTCCGACGAGGACCAGCGGCAGTGCGAGCCGCGGGTCAATGCGAATGTCTGTGTATGCACCGACGATGTAGGCGATCGCGAGGCCGACGAAGAGCAGGCCGGCGATGCAGGATACGAGGTCGAAGGAGTGCTTACGCACGGGACACCTCCAGGTCTCCGAGGCCGACCTGCACGCGCAGCTCGACGGTTGGGGCGGTTGGGGACACGACGCCGGGCAGATCGCCGACGACTCTCACGTTCGAGCCGCTGACGGGCGGCAGCCCTTCGACAGCCACCTTGCCCGTCCCACTCGTCGCGGTGACGTGGACGCGCATGCCGGCCGGCACCTTCACGGACAGCTGGCCAATGCCGACGCGGGCGACCACTGGGTAGCTCGCCTCGCCGGGAGGCAGTTGCAGACCGGAGAGGTCGAGGACGGCATCGCCTATCCACAAGGAACGTGGCGTCGCTGCCGAGGCGGGAGTGGTCGGAACCCACGACGCCTCACCGATGGTGATCGCTGACCGCGGCAGGTGCAGGTCCTGGGGAATGAGCGCCAGAGGCACGATCACCAGCAGTAGCGGAATGGCCAAGGCGAGGAGCCAGCGGGCGCGCCCGAACAGCGTGCCGACGAGCATGCCAAGTCCTAGGACGCCGAGTCCGGCGGCGAGGATGGCGACGAGCGGGATGTTCGCCACGCCGCTCGCCGAGAGCACTGCCAGCGCTCCCATGGTGATGATCGACAGGCTCAGTGTCGCCAGGCCCAGGTACGAACGCCGCTTTGGTGGCTTGGGCGGGACCGGGGCCGGCATCGGCGCGGTGTAGCCCGGGTAGTCGCCATAGCCGCCGTACGCGAAACCCGTGGTCGTGTCAGACCCCTGCGCGTCGACCGTGGCGGCGGACTCGACCATGGCGGCGGACTCGACCATGGCAGAGCCGGCGTCGGCCGCGGCTGATGGCGTCGTGAAGTTCGTCGACGGCGGTCCGGCGACCTGCTGTCCGGGGGTGCGGTTCACCAGGTAGAGAACGACGCCGCCCGCCGCAAGGAGCAGCAGCACCGAGCTTCCGCTGCCGAGGCCCCACACTTCCAGTGGGCCGGTCGCCAGCAGGTTCAGCGCCGCGGCTGCGATGAGGATCGCGGCGATGACGATGATCACGGTTCGCGTTGTCGATCCGGGGCGCTGGCCCTTTGCGATGAAGCGCTCGGCCTCGCTGGTGACTGCACCCTCGTCGGGGATGAACAGCCAGCCGGCCGCGTACAGCAGCAGTCCGCTGCCGCCGAAGATCGCGAGGACGACAAGCACGACCCGGACGATCACGGGGTCGATGCCCAGCCACTGGCCGAAGCCGCCGGCGACACCGCCGATCACGCGATCGTTGCGGCTGCGCCGTAGGGGCGGACGGGGGATGGACGGAGGAGCGGGCAACGGGGCCGGCCCTGCGGTGGTCTCAGTGTTCTCTGTCATGTCTCCAGCCTGCTCGCGACCGCGCCCGTCCACATCGGGGAACAACCCTGATCCAACCCTGATCCTGCCCTTGGCAACCTCAGGGGTCGACCCTGATGCGCTCCGGGGCCCTGGACGGGGATGATCGAGTCGTGACCGTGACCACCGCACCCCCGAGGGCGACCCGGCCCGTCTCAGGGCGGGTCGTGGCAGGTGTCTGCCGAGGCCTGTCCGAGAACCTCCACCTGCCGGTGTGGGTCGTCCGGACGGTCTTCGTCATCCTGGCGCTGACCGGTGGCATCGGTCTTGTGCTCTACGCGGCCTTCTGGGCCGTTCTTCCCCTCTCGCCCGGACTCGTCGCCGACGGGGACCTCGCTGCCGAGGACGACTTCGAGGGAGCCCGCTCGGCGGACTTCACCCGTCTGCTGGCGCTCGCGGCGGTGGCGGTCGGCGTCGTCCTGCTCCTGGCCGCACTCGGCGTCAACATCATCAGCGGCTCGGTGGTGCCGATCATTCTCGCGATCGTCGGCGCGGCCCTGGTGTGGCAGCAGGCAGACGATGACCAGCGTTCGACGTGGTCGGCGACTGCCGCCCGTGCCGCCCGCCAGACCGCGGGTACGACCGCGAATGCGGGCCGCTGGCGCATCGTCGTCGGCATCGCTCTCGTGGCCCTCGGCGTGATCGGCCTCCTCGTCAGCCGGACCGGTCCAGCGGCCGCCGTGCAAGCGCTGGCGACCGCCTTGCTCCTCCTGCTCGGCGTCGGGCTCGTCGCGTTCCCGTGGACCTATCGGCGCTGGCGCGAGCAGAACGAGCAGCGCCACGCCCTGATCCGCAGCGAGGAACGCGCCGAGATCGCGGCGCATGTCCATGACTCGGTCCTGCAGACGCTGACGCTCATCCAGCGGAACGCCGCCGACCCGAAGGAGGTGCAACGCCTTGCCCGAACGGAGGAGCGGGCGTTGCGCTCGTGGCTGTATGCGCCGACCGGAGACCCAGACCGTACGTTTGCGGCGGCACTTCAGCGAGATGCCACGCAAGTGGAAGCGGCCTACTCGGCGACGATGGAGGTCGTGACGGTCGGTGATGCCACTCTCGACGCCCCGCTGGGCGCCTTGCTGGCGGCGACGCGTGAGGTCATGGTCAATGCCGCCCGCCACGGTGGGGGCGCCGCATCGGTGTACGCGGAGGTCCACGACGATTCAGCGGAGGTGTTCGTGCGCGATCGGGGTCAGGGCTTCGACCCTGCTGCGGTTCCCGACGACCGTCACGGCCTGCGCGAGTCGGTCATCGGACGGATGGAGCGCAACGGCGGAAGCGCCGAGGTCGTCAGCACGGTCGGCGCCGGCACGGAGATCCGGCTTCGCGTCAACCGCACGGCGGCGTCATGAGTGACCGACTGCTGCGCGTCGTGCTCGTCGACGATCATGCGATGGTCCGATCCGGGGTGCGTGCTGAGATCGGAGCCGACGTCGACATTGTTGGCGAGGCAGGCGACGTAGCGACCGCGATCCAGGTGATCCGCGAGACGCGGCCGGACGTTGTCCTGCTTGACGTTCACCTTCCCGGTGGTGACGGGCGCGCGGTTCTGGATGCGTGCGTGGAGGAGGTGCCGGAGACCCGTTTCCTCGCGCTCTCGGTCAGTGACGCTCCCGAGGACGTCGTCGGCGTTGTCCGCGGCGGTGCTCGGGGCTATGTCACGAAGGCCATCACCGGGCCCGAGCTATTGGACTCCGTGCGCCGGATCGCCGACGGTGACGCGGTTTTCTCACCCAGGTTGGCGGGCTTCGTGCTGGACGCATTCACCGGTGGTGCCGCAGAGAGCGACGACGAGCTTGATCGGCTGACGCCGCGCGAGCGCGAGGTCATGCGGCTGATCGCACGCGGCTACACCTATCGCGAGGTCGCCAAGGAACTGGTGCTGTCGATCAAGACCGTGGAGACGCACGTGTCGGCCGTTCTGCGGAAGCTCCAGCTGTCGGATCGGCACGAACTGACCCGCTGGGCCTCGGCCCGTCGGCTGGTCTGACTAGCGCCAGCTCGCGGCCAGGCTGTTCGCGGCGAGCGTGCGCACCTCGTCGTCCGATAGCCCGAGGGCCTCGACTATGGCGACGAAGTTGTCGGCCACGTAGCCGCCGAAGTAGGCAGGGTCATCCGAGTTCACGGTGACGACGACGCCGGCGTCCATGAACGCCTTCAGCGGATGCAGGCGCAGGTCCGGCGTCACCTGAAGCCGCTGGTTCGACAGCGGGCACATCGTCAGCGGAATCCGCTCAGCGGCGAGTCGTGCCACCAGGGCCGGATCGTCGATCGCGTGGTCTCCGTGATCGATCCGCTCCACTCGAAGGACGTCGAGTGCGGTGGTCACGTAGGCGGCCGGACCTTCCTCTCCCGCGTGTGCCGCGGCATGCAGTCCGGCCGCGCGCGCAGCGGCGTACACGTCGGCGAACTTCTCGGGTGGGTTGCCACGCTCTCCAGAGTCCAGTCCGACCCCGTCGATCAGCGCAAGGTAGGGCTGGGCCATCGCCCACGTCTCGAACGCTGCCTCCTGGGAAAGGTGCCGTAGCCAGCTCATGATCAGGCGGTAGGTGATGCCGAGCTCCCTCTCTCCGTCTTGGAGTGCACGAGTGATGCCGTTGATCACTGTGCCGAAGTCGATGCCCCGGTCGGTGTGCGTCTGTGGGTCGAAGAACGGCTCGACGTGCACGACTCCGTCGGCATATGCACGTCGGAGGTAGGCATGTGTCATGTCGTAGTAGTCCTGCTCGTGGAGCAGCACGGCGGCCCCGGCGTAGTACAGGTCGAGGAAGGCTTGCAGGTCGGAGAAGTGGTAGGCCGCACGGGCGGCGGCCGCATCGGCGTACGGAAGTTCGATCCCGTTGCGCGAGCCGATCTCGAACATGAGTTCCGGCTCGAGAGTGCCCTCGATGTGCACGTGCAACTCAGCCTTGGGCAGCGACACCACGAGCTCGCGCAGGTCCACACGACCACCATCCCTTCGTGGCCCTCACATTGGCATGCGCGGGGACGCTTCGCCATGCGGTCGGCGGTCCCACCGCCCTAGGATCCGAGCGACGAGGAGGCGACATGTCGACGATGCGGGCAGCGACGTACGAACGCGAGGGCACGGCAGCGGATGTGCTGCAGGTCCACGACATCGACCTCCCAGTCGTCGGAGCCGGTGAAGTCCTCGTCCGGGTCATCGCATCGGCGATCAACCCGACCGACGTCAAGACGCGCGCCGGCATGACCCCGCGGCCCATCGACGGGTTCCAGGTCCCGCATATGGACGGTGCGGGAATTATCGAGGCGGTTGGCGCGGGTGTCCCCGATGCTCGGATCGGCGAGCGGGTCTGGCTCATGACCGCAGCAGCGGGTAACCGC
>Ga0194043_1000592_pt1 | contig 20225 bp, 13 predicted proteins | sample JunL4415m_MetaG_FD_161274 | JGI IMG/M metagenome (GOLD analysis project Ga0194043, IMG submission 161274) | Anoxic zone freshwater microbial communities from boreal shield lake in IISD Experimental Lakes Area, Ontario, Canada - Jun2016-L442-15m | ecosystem: Environmental > Aquatic > Freshwater >...
GCTGCTTGTGCGGGCCCCCGTCAATTCCTTTGAGTTTTAGCCTTGCGGCCGTACTCCCCAGGCGGGGTACTTAATGCGTTAGCGACGGCACGGGAGGAGTCGACACCTCCCACACCTAGTACCCATCGTTTACGGCGTGGACTACCAGGGTATCTAATCCTGTTTGCTCCCCACGCTTTCGTGTCTCAGCGTCAGTTTCGTCCCAGCGGGCTGCCTTCGCCGTTGGTGTTCTTCCTGATATCTGCGCATTTCACCGCTACACCAGGAGTTCCACCCGCCTCTTCCGAACTCTAGCTCGACAGTATTCACCGGCATTCCAAGGTTGAGCCTTGGACTTTCACAGCGAACTTATCGAGCCGCCTACACACTCTTTACGCCCAATGATTCCGGACAACGCTTGCCCCCTACGTATTACCGCGGCTGCTGGCACGTAGTTAGCCGGGGCTTCTTTTGAAGGTACCGTCACTCCAGCCTGCTGTTCACAGACCGAGCTTCGTCCCAACTGAAAGGGGTTTACAACCCGAAGGCCGTCTTCCCCCACGCGGCGTTGCTGCGTCAAGCTGTCGCTCATTGCGCAAGATTCCCCACTGCTGCCTCCCGTAGGAGTCTGGACCGTATCTCAGTTCCAGTGTGGCTGATCGTCCTCTCAGACCAGCTACCCATCGTTGCCTTGGTAGGCCATTACCCCACCAACTAGCTAATGGGCCGCGGGCCCATCCTAACGCGGAGGCCGAAGCTTCCTTTCAACACAGATCTCGTGATCTGAGTTCACATCCGGTATTAGCCCGAGTTTCCCCGGGTTGTCCCGATCGTCAGGGCAGGTTGCCCACGTGTTACTCACCCGTTCGCGGCTCTGCCCCAGGGCAAGCCCTGGTTCGTCGCTCCACTTGCATGTGTTAAGCACGCCGCCAGCGTTCGTCCTGAGCCAGGATCAAACTCTCCGTGAAGTACTACGAACTGCTAATTAACGGAGTCGCCCGAAGGTCACTCTAGGGCCACCGAGTACACAAGTGGTGACCGGACCAACGGACTTCACAACTAAAACCTACTCATCCATCGCGGCCGCTGGCGCAACCACGATGGTCGGACTTGGACGCACTATCTAATTATCGAAATAATCGATAGTGCGAATGCTGCTGGGTTGTCAAAGACCGCCGTGTCGCTTGGGCCAGGGAATACCTGAACATAGGACACGCCCGACTGAAAGCCGGAACGGATTCAGGACTGTAGCGGATTCCCGCGGCTCAGGCGGAGTGGGATGAATCGCCCAGCACAAAAATGCGCGGATCACGCTTCTTTCCGCGCTGTACAACCCGTCCATCAAGGAGATCCGGCGAGATGTCCATGTCCGTGAACTGGTCTCCGTCAATCCGGATCGCACCCTCTGACAAGTTACGCCGGGCCTCGCTTCTCGAGAGGCCGTACGCATCGGCGAGCGCGGCGGGAAGGTGAACCAGACCCTCTTTACCGACCGAGAAGGAGACCCTCGGCGCATCGGTAGGAAGCTCGTGAGCGATGAACCTGCTGTCAAAGCCGGCTTCAGCCGCCTCCCCCTCCCCTGGCCCCGCAAAGCGCTCTGCGAGCGCTGCAGCGAGCTGACGCTTCGCATCTCGGGGACCAACATCAGTTGGGACGGGGCTGTCAAGAAGAAGTCGAAACCATTCCTCCATTGCAGAGTCCGGAATGCTCATTGTCTTGCCAAAGATCTCAGCTCCAGACTCAGTGACTCCGATGTAGTTACCGAGGCTCTTGCTCATCTTCTTGACACCATCCGTACCCGGGAGGATCGGAAGCTCCATTGCTATCTGCTCCTCCTGCCCAAAGGATCGCTGGAGGTCTCTCCCCAGCAGAAGGTTGAAGTGCTGGTCGGTCCCACCAAGCTCGATGTCAGATTCGACCGCAACCGAGTCATAACCCTGAAGAACCGGGTACAAAAGCTCAAGCAGGCTGACTGGAGTCCCTCCGGCGAGCCGCTTGGCTATGTCATCACGCTCGGTCACTTGGGCAACCGTTGTAGTGCGCATAAGTTCAAAGAGCTTCTCGAGACCCATGTCCAGCCATTCGCCGTTACGTCTGATCTCGAGACGATCCTCACGCAACACTTTCAACGCCTGCTCTGCGAAGGTCGTCGCGTTGGCCTCAATGTCCTCTGGTCCAAGCTGTGGCCTAGTCGCCGAGCGCCCACTTGGATCTCCAACTCGAGCGGTCCAATCCCCAATAATGAGGACGACGGTATGGCCCAGTTCCTGAAACTCGCGGAGCTTGCCCAGGACGACCGTGAATCCAAGATGGATATCTGGGGCTGTCGGATCTATCCCGAGCTTCACCCGAAGTGGGATTCCCGTCTTTGCAGATTTGGAAAGCTTGGCCTCCAAACCACCACTCGGGAGGCTCTCCACAACGTTCCGCTCCAACCAAGCTGCCTGGGCTGCAGGCGACTCGGCCACGGAGTCAGGTGGAGTGTGTTGGGTGGGACGCGCGTCGGGCATGAAGGGCAATGCTAGACTTGAGCCTCCCGGAGCGCCTGCCGCCGCCTCTTGAAGCACCGCGTGGCACGCCTCTCACGGGCCTGTATGACAGAGACCAACCCACAGGAACCAGCCGACTCAGTCGAACAACGGCACCGCCGGCGAATGGCCCGAGCCCCCCAAGTTCATCGGTGGCGTTTTGCTCTCGTCATCGTGGGACTCGCCGCCATTGCCGGGGTATCACTCGTCTTTGGAGCTTTGACGGCTGTATCCGCTGACCTCCCGGCCCTGGAGCAGCGCGAGGAGTACAAGCACTCCGCCAACTCTGTTCTTTACGACACGAGAGGCAGGCAGCTGGGAATGCTCACCGGCCCTCAGAACCGGTTTCTGGCCGCGCCCGCCAACATTGCACCCTCAATAAAGCATGCCGTAATTGCAATAGAAGACCGTCGCTTTTACGCCAATTCTGGAATTGACTTCCGGGGAATCGGACGCGCTCTCTACTCCGATGCGGTCTCCGGCTCTGCGGTACAGGGGGCTTCGACCATCACTCAGCAGTTCGTCAAGAACGCACTCGAAGCAGCAAACCAGCGAACTGTTTTTCAGAAGCTCAAAGAAGCTGTCCTTGCCTACCATCTAAACCGCAGGTGGTCCAAAGACAAGATTCTCACCGAGTACCTCAACACCATCTACTACGGGCAAGGTGCCTATGGGATCGAGTCAGCTGCTCGGGTCTACTTCGGAACCGCTCACCCTGGATGTGGGCAGACTGCCTCAGACCAGTTCTGCGCAGCAGACCTCGATACTGCTGAGGCAGCAATGTTGGCTGGAGTCATCGCCTCCCCAATCGGATTCGACCCGGTCGCTCACCCGGTAGCAGCCAAGAACAGACGGGACACAGTCCTTGCTGCAATGCGCGCGCAAGGCCTTCTTACCGAGAGCGAGTACCAGTCAGATCTTGAGCGGACCGTCCCGGACTCGACCGACATCCGACCACCCCAAGAGCAGACTCAGGCCCCCTACTTCACAAGCTGGGTGAAAAACCTGCTCGTCGCCAAGCTCGGCTCAACCCGTGCCTTCACTGGTGGATTGAAGATCAGAACCTCCATTGACCTAGATCTGCAAAAGGCAGCAGAAACAGCAGTAAGCAACATGCTCCCGGCGGATTCGGGGCTTCCTGCAGCGTCGCTTGTCGCCATCGACAACAAGACGGGAGAAGTGCGGGCAATGGTCGGAGGTCCCAATTTCAACAAACGGCCCTTCAACCTTGCCACCCAAGGACACCGGCAGCCAGGATCCTCATTCAAGCCATTTACTCTTGCGGTGGCACTAAAGGATGGGATCTCCACAAACTCTGTCTGGGAGTCAAGGAAGAAGATCTTCACTGTCCCCCATACGGGAGGCAAGGAGTTCTTCATCGTCAACAACTACGAGAACTCATATGCCGGCTCTCGCTCTCTGAGCGACGCAATGGTCACATCGGACAACTCCATCTACGCCGAGCTGGGAATCAAGGTCGGAACGAAGAACATCGCGAGACTCGCAAACAGAATGGGGATCCGCTCACCTATCTCCACCAATTACGCCGTGACTCTTGGAGGCCTCAAGGAGGGCGTGACCCCACTTGACATGGCCCACGCATACGAGACATTTGCCACAGGAGGTGTTCGAATTGACAGCTCCAATGGCCTGGGTGGCACGGATGGTGGACCCGTGGGTATCGAGTCAATCCGTGACCCACGCGGGCATCTTCTCGTCAAGAATGAGGCGGGAAAGACCCGGATTATGTCTACTGGCGTTGCCTCAGCTGTCTCTTCGGTGCTTCAAGGAGTCGTATCGAGCGGAACCGGCAAACAGGCAGCCACCGGCGGATTCGCAGCGGGCAAGACTGGCACGACGGAAAATTATGGCGATGCCTGGTTCGTTGGATGGAACGAGAAGTACACGGTTGCCGTTTGGGTTGGATATCCAGACAAGGTGAAGTCGATGAAGACTGAGTTTGGTGGGAGCCCAGTAGCCGGGGGCACCTTCCCCGCTTCAATCTGGAGGGACTTCATCCTCGCCTGCATGAATATTGATCAGACCCGGGCAGCGGATGCTGCTGCACGGAAAGCGGGACGCACCACAACCAGCTCAGCTCCAGACACGGGCAGTTCGGGTTCAGGCAGCTCGTCATCCGGCTCCACAGGAGGCGGTTCCACCGGTGGATCCACAGGCTCAACAGGCGGAGGGTCTTCAGGCTCTTCAGGAGGCGGAGGAAACTCATCTCCGAGCGCTGGTGGCGGTGGTAACTCAACCGGCGGGGGCAACAGCGGCTCAACCGGTGGAGCCGGGGATGGTGGGGCAAGTGGCGGCGCTGGAGCCGGTGGGACAGGCCCAAGCGGCTAGAGACTCAGTAGCGCGCGTTAGGCAGCGTGTGCGGCGTGTGCCCGCGCAAGCTGCTCCCTAACCCGGTCAAGCGAAGTTCCACCCTCGGAACGCTTTGACTCAAGGGTCTGCCCAGGGAGAAGTAAGTCCGGATACTCAGGAAGCAGCAATGGTGATGCTGCAGCTACCTCATCTGTCGTCAGCTGGCCGAGGCCCCTATTGCTGTCAACCGCAAGCCTGACAAGGCCGGCAATAACTCCATGCGCATCCCTGAACGGGAGACCCTTGCCCACGAGAAGATCAGCCAGATCGGTGGCAGCCACGAGATCATCGCTAGCCGCCGCAGCCATGGACTCCAAGTTGAAGGTGCACGTGGCAAGCATGCCAGCGGCCGCATCCAGTGACATCTCAACTGTCTCGGCGGAGTCAAAAAGATGCTCCTTGTCCTCCTGCATGTCCTTGTTGTAGGTAAGCGGCAAAGCATGCATGACCCCGTGAAGACCTGTCAAGTGAGCAACTACCCTGGGAGCCTTCGCTCTGAGGAGCTCCGCGGCATCCGGGTTCTTCTTCTGGGGCATGATTGAGGACCCGGACGACCATCCGTCGGACATGGTCACGAAGCTGAATTCCTGACTGCTCCAAATTACAAGCTCAGAACCAATCCTCGAAAGATGCGTCGCGCAGATGGCATGCGCGGAAAGAAGTTCAAGAGCAACATCTCTATCTGCAACAGCGTCAATCGAGTTGACAGCAACCCCGTCAAAGCCAAGTTCTGCCGCCACCATCTGTCGATCCGTGTCGAAATTGACCCCCGCAAGAGCCCCTGCTCCAAGCGGCATCGAGCGGCGAGCCTCCTGCTCAACCGCAATAAAACGCCGTCGGTCCCTGTTGACCATCCAAAACCACGCCAGGAGGTGATGGGAGAGATATACGGGTTGAGCTCGCTGAAGGTGCGTGTAGCCCGGCAGGGGGCACTCCATGTGCTTCTCCGCCAGCCCCAGCAGCACGGACTCAAGTCGCTGCGCCGCTTCCGCCGCCTCTCTGGCATGAGCCCGCATCCAAAGCGCCAGACCGGTTGCAACTTGGTCGTTCCTGGACCGGGCGGTGTGGATCCGAGCCCCGGCGTCACCGATCAGAACGGTAACGCGCCGCTCAATTGCCATGTGAATGTCCTCGTCGCTCTGGAGAAACTCAAAGGAGCCGGTCTCAAGTTCTGCCTCAACGGTCCCGAGAGCCCCGATGATTGACTCCCTGTCTTCAACAGAAAGAATCCCCTTCGCGGCGAGCATCCGTACATGAGCGCGAGAGAGCGCAATGTCGTATGGGGCCAGACGCCAGTCGAAGCTGGCCGAGCTGTTCATTCGGCTGAACAGTGGATCCTGTGGTTCTCTGAAGCGGGACACGGGTTCCGACTCTAGAGCCCGGCGACTGAGGCCAGAGTCGACGTAAGCGTTTCGGCAACGCGGGCAACCTCTGGCTCTGTCAATCGAGGATGAAACGGAAGTGCGATGCCTCGGCGCCCGGCGGCTTCTGTCACGGGGAACTCCCCGGGTCTGGCGCCAGAGGCGTCAGCGAGATGTTTCATCAGATGGAGGGCCGGAAGATAGGGCTTGCAGTCAACTCCGGCGGCGCGCAGTCCACGGATGACTCCATCACGATCCACGTCCTCGGCCACATTGACCACATAGACAAACCAGCCTCTGGTTCCACCCTCCCACTTGCTTACGGGAAGCTCCAGATTCTCTGTGTCCGCAAGTGCACTCGCGTAGGCACCAGCAATCCGGGCACGGTCCAGAAGCATTCCGTCCAACCTTCCAAGTTGGACGACGCCGATCGCGGCCTGAATTTCACTCATCCGATAGTTGAAACCAAGGCGGTCATGATCAAGCCAACCCATGTCAGGGGCTCTTCCCTGATTGCGCTCGCTGTCGATCTGCTTGTCAATTTCAGGGGACGCGCACACGACCATTCCGCCCTCCCCAGTCGTCAACTGCTTGTTTGCGTAGAACCCGAAAACCGCTGGATGCCCGCGCCCACCGACGGGGACTCCCTCAAGATCGACTGCTCCAAGAGCCTCACAGGCGTCCTGAACGATCGGAAGCCCGTGCGTTTCCAGAATGTCAACCCTGGAGGGCATTCCGAAGATGTCCACCGGGAGAATCGCCTTGGTGCGAGGCCCGATCACACTCGCGGCTGCCGCAGGGTCAATAGTCAAGCTGACCGGGTCAACATCCACAAACACGGGCTTCGCGCCAACGTACAGAATTGCGTTCGCAGAGGCAACGAACGAAAACGGAGATGTGATGACCTCATCACCGGGGCCAACACCAGACGCACGAAGCGCGAGGTGCAAACCTGCCGTCCCGGACGACACAGCTCTGGCATACGGGACACCTAGCCGCTCTGAAAACCCGGCTTCAAATGCCAGAGTTCGCTCGCCCATGCTCAGGCGGCCGGACCTCAGAACCTCAATCACCGCGGTCTCCTCCTCTTCCCCAAGAACAGGCGAGGCCAGCGGGACCTGGGGAAGCGACTCTTCAGCCATTACCAGCGGTGTCTTCGGGCTTTCCAAGTGCTTCCTGCATTCCGAAGTCGAGCGAGTCAACAAGCGCATCCCACGAGGCTTCAATCACATTCGCTGAAACTCCCGTCGTACCCCAAACAGTCTCGCCGTCACTGGCATCAAGGAGAACCCTCGTTACAGAGTCTGTCCCTCGATTCTCATCCAAGATCCGAACCTTGAAGTTGACGAGATCAATGTCTGCGAGCTCCGGATGGACTGCACCAACGGCCGAACGAAGCGCGCGGTCCAGCGCGTTAACGGGACCATTCCCCTCAGCTGTGCTGACATGCCTCTGACCGTCAACGATTACCTTCACGGTTGCCTCAGTGCGAACACCATCGGAAGCGGCCTTCTCCACTATGACGCGCCACGACTCAAGCTCAAAAAGAGGAACAAAATCGCCTGTTTCCTTGAGAATCAAAAGCTGAAGTGAGGCATCAGCAGCCTCATAGTGATAGCCCTCATGCTCCTTCTCCTTGACATGCTCAACCAGCTGTGACGCAGTGGCATCGTCCAGAGCAATCCCCATCCGTTCTGCCCTGGCCTGAAGGGTCCCCTTGCCGGAGAGCTCGCCGACCAGAAGCTCCCTTTGGTTGCCAACGGTCCCAGGCTCAAGGTGTTCAAATGTTCTCGCGTCTTCCATTACTCCCGCAACATGCATTCCACCCTTGTGCGCAAATGCACTCCGCCCGACATACGCCTGATGAGGGTTGGGGGTCCGATTGCAAATTTCGTCAACGAAGTGGGCCGCCTCGGTCAGCTGTGCGATGTGACCCTCGGGCAAGCAGTGGATTCCAAGCTTGAGCTCAAGATTTGCGGCAATCGACACCAGATTGGCGTTTCCGCATCTTTCTCCGATGCCATTCATCGTCCCTTGGACGTGAACGGCGCCCGCGTCAACTCCCGCGAGCGAGTTTGCGACACCACATTCGAGATCGTTATGGCAGTGAACACCGACCTTGACCTGCCCTCCGAACTGGGCTACTACGCCGGCAACGGCCTCATGCACCTGATTGGGGAGCGAAGATCCGTTGGTGTCGCAAAGAACGAGCGACTCCGCCCCACCTTCAACTGCAGCTGCAAGACAGAGCAGCGAGTAATCACGATCTTCACGCCAAGCATCAAAGAAGTGCTCCGCGTCATAGACGACCCGTTGCCCTCCCGTGGAAAGGAACTGAATCGAGTCTCGGATCATTGAAAGGTTTTCTGCTGGATCAACCTTGACGACTTTTTCCAGATGAAGAGCCCAGGTCTTGCCCACAATTGTCGCAACCGGAGCACCGCTGTCAGCTACAACCCGTAGCGAGATATCGTCACCCGGCTCCATCCCCTTGCGGCGCGTCATTCCAAAGGCGGCCACAGCAGCGTGGCTCAGTGGATTAGCAGCCAGAAGGGCGAAAAGCTCCTCCTCCTTCGGATTTGATGCCGGGAAGCCCGCCTCCACAAATGCCATCCCCAAACCATCAAGACGCTGGGCCACACGCAACTTTTCTTCAGCTGACAGGGAAAGACCCTCTCCCTGCATCCCATCCCGGAGGGTCGTGTCGTAGAGCTCTACTGTCCTCACGCGTCGCTCGTGTCAGCCCCAGCCGACATCGGGACCGGATCAAGCCAGTCGTGATGGCGCGCCCCGCGGCCGTTGACGGCATCGTCGTACATGCTCTGCAGCTGAATGGTGAGTGGACCGGGCTTACCTGAGCCAATTGGACGGTCATCAATCTCCCTGACCGGAACAACCTCAGCTGCGGTCCCTGTAAGGAACACCTCGTCGGCCAAATAAAGCTCTGCGCGGGCGATGTTTCGGCTCACAACCTCGATACCAGCATCAGCGGCAAGAGCATGGATTGTCCTTCTACTAATGCCGTCCAGAACGCTTGCGGTCTGGGGCGGCTCGATGAGCCTGCCATCACGAACGACAAAGATGTTCTCTCCGGAGCCTTCGCTCACAACTCCGTCGCCGTCAAGCATGATCGCCTCGTCGTAACCCGCCTTGACGCTCTCCACCTTCGCAAGGACGCTGTTCAGGTATTGACCTGAGGCTTTCGCGTGAGGAATCAGAGCATCAGCAGAGAACCTGCGCCACGATGAGATCTTGGCACGGATGCCATTTGTCTTCCCATCATCGCCAAGGTACGAACCCCAGGGCCAAACGGCGATAATCGTGTCCACCGGCGCCTCCAACGGGTTGAGTCCCATCACTCCATAACCTCGCGTGGCCAGCGGGCGGATATAGCAGTGAGAAAGACCGTTGCGGGCAATCAGCTCCAGCGTGGCAGAGCGCATCTCCTCAACGGAATATGGGATTTCCATGTGATAGAGGTTGGCTGATTGATGCAGCCGCTCGAGATGTTCGCGGTGACGGAACACCGCGGTCCCCGTCTCACCGTCATATGCACGAATGCCCTCAAAGACTCCCGTTCCATAATGCAAACCATGGGTGAGGACGTGAACCTTGGCCTCTCCCCATGGGAGAAACTCTCCGTTCATCCAAATGAATTCTGCCTGCTCCACGGTTCCTCCTGTCAGCCCAGCTTGGCCAGAACGGCCTGAGTTGCTTCATCTGAAGTTGCACTGCCACCGAGGTCATGCGTCCTAAGACCCTCGGCAATCACTGAGTCGACGGCGGATTCTAACGCTAAAGCCTCAGCATCCATCGAAAGACCGTGCCTGAGCATCATTGCTGCGGACAGAAGCGTGGCCAATGGATTGGCAATCCCCTGCCCTGCAATGTCTGGGGCAGAACCATGAACCGGCTCAAATACGCCAGGCGCACCGTCCTCTCCAAGTGACGCACTGGGAAGCAGTCCAATGGATCCTGTGATCATTGCCGCCTCGTCGCTGAGGATGTCCCCGAATAGATTCTCGGTGAGAATCACATCGAAGGCTGACGGATCCGAGACAAGCTGCATCGCAGCGTTGTCCACAAGAAGATGCGACAGCTTCACGTCAGGAAACTCCTCCGCGTGAAGCGCAACAACGGTCTCACGCCAGAGCCTTGACGATTCAAGAACATTCGCCTTGTCAACGCTGGTGACACCACGCCGAGCAGCCCGGAAGCCAACTCGGGCGATCCTCTCAATCTCAGAAACTGAGTACTCACAGGTGTCAAAGGCTGTGTCCCCCACGCGTCCACGCTTGCCAAAATAGATCCCGCCCGTGAGCTCACGGACCACCAGGAGGTCTGTTCCTCGGATGATCTCCTCCTTGAGAGGGCTCGCTGACGCGAGCGCAGGAACTGGCCGAACCGGCCGCAGGTTCGCGAACAGCCCCATCCCTGATCGCAGGCCAAGTAGCCCCTGCTCAGGTCGCGGGGCATCCGGGTCTGTGGTGTCCCACTTGGGTCCACCGACAGCACCAAGCAGCACTGCGTCTGACTTCCGACAAGCGTCAAGGACCTCATCGGTCAAAGCCGTCCCACTCTCATCGATGGAACAGCCGCCCATCAGCCGCTCATCAAAAGCAAAGTCCCCAAGAACATTGAGAACTCTGACCGCCGAATTTGTGATCTCTGGCCCGATGCCGTCTCCTGGAAGGAGAACGATGTTCTTGGCGCTGCTCACAGTGAGGTGGTCGCAACGTGGCTGAGTTCGCGTTCCTGCTCATAACGGCTGATCGCGTCAACCTGATTGAGCGTGATCGCTACGTCATCAAGCCCGCCCAAAAGGCGCTCCCTGATGTCGGATTCAATCTCAAATGATTCGGTACGGCCGTCAAACCGGACCTCCTGCTCAACGAGGTCAACCTCAGCCTCCGTGGCACCCATCAGCGCCCGAACCGCATCCTCAGAAAGCACAACCGGAAGGAGGCCAACCTTGGTGCAGTTCGAGTAGAAGATGTCAGCAAAGCTTGAAGCAACGATCGCTCGGAATCCGTAATCCTCAAGCGCCCACGGAGCATGCTCACGCGACGACCCGCAACCGAAATTCCGACCTGCAACCAGAATCGGATTGGCCGGAAGATCCCAGTCGGGCTCCTTCGCCCAATCGTAGAAGAGAAACTCGCCAAATCCAGTCCGCTCAATCCTCTTGAGAAACTGCTTGGGAATGATCTGATCCGTGTCCACATCAGACCGGTCAAGAACGCTGACTCCACCACTGATCACATTGACCGCTTCCATCATGAACCCCATTCTCTAATGTCGACAAACCGTCCTTCAATTGCAGCGGCGGCCGCCATCTGTGGAGAAACCAGATGGGTCCTGCCGCCCTTGCCCTGACGCCCCTCAAAGTTTCGGTTTGAGGTTGATGCGCAGCGTTCGCCTGGCGAAAGCGTGTCCGGGTTCATCCCGAGACACATTGAGCAGCCGGCTCCACGCCAATCGAATCCAGCAGAACGGAAGATCTCATCAAGCCCCTCAGCCTCGGCTTGCGCCTTGATCTTGGCTGAACCGGGAACCACCATGGCACTCACTGTGGGAGCAACATGACGACCCTTAACAACCTCAGCCGCAGACCTCAAATCACCGATCCGGGAGTTGGTGCATGAGCCAATGAAGACACGATCCAATGGAATGTCTTCTATCGCCGTCCCAGCGGAAAGCCCCATGTACTCAAGCGCCCGTTCCTCGCCTTCATCCCTTGGGGTTGGAACCGCGGAGCTGACCCCAGTGACCATGCTTGGGGTGGTTCCCCAGCTGACCTGTGGTGAGATTGCTGACGCGTCGACAACCATCTCCTTGTCGAAATGAGCGCCCTCGTCCGTCTTGAGCTCGCGCCAACGCAGTTTGGCTGCCTCAAGATCCTCAGGAGCACCTGGCTGATCCTTGGTAAACCAAGCAAATGTCGTCTCGTCCGGAGCGATCATCCCAGCGCGCCCGCCACCCTCGATTGTCATATTGCAAACGGTCATGCGCCCTTCCATGGACAGAGCCTCGATCGCGGGACCAGTGAACTCCACGACGTGACCTGAAGCCCCGTCCACTCCCATCTGGCCAATGGTCGCAAGGATCAGATCTTTGGCGGTAACGCCGAATCCCAGGGCACCCTCGTATCGGATCCGCATGCTCTTTGGCTTCTGCTGCACCATGGTCTGGGAGGCGAGAACGTGCTCCACCTCGCTGGTACCAATACCGAAAGCCAAGGCTCCAAAGGCGCCGTGGGTCGCGGTGTGGCTGTCTCCACACACGATCGTCATCCCCGGCTGGGTGACTCCAATCTCGGGCCCGATCACATGAACAATCCCCTCGCGACCAGAGCCAATCGAAAACACCGGAACGCCGAATTCGGCGCAGTTGGTCTCAAGCTTCTCGACCTGCTTGCGCGAAAGAGCGTCCTTGATCATTGCCGCAGAGCTGGTCCCGTCGGTCGGAACATTGTGGTCGGCTGTGGCGAGAGTCCTGTCTGGTCGACGAACGGTGCGACCCGCCAATCGGAGTCCCTCAAAAGCTTGTGGGCTGGTCACTTCATGGACCAGGTGCAGGTCTATCCAGATCAGGCCAGGCGCAACCTCATGTTGCTCCCAAATCTTGTCGAACAGTGATGTGGGCGTCACGGGGTTCCCTTCAGGTCGGAGGTAGTTGGAAGTTCAGCACGGCTCACTGCATTTGAAAGTGCCCTGATGTAGGCCTTCGCTGCAGCTTCAACAACGTCGTTTGCAACAGCCTGCCCGGCGCCGGTTGCTCCGTTCAGGTCAATCACAACGGAGGTTTCCCCAAGGGCATCCTCCCCAGCTGTGACCGCGTCAACTCTGAACTCGCGCAGGGCTGGGGCAAGTCCGCATGCATTGGAAAGCGCTTGGAACAAGGCATCAAAAGTTCCGTCACCAGTTGCTTCGCCTGACGCACTATTGCCGTCTGGAAGCTTGACCGAAACCGTCGCGACGGGAGACTCGCCACTTCCTGTGTGGACCTTGAATGACTCAAGCGCAAACCCGGCCTCGTCGTGGCGAATTTCGTCGGTGACGAGCGCTTCAAGATCCATGGCTGTGACTTGTTTCTTCCGGTCCGCAATCTCCTTAAACCTCTTGAAAGCTTGATTGAGGGCCTGGCCCTCAACGCTGTATCCCAGCTGAGAGAGTGCATCCGCAAGTGCGTGACGCCCGGAGTGCTTACCCAGCACGAGCGAATTGGCATCGAGACCGATGCTTCTGGCATCCATGATCTCGTAGGTGGTCCGCTCCTTGAGCACGCCATCCTGATGGATCCCAGACTCGTGGGCGAAGGCATTTCTGCCAACGACAGCTTTGTTCGGCTGAACCGCATAGCCCGTGAGCCTGCTGACAAGCCGGCTTGTCTTGGCAATTTCTTCGGTGTTGCAGTTGGTGAAAAGACCGCCATAAGCATCACCTCTGGTCTTAAGGAGCATGACTACCTCTTCAAGTGCGGCGTTCCCTGCGCGCTCGCCGAGTCCGTTGATTGCGCACTCGATCTGGCGCGCACCGGCCGTCGCTCCCGCTACCGAGTTGGCAACGGCAAGCCCAAGGTCGTTATGGCAATGCACTGACATGACCACGTCTCGCAGCTGGGGAACAAGTTCATACAGACGGGCGAGATAGGCCTCGTACTCGTCTGGCGTCGTGTAGCCAACGGTGTCAGGGATGTTGATGGTCGTGGCACCCTCCTCGACTGCAACAGCGCACACCTCGGCGGTGAACTCAATATCCGCACGCGTCGCATCCATCGGGGAGAACTCAACGTCTTCACAAAGTCCTCGGGCGTGCACAACTGCGGCCCTAGCTTGACCGAGCACATCTTCCCGTGTCGTTTGGAGCTGGTGGATGATGTGAATGTCTGATGTTGAAATAAAGGTGTGGATCCGGGGGCGTGCAGCAAACCGAACTGAATCCCAAGCAGCATCAATGTCGCCCTTGTGGGTTCGTGCAAGCCCAGCGATGATCGGGCCTTCAACCTGCTCAGCTATCGAGCGAACGGCCTCTGCATCACCAGGACTTGTTATCGGAAAGCCAGCCTCAATCACGTCTACACCCAGACGTGCCAGCTGATGCGCAATTTCCAGCTTTTCAGCTGTGTTGAGCGAGATCCCGGGAGATTGCTCCCCGTCTCTCAATGTCGTGTCAAAGATAAGAACTTGCTTTGGGTCCCTCATGGCTCTGCTTCCTTTCTGCTCTCGTTCCGTGGGTCTGATCCGGTGTGGCGGCAGTCAGCGGCCGCCTCGCATTATTCCCCGCGTAGCGGAAGGATCAGAATGGAGCGAATTGTGTGAGCAGAACGGGCCATTGGACCCAAGATTAGCACTGTGTGACCAGCCCGCACGGGCTGGTCACAGTCCTCCTGACTCGTCAATCCCCTGCCAGTACTGCCGGATCGGCCACCTCACGGTGGTTCTCCTTGAAGAATGCCTTGTGGGCAAAGTTCGCGTAGAGCATTCCAAGCACACCAAGAAGCAAGGCTCCGACACCGATTACAAGAGGAAGGCCGTAACCAAAGGCCGACGCACACTTGTCATTGACGCATGCACTGTTGTTCGGATCGGCATAGAAGAAGACGGCCTTGATGAACACACCGGTAAGCGCGACGGCCCCGAAGAGCGGCAGCACTCCGACCAGAAGGAAGTTCTTCGCCGACTTGAACAGCTCACGCCGGAAGAAAATGACGCAGGCGAATCCCGTGAATGCGTAGTAGAAACAGACCAGGAACCCGCAGGCCGTCAGCGAATCTCCAAGGACATTCTGGGACGTTTGGTTCACACCGACAAACCAGATGATCGAGATGACGCCGAATATCCAAGTCGAGTGACCAGGGGTCTTGTACTTGTGGTTGATTTCGCCAAGGTAAGCCGGGACAGCCTTCTTGCGCGCCATTGAAAGAGCGGTCCTCGCCGCAGGAAGGATGGTGGTCTGTGTCGCCGCAGCGGACGAGGAGAGGATCGCGATGATCAAGAGCTTGTCCCAACCATTTCCAAGAACCGCATTCCCCAATCCAGTTGTGAAAATGTCATCCGGATTCTTCGTGAGAGCTTCAGCGCCTCCGAAGGACTGTGCTGCAGCCGTAACCATGACATAGATCAGGAGAAGCAGAACCGTCGAGAGAACGGCTGCTTTCCCGGGAGCATTTGCTCCATCAACCGTCTCCTCGTTGACCGATACGCCAGAATCCCAGCCCCAATAGAGGAAAACCCCAAGCAGCACGCCGTCAAGCATGGCCGATGGGCTCGAAACTGCAAAAGGGTTGAACCAGTCGGCAGAAACCCTGATAGACCCTGAGGGCGCGTCAGAGTAGACCTTGACAAAAGCCACTACTGCAAACGCGACCAACGTGACGATCTCAGCGAGCAGAAGGCCTTGCTGTGTCCTCGCCGAAAGCTCAATCCCGATGTAACAGATCAGCGTCATCACGATGATCCAGACCACGCCGATCAAGGTGATCAGAATGGTTGTCTTCGTAACTCCAAAGAGGTCAAGTGAATAGGAGCCTGCGATCTGCGACTGGGTGGCCATCACGACAAGATCGGCTACAAGGAGCCCCCAACCTGCAACCCAGCCCAGATGTGGACCCATCGCCTTGGTAACCCAAGAGAAAGTGGTGCCAGCGTCCGTATCTGCCTTGTTCATCCACCGGTAGGCAAAGGCGACACAGAACATTGGAACAAAACTCACGAGCATGACCGCCGGAGCGTGAATTCCAATTCCGGGAACCAGAATGATCCATCCAACGGTCGCGGCCAAGCTGAACCCGGGTGCAGTTGAAGCCACCCCGATGACAACGTTTGAAACAAAAGTGATCGCGTTCTTCTTCAGCTGCGGTTGTTCACCTGACTGCTGTGGCGCTGTTGCTGCTCCCATTTGGCTCTCCCCCTCTTAGTGGACCATTGGAATGATTCGAAGATACTCCTGAGCACGGCACGACGGGGTTACCTGCCGATGCGATACCCAAGCCGATCGGGAATTCCCGCCAGACCTCTGGCTACTGCGCCAGAAGACACGCCCTGCTCCCCTGAACGCTCTTGAGAGTCAATCCCGCGTCTGATCAACTCACCGCCCCACCGTCTGAACGGCTCAGGGGGCAACCGCTTTGGTTTGGCTACAAGTAGTGGAGCAGCAACGTGATCGGGGCCGAACTCTCCAAGGCTGAGGTCGGCAAGAGCCTCTCCACACAGCCGAGACGGGCCCACACCGTTTCCCGTATATCCGAAGGCGGAATGCCAGCCCGGCGCGAATGCCCTCAGGGCTGGGAGGTGCCTGGGAGACGCATCAACTGGCCCACCCCAAGAGTGTGCAATGTCGACGCCCTCTAGTCCCGGGAAGAAACGAACAAGGTCTTTCCTGACTTGTGCAATTACCTCGGGATCAATCGACTCACGAGAGGATGGGTTGACTCCGCTCGCAATCCGCCCTCCACCCCAACCGAAGAGAATGCGGCCATCAACGGTCGGCCGAAAGTAATGCACCAAGTGCCTGGCATCCGTAACTGCAACGCCGTCAACCCAGCCCAAGCTCTCAATCAACTGGGGCACGGGTTCTGTGATCACAATGTGGCTGGATGTGAGAGTCACCTCCCGCTTCAAACCCTTAAAGGCAGCAGAGCTGACACCAGCAGCCAGGATCCCTCGTGCTGCATGAACAACGCCGTCGGCCGTCCTTACCTGAACACCAGAGGAGTCCGAGCTGAGGGCAGTGACCCGTGTCTGTTCGAAGAGCCGAACGCCAAGGTTCAGAAGCTCGCGCCGAAGAGCCATCGAAAGCCTCCCGGGATTCACCGTGGCAGCGCCAGGAACAATCGCGCCGTTTTCGAAGACAGGAGAGGAACACCGTTGGTTCACGGCCTCTTTGGGCAGGGGAATCAGAGCATCAGGGCGGCCAATCGCATTGCACGCCTCAACGGCCTCAACCCAGTCCCCATCCTGGCCCAGTCCACAGTTGACGATCATCTGTCCGGCCGGTCGGAACCAAATGTCCTCCCCAGCGTCAGCTGCCCACATGCCAATACCGGAAACGGCATCCTCTGAAGCACTGAGGAGTCGAGCGGCAGGAGCCGCGCCTGACTCTTTGATCACTCTCGGCATCGCATGCACAAGCGAGTCAGCGAACCCGCCATTTCTGCCGCTTGGCCCTGTCCCGCAGATCGCTGACTCGACGATGCAGATGGAGTCGGGGGAAACTCGCCTTGCCAGCGCAAGCGCCGCCCACATCCCAGTGAAGCCGCCTCCCACAATCACGTAAGAGAACTTCTTGGTGCCGCTCAGCCGTTCAGAAACCTCAGGCGCTCCGTTTGACTCCCATGCGTCCTTGAGCCACCACCCAAAAGCGTCATGAGTGCCGAGCCCCATTTTGCCCTAGAGCGAGAGAGTCCTCGCGTCTGCGAACCCGTCCTGGGCAAGGAGAGCCTCGAGAGCTTCGGTTGGGACTGGAGCATCAGTAGTAACAGCGATTGCAGCCTGTTCACCGGAGCCGGATTCCTCCGGTTGCCTGCCGACAGCGGCAGAAACAATGTTGACCCCGTGGCGTCCCAGCTCCGTGCCGATGACACCGAGCATGCCAGGCAGATCCTTGTAGCGAACGAGGGTGAGGTTTCCTTCGAGCTGAACATTGAAACGCTGTCCCCAAGCCTCAAGAAGGTGCGGCCGATGACGCTGCCCAAGCACCGTGCCCGCGACCGCTACTGAAACGCCCCCGGCAGTGGCAGTGACTCGGACCATGTCGGTGTAGTCCCGGACAACAGTCGAGGATCGCTCCTCAACCTCAATTCCCCGCTCACTGGCGAACGAAGATGCGTTGATCTCATTTACCGGTTCGGCAGTGCGTCCAGCGAGAGCTCCCATCAGCGCTGCGCTGACAAGCGGACGGGTATCCCGGTCCGCGATCCCACCGAGAAGGTCCACCTCCAGCGACTCAACTCCTCCAGCAAGCTCAACGGCGATTCTCGCCAAATCTCGACAAAGAGGAACATATGGGCCAAGGAAGTCTCGGTCCTCCGCGCTGATTGCCGGAAGATTGACAGCCGTGCTGACCGTCTGTCCCGTAAGTGCAGCCAGCACCTGTTCGGCTGTCTGGACACCGGCCCGATCCTGAGCTTCAACAGTTGAAGCCCCAAGATGCGGGGTCACAACGACGTTGTCGTAACCGGAGAACAGTGGATGCTCGGTAATAGGCTCCTGCTTAAAGACGTCGAGTGCTGCTCCAGCAACCTTGCCGGAGTCCAACGCGGCCTGGAGAGCGAGGTCATCAACCAATCCTCCACGAGCACAGTTGATGATCCTGACCCCATCTTTCATCTGAGCGAAGGCCTTCTCATTGAGAAAGTCCTTCGTCTCTGCAGTATTTGGAAGATGGATGGTTATGAAATCCGATGCGGCGAAGATCTCCTCTGGAGAGTCGGCCTTCTCAGCACCAAGCTCCTTGAAACGCTCGGCCGAAACGAAAGGGTCGTAAGCCAGAATTGTCATTCCAAAAGCCTTCGCTCTTTGGGCTACAAGTTGACCGATTCGACCAAACCCCAGAACTCCCAAGGTCTTTTCGTACACCTCGACGCCACCGTACTTGGAGCGTTCCCAGCGGCCCTGAGTAAGCGCCGAGTGGGCCTGCGGAATGTTGCGGGCAAGGGAAAGCATGAGCGCGATTGTCTGCTCAGCCGCAGCGATGATGTTCGACTGTGGAGCGTTGGCCACAATGATGCCCTTGCGGGTCGCCGTCTCCACGTCCACGTTGTCAACACCAACTCCGGCCCGACCAACGACCTTCAGGCTGGTTGCAGCCTCGAGGGCCTCAGCATCAAGCTGGGTGGCGGAACGAATAAGGATTCCCTCGTAGTCGCCGATGCAGGCGAGAAGTCCGGCCCGGTCGAGATCAAGCTTGACGTCGACATCACAGGTCTCCCTGAGTAGGTCTACCCCAGAGTCGGCGATCTCCTCGGCAATGAGTATGCGTGGGCGATCGCTCACTTGCTGACCGAAATGCCAGCATCAAGGAAAACGCGCTGGGCAGCTCCAACGCCAGCACCCAGCTCTGTCTTGTGGCCAAGGCTGTCCAAGGTCATCTCAAGTCCTGAGATGGAAGTGATGATGTCGAACGCCCCGAAATAGCCGCAGTGCGCAATCCGAAGAATCTTGCCCTTGAGTTCGTCTTGCCCACCGTTGGCAGTGATGCCGAACCTGTCGCGAAGGGTCTTCGGAACGAGACCCCCATCTATGTCGGCTGGGAGCTCAAGTGCAGTGACCACATTTGACTTCTCGTCCGGATCGCCATAAAGCTCAAGTCCAAGAGCCGCAACACCGGCACGGGTTGCCTTTGCAAGCAGAGCGTGCCGGGCAAATACGTTCTCAATGCCCTCTTCCTCAATCATTTCCAGGGCCACATCCAGCCCTGAGACGAGGGTGACCGGCGCTGTAAAGGGGCTTGACGGTGGTGACTTGCGTTGGGCCTTGACAGTGCGGCCCCAGTCGAAGTAGTAGCGGCCACCTGGTTGAGCCTCGGCCCGTGCAAGCGCAGCCTCTGAGACGGAGGCGAGACCAATGCCCGGAGGTGTCATCAGTGCCTTCTGGGAACCTGAAACGACGACGTCGATGCCCCAATCATCTTGGCGCAGCTCAGCAGCTCCAAGTCCAGAAACAGCGTCCACTACTGTCATCGCGCCGTGTCGACGGGCAACCTCTGCGATTCCCTTGACGTCGTGCACGATTCCAGTTGAAGTTTCGCTCAAGGTCGCGAAGACAACCTCACAGCCTGGGTTCTCGCCCAGGATGCGGTCGATTTCGCCCGGATCAATACGAACTCCCCAACCTGGCTCGTACTTCACCGTGTCGGCTCCTTGGGCGTCCAAAATCTGGAGCCACCGCTCGCCAAACTTTCCTGTGGCAATGCCGAGAACCTTCTGTCCTGGTTGAACGAGATTCATAACCGCCGATTCGAGGGCACCTGAGCCGGAGGATGGGAAG
>Ga0194043_1000594_pt1 | contig 20190 bp, 11 predicted proteins | sample JunL4415m_MetaG_FD_161274 | JGI IMG/M metagenome (GOLD analysis project Ga0194043, IMG submission 161274) | Anoxic zone freshwater microbial communities from boreal shield lake in IISD Experimental Lakes Area, Ontario, Canada - Jun2016-L442-15m | ecosystem: Environmental > Aquatic > Freshwater >...
CCATGCCAGATGGTACGCCGCTTTTACCGCGGGCCGGTCGACGCTCACTGCCGCCGACGACGGTTTATCGGCTTCCAGAGAGGCTCGATTCAATGTCAGTTTGGCTAAACCAGCAGACTCCCCCCCGCCCCCCTTGGCTCGCCAGACTCCGGAAAGTCGCTACACTGCGGCTCCAGTCCCTTTCTGCGTTTTAATCCTCCCGCTGAGAATGCCGCCATGACCACCCGCGAAGACCACTACGCAGCCGCTGAAGGCCTGAAAAACGAGGGTCGGTTGGCGGAGGCGGTGGCCGCGCTTGAAGCCCTGGTCATCGATCAGCCCGATTTCACCTTGGCACATTCAGCTCTGGCGGCTTGGTGCACGCGGTTGGAGCGGCACGACGAGGCCATTCGGCATGCCAAGAGGGCCTGCGAACTTGAGCCGAACGACCCTTTCAGCTACACCGCTCTGAGTGTGGCCTGTATGCGCGGCGGACGCATCACCGAGGCCGAGGATGCCTTGGCCAAGTCACGGATGCTCCAAGCGGGGGGCTAAAGACGGCCCCACCATGGGGTTTGGGCTAGAGCCCGAGCGCCTAAAGCCCGAGCGCAAGGTTCAGCTTATCGAGTCGTTCTCGATCTCCGGAGGTGAGCTGGCCGACGTTGAGCCCGCGTTTATTCGCTTCCGCCAGGGCGTTTCGAGACGCGTCGGTCTGTTGCTGGGATGCCAGTGCACAGGCGAGATGAAAATACTTTGTGGCCGTGGGCACGAGCAGGGCATCCTGGAAATCAGCCACCGCCTCTTTCCCCTTGCCGGTGGCGAGTCGCACCATGCCGCGCGTGTCGAGCAGGTCGGGGAGAGGGCCCATCTCGATGATGGCGCGGTCGATCAGTGTTTCGGCCTCGACCGCAGTCTCCGGCTGCGCGAGATAAAAAGCGAGGTTGTTCGACACGACGGCAGCCTGCTGCGGAGTGAGGTCGTTGCGCTCAAGAATCTCGCGATAATTTGCGACCACTTCCGGCTCGAGGTGCTTCAGGCTGAGCAATTCGGCGTAGAGCATCGGCGTGTTCGGAGCGGGATCCAGACGGCGCGCCTTCGCAAACCACCGGTCGACTCGGTCAAACTGCTGAGGGGTCACGGTCGTGCCGAGCGAGCGCAGCGCCGAAAGTGACGTCTGCAACAGCTTTTGCAAGGGGAGCTTGTCCCACGAGGTTTCAAGCAGGTCGAGCGCTTCGTCGCCCCGATGCTGCCGGCCGAGAAAGTCGGCCTGGGCGATGAGGCCATCAGCAGAGATCGCTGCGAACTTGGTAAACATCGTGTCGGCCGCCGTGCTGAAGCCGAGTTCCTCCAGCAGGGCCGCCAAAACACCAGGCTGTCTGGCGAGTTCGGGAATCGGTTCATTTCCGACCATGAGCTTGCGGGCTGCAGCCACGGCGGCATGCCGGTCGCCTTCCGCTAGCGCCAGCCGTGCTTCAAGCGCGGAGACAACCGGTGCGTCCGGCGTGCGGCTGGCGAGGGCTTTGAGCCAGAGTCTCGCGGCCTGCAATTCCTTGTGGTCCAGCAGCTTGCCAATCAGGAGCGACTGCATCGGCGGCGGCGTGTTCGGTGCCGATACGATCGACAGCAGTTCATCCCGGCTCTCATTCCAACGGCCCAGTTGTTCAAGGAGCCGGGCTTTCTGAATCCGTTGGTCTGTGGAGAGCGGCTGCCTCGCGGCGAGCTGGCCGAAGAGGGCGATCGCTCGCCGCCAACTAGTCGGGTCCGAACGCCCAGCGAGAATCGTAACTTGAAGGGCAATGTCCTCCACGGGAAGCTTGCCATTCGCATCGGCATTGCCATCGAGCAGCGCGATCGCGCCTTCGATATCACGATAGCCACCGGACTCCGCCATCAATTCTGCAAGCGTGCGTCGAGCCCACTGCTTGATCCGTAGGCCGGCGTCGTCTTCGCGGGGCAGCGCAACAATCGCCTGCAATTCCTGCCGCGCCTCCAGCAGGCGGCCACGGCGGATCAGAAATGCCGCCAGACTGCGGAGCGTCGCTGGTTCGATGGGAGCGGCGGCCACCGCCGCGCGGAAACTGCGTTCTGCGTCGTCAAGCCGCCCGAGTATCTCAGCGCCCTGCGCAGCGACCATCTCCCGCTGGGGCGATGCCAGATGGGTGTCGGCCTTCTGGAGTGTCTGTTCGGCAGTCCGCACCTGCCCCTGTGCGGCCTGGTTGGCGGCGAGTGCCAGCCAGCCCGAGGGAAGCGTGGGTTGTGCCTCCACGGCCTGCTGGAGCACCTCGGCTGCTCGGCCTGACTTTCCAGCGCGAGACAGGAGTTGTCCAAACCAGAGCAGATCCATCGCGGTGGGGTTTTCCTGGCTCGCGATGTTACGCTCGGCCCGCGCGACTGCTTCATCAAACTGGCCAGACTTGAGTTCGAGCTCGGCGCTGACTCGTTGCATGCTGCCGCCCAGTCCATCCGGGCCCACCTTCGCCAGGGCCTGCTGCGCCTCTGCAAAGCGGTTGGAAACATAGAGTAGTGTGACGAGTTGCCGGACCAGCCCGGGGCTGGCCGATCCCAGCTCTGTGGCCCGCTGCAACCGCTCAATAGCGGTCGGATTATCTCCCTGAAGAACCGCAATCTCGGCAAAGAGTTGCTGAATCTGAGCCCAGCCGGGCCGCTCGTTTTCCGCCTGAATGAGCAGGTTTTTGGCAGTCGTGAGCCGCTCGGTGTCCGCGGTTGGTAGGGGCGACGCGTCCGGCTCTCCATTGTCCGTTGCACGGGCAGCGTTTTTCTTGGATTGCCCGACCCGCACATCAAGGACTGTAACGGCAGCTGCGCTGACCCCGCTCAGGGGGCTTGTCGCGCCGAAAATCCGGCTTAGTTCGTCCGCGGCCGCCCGTGCCTTTTCAACGTCTCCCTCGTCGCAGGCAAGCTCAAACAGCGATGTACGAATCGCAAAGTTGTCTGGGTCGAGCAACACTGCGGCCCGCCAGACCCGTTCGGCCTCTCCGCGTTGGCCCATGCCTACATACATCGAGGCAATCGTGGAGAGGAGCCGGGTGGATGGCGCTGGCGGTAGGCCGTGGGCCTTCTGCTCCAGGTTTGCGAGGGCCGTGGCAGCCTCAGCAGCGGGGAGCCGCGCCGCTACCTGGGCCCCTACCATGAGGAGTATGGGGTCGTCGGCGATCGTCGCGGGGGCCTTTTCGAGCAGGCTGCGGGCGTCTGCGGGACCTTGATCTCGCAGCGTTAAGAGTGCCAGCGCGGCGAGCGGCTGAGGTGCGGCCGGAGTGGCTTCCACAGCCTTCTTCAATAATTCAAAGGCCGTCTCTATTTGTCCCTTGCGGACGAGCACGTCCGATCGCAGCAGCACGAGTTGCGAATCGGAGACGAGCGGAGATTGCTCCAGGGCTTCGAGCAGCTGATCGACCAGCGACCAGTCGCGTTCGGCTTCCGGATGATTCGTCTGGCTGGCGATGCGAAGCTGCAGCAGCGGATTCCACACCGGTGGCACCGCAGGCAGTCGATCGGGGGGAATAGACGCAGCGATCGACTCAAACTCCACCAGCGCCGCTTCAAGCTTACCCGATGCGGCGAGGGCATTTGCCACGCCGATCCGTGCGGCCAAAGACTCGTGGTCCTCATCGAGCACCCGCCGGTTGGCAGCCAGTTGCTCGTCGAATTGCCCCAGCATCTCGTGACACTGTCCAAGAAAGAGATCAACCTGTTTGGTCAATTCGTCAGACTCGGCAACCAGTGGGCGAATACCGTCAAGCTTTTGCCGGGCGGGCAGCCAACGCTGCTGTAATATCAAGACTCTGGCCTCCAGCAGCCCGACCGATGTGCTCGTTGAGCCATATCGCTTGACGAATGCTGTGATTGTCTCGTCCGCCTCCGCGACGCGGCTGACCTGCAGCAGCGCTTCGGTCAGCATGAGCAAAAGCAACGGCTGTTTGGGCAGCCTGTCCAGCCCCTCCCGGAGCATGTCGATTGCGTTGTCCTGTTTGCCCTGCAGCATCGCCAGGGCAGCGAGGCTGCGGTAGCTGCGAGCGTCGTCGGGGAAGAGTCGCAGGGCGTTTTGGCCCAACTCTTCGGCGTTGTCATAGCGCTTCTCAGCCAGAGCCAGTTCGAGATCAGTGAAGAGAACGTCGGCATTTTCCGGAGCGATGGTAGCGGCAGTGCGGATGGCCGCTGCCGCCTTGTCAAGTTTTCGATGTGTCTGGTGGAGACGGGCGAGTGCGAGCCAGGCCTCGAGAGCCTGCGGATTCACCTTCACAAGGTGCTCGAGCACGGCAGTGGCCGTCTGCGGATCCTGCCGTTTTTCTTGCGAGAGAGCGGCTAGGAAGAGTGAGGCAGGAACAGTGAAGCTATGGGGAGCCTGGTCAGCATCTTCCTTTGAAAATGCTCGGGTGCCCATGTCCCAGCCAATGATGGAGGCCGCCATGGAGGCCGCCTGATCAAAGTGGCGATCGCCCGCCAGAGCGCGGGACTGCAAGAGTTTGAGTTCGTTCGGATCAAGTGGGTCGGCGTCGGCGGGGCCGTTCGGGGCAGCCGCTGCTTGTTCGCGGAGGATGATCAGTTCGTCTCCGGCAGCCTTGCTTCGGCCAAACAACAACATCCATTCCACAAGTTTTTTGCGGAGTTGGAGGTCTTGAGGATTCTTGCGAACGGCCGTTTCAAGAGAGTTGTAGGCGAAGCCGCGGTCTTGTTGGGTAGCGGTCGGTCTTTCGGCATTCTCAACGAGCAGCCTTGTAAACTCCGCGTGGGCTGTTGCGTCGTTTGGCCGGTAATTCAGATACCTGGCAAAGAGCGTCATCGCCTCGAGGGACCTCCCATCTTCCAGCCTGGCCCGTGCCAGGCTTACCAGACCGCCTGCATTTCGGTTTACCTGAATCCAGTGGATGACCGTTGTGGTGACCACTGCGCAGGCGGCGACTATCAGAAGGATGAGAAATGCTCGGACGTTGAGTGTCTTGGCGGGGCGGCTCACGCTCGTTCACTCTCGGAAGGGAGGGGGGGTTAAGGGGGCTCTGGGCTTCCGCGAACCGCTTGTCTGCGGTCAACTGAATTCGGCACTGGGGACCGTCAGTAAGTGTCTCGAATTATACGTCGGATCGGGACAAAAATGGCTCTTTGAGTTTGTTTTTCTGGGGTTTTACCCGGTCTCATTCTTGGCGGCATTGGCGGACGGAGCCGATTCTCAAAGTTTCCGGTCAGACTTAGACGATGTAACGATTGCGCAGATTATTCCGTAGGCGTGGTTCGTAGCGGCCGCCACGTGGCCCACTGACTGTCTGATACGAGGTTGCTACGGGGTTACTACGAGGGATTGCCGGAATGCATGTGCCACGGGCAAAAATCATCTGCAGGAGCCCTCGACTACTGCGGCGGTCGGGTTGGCTATCGGCTGCTATTTCCGGAGCTTTCTTGTGTACTGGCTTATGGTCTGGCTTATGGTCTGGGCTGGCCATACACGCGGCAGAACCAGCGGCTCAGCGGCCGCCTCCGCAGCGGGAGTCCGCCAAACGCAGCCTGAAGGTGGATCATGCCGTGATGCCTGCGGGCGGAGCCCACGCCGAAGCCAAATGTGGCCAGTGCCAGCAGGGCTATTGTCCGGCACATTGCCCTGTCCGTCCCGAAGTGTTCGGGTTTTACGGAACACAGTGGCGGAGGTGGCCCGGCTCAGGCGTTCACCAAGGAGTGAATGATGAAGCCGCCACACCAGCCCGGCCGCCGAAGGCCGAAGTGCCGGAAGCTGCCGAGGAATCACTGCAGCCCGACGCACCACCTGCCCTGCTCCCGGAACCGGACGGGGTCGATGGGCCAAAACAGCAGCTGCCCGCTGCGTCCGAAGCCCCGGCTAAGAAGCCGAAAATCGACCCACTTGAGGCCGCGCCGGCCGCGGTCATACCGCACGGGCGAGAACTCTTCCCTGTGGCGAATAGCTCTACCAGCAGTTCGGCCTGGCGGAAACGCAACGCCAGTGCCGCGGCCCCGGCCGCTGACTGATCCGCTGAACGTATTCGAATGCGAGAGGCGGGAGTTGAACCCGCACGCCTTGCGGCACTGGATCCTAAGTCCAGCGCGTCTGCCAGTTTCGCCACTCTCGCGGAATCCTCTAGCTTACTCGACCCGGCAACAGCCGCTGGTGGGATAAAATTTTGAGAGTATCGGGAGTAGAGTGACTGGGGGCGGGCATTCGACAAGTTGGAAAACGTATCCCACGGGGGCATTCAATCTGCGGTGGCCTCAAGAAGACGCTCGAGGCCACCGCTTCCCACGGCGTTGCGTGGGGGCCAGGTGGCCAGGAGCAGTTCGTGCAGGGTGTTATCAGCCGCGGTGCCGCCCAGCCGAGCAAACCTGATTTCTAAAGTCAGCACGCGGCGATCGGGCGAAGAGCGAGTGTTCCAATCCTTGGCCAGGGCTGCGGCAATGGCGGGCGCGAAGATCCGCTCGCGGGGCCGGGGCAGCACCCAAAATAGTTTGTGCCAACGGTGGTGCGGGAGCGAGGAAAAGCCCCCCGTCGGCCGCTCTGCTTCAAACGGCCGACCACCACGAAGGAGATCGACGACGCTCCCGTCTGCCAACTCGGCCCGCGCGGAGACCCACTGCTCCTGCGGCTCCACGTCGCCAAACATCCCCCACTCTTGGTGCATGGATGGGATGTTGATCAGCCCGCGGAGCAGTGGTGGCAGCGGCCTCTGTTGCCATGGCGTGAGATCATGCACAAGGCTGATCAGCGCGATCAAGCCTGCCGCGACGCAGATCCAGTGGCCGGCTGGCCGCAGCTTATCCGGAACAACTCTGTCACCACCAACGGGCCAGCCGTGGTTGGCGAGCCAGTCCCAGGCCTCTGTCGGCAGCAGGCCAAGCCAGGCCACGAGACCGACGTATCCAAAGAGACCCACGGTCATCGTCAGGCATGTCGTCAGATGGAAGAGCATGAATGCCGCGATCAGACAGCTGCGAATCCAAGGCTGCGGCAGTGCGATGAGTGCCAGCGGGCCGAGGAGTTCGAGGGTCACCAAGCACCACGAGAGTGGCCGCGTGAGCCAGCCGCTTCCGAGCAGCCATGCCCCCAACGGTGTGCCGTGGTCGTGGACCGACATCACGAATCGGAGAGCGTCGCCCGACAGCCACAATTCGTTCCACTTGGAGAGACCGGCCGCTAGGTAGACCACGGCAATCTGCAGCATGACGGCGACTGTGGCGGCAGAGCAGGTGCGACCCCGCCGGCTGCCCTGCCGGCCATCCCACGACCAGGCGGCAGCCAGTGGCAGAAACATTCCCCAGAAGAGCAGGCAGGTCAGCAGGGCATCGCCCGCGTTCGTGGCTGGTGCTGCCCGCCGCAAAACGCTCACAACGGCCACCCAGGCAACGATCGTCGCCAGCCGCGTCTGGCACCCCACCGCCAGCAGCAGTCCGGCCGTGGCCTCCAAGAGAAGCATGGCTGGGCCCCACCAGGCTGCATTCACGAGCGTTGCCAGCGACCATGCACAGGGGTCGGCGAGATACTCTCGCAGGATGGCGAGCGGAAACATTCCGTCCGGCGCAAACATCAGCCCGACATCGCGGCTGCGGAGCAGTGCGTCGGCGGCCACGAGGATCCCGAGGCCGATGCGAAATACGGCGAGACTGCGAAGATCAAGCGCGAACGCCCGGCGGAGCAGCAGTGGCAGTTGTGTCGCCAATCCAGGCCTCGTGGTGGCCAGCAGAACGCCGGGCAGCAGCGGAAGCCGCGGCCCGGCGGCGGGTGTTTCTTGAACAACTCGCGACTCGAAACTACAACAGCAGGCAGTGATTGATCGATCCCAGCTGTTCCAGCTGTTCAGGAGGACTCCGAGCGATGCATGTTCCACTGGTGGTGCTGGGTGGCGGTCCCGGCGGATACGCCGCGGCCTTTCTGGCAGCTGATCTCGGCATGGCGGTGACTTTAGTGGAGCGGGATGAACGGCTCGGCGGCACCTGCCTGCTGCGGGGCTGTATTCCCTCGAAGGCGCTGCTGCACGTCGGCCGCGTGCTTTCTGAATCGCGGGAAATGGAAGATTGGGGGATTCACTTCCAGAGACCGACCGTCAATATCGACGCCCTGCGGGCCCGCAAAGACAAGGTGATTGCTGCGCTTACCGGTGGCCTCGGGCAGCTCGCCCGCCGGCGAAACGTGACGGTCGTCCGCGGCAACGCCCGGTTCACCGCCTCCAACACGCTCGAAATTGCGGCCGCCACGGCCGGTGGCGCCAGCCAAACCCTGACATTCGACCACTGCATCCTGGCCACGGGTTCCCGACCGGCCCGGATTCCCGCCTTCGACATCGGCTCCCCGCGGGTCATGGATTCGACAGGGGCGCTTGAACTAGCCGACATTCCGGAGTCGCTCCTTGTGGTGGGCGGCGGGTATATCGGCCTGGAGATGGGCACGGTCTATGCCGAACTCGGCGCGCGGGTGTCGGTCGTTGAACTGACCGACACGCTCCTGCCCGGCGCGGACCGGGATCTCGTGAAGCCGCTGCAGCAACGACTGGAAAAGCTCTTTCAAAAGATTCACATGCGGACGAAGGTCGTGAAGCTTGAGGATCTTGGCCAATCGATCCGCGTTCACTTTGAGGGACCGGAAGGATCGAGCTTCCAAGAGTTTTCGCGAGTGCTCGTGGCCGTGGGCCGCCGTCCCAATTCCGATGGCATTGGCTTGGAAAACACGGGCGTGAAAGTCAATGCGAAGGGCTTCGCGGAGGTCGATGACCAGCAGCGCACGGCCGATCCGCAGATTCTCGCGATCGGCGATGTCTGTGGCGAGCCGATGCTGGCGCACCGGGCGAGTCATCAGGGTAAGGTGGCGATCGAGGTCTTGCATGGCGAGGCGGCTGTCTTCGCGCCGCGGGCCATTCCGGCCGTTGTCTTTACCGATCCCGAGATCGCCTGGGCGGGTCTGACGGAAAACGATGTGGCCGCCTCAGGACAGCTTGTCGAAATTAGCCGTTATCCCTGGGCTGCCAGCGGCCGGGCGCATGCTCTTGGCCGAACCGACGGCATGACGAAAATCCTTGTCGATCCCGCGACCGACACCGTTTTGGGAGTCGGCATCGTGGGAGCAGGTGCTGGTGAACTGATCGCGGAGGGCGTGTTGGCTATAGAAATGGGCTGTTCGGCCCGCGATATTATGGAGTCGATCCACCCGCATCCCACGCTGGGGGAGACGGTGGCCTTCTCCGCTGAAAACTATTTTGGCCTCGCCACGGAAATTTACCGGCCCCGCTCCGAAGCGGCCAAATAGAGCAATCACCACGCGAAAGCCTGTCGGGAAACAGAGCATCCTTGTCTGCAGGCCGTTCTAGGGTGAATGGTCTTTACGCCCCCCGGAACCCGCGGAATAATAGGGAAAGTTCGCCCACCTTCCTGGAGCATTCCATGGCCAGCCCGGACATCGACCAGACCGACAGCGACGTTGTGGATCCGGCTGAGGTTCAAAGTGGTCAGGCTGGCGGCCTGCCTCGGGGTGCCCATGCCGCCATGTCGATTGGGCAGGTGAGCGACAGCACAAGTGGCCAGCCAGTTCCCACCGACGGGGTCGCTGAAGTCGATACCGACCCGACTGAAACGACCGAGTGGCTCGACTCACTGCGATATGTCATCAAGAGCCGCGGTGGCGACCGGGCCGCCTACCTGCTCCATGCCATCGAGCAGGAGGCCTACCGACTGGGCGTGCCGATCCCATTCGCCACGACGACGCCCTATATCAACACAATTCCGGCCGATAAGCAGCCGCCGTTTCCGGGCAACCGGGAATTGGAGCGGCGGATTAAGAGCATCATTCGCTGGAACGCCATGGCGATGGTCGTGCGGGCTAATCGCGAAGACAAAAGTATCGGCGGACACATCTCCACCTTCGCTTCGTCGGCCACATTGGTCGAGGTAGCAATGAACCACTTTATCCGCGGCCGTGGTGATGACTACTCCGGCGACCAGGTCTACTTCCAGGGCCATGCCTCGCCGGGCATCTACTCCCGCGCGTTTCTCGAGGGGCGTCTCAGCGAGAAGAAGCTGGAGAACTTCCGGCGTGAACTCGCTCATGAAGGTGGGCTCTCCAGCTACCCGCATCCCTGGCTGATGCCCGAATTCTGGGAGTTTCCGACGGTGTCGATGGGCCTAGGGCCGCTGATGGCGATCTATCAGGCACGGTTTAACAAGTATCTGCAAGACCGCGGAATTAAGGATACGAGCAAGCAGCATGTCTGGAGCTTTATCGGCGACGGTGAATGCGACGAGCCGGAAACGCTCGGCGCGATCTCGCTGGCGGCTCGTGAGAAACTCGACAACCTCGTGTTTGTGATTAACTGCAATCTGCAGCGGCTCGATGGCCCGGTCCGTGGCAACGGCAAGATCATCCAGGAATTGGAGGGCGTCTTTCGCGGTGCCGGCTGGAACGTCATCAAGGTCATCTGGGGGGACGAATGGGATCCGCTCCTCGCCAAAGACGAGAAGGGGAAGCTCGTCAAGCGGATGAACGAGATCGTCGACGGTCAGTATCAGAAATATGTGGTCATGCCCGGTGGCTACATCCGTGAGCACTTCTTCGGTGGCGACCCGGAGCTCGTAGACATGGTGGCCCACCTCTCCGACGAGAAGCTCAAAAAACTCCGTCGCGGCGGTCATGATCCCGAGAAGGTCTATGCCGCCTATGCCGCGGCGATGGCCTGCCAAGGCAAGCCGACTGTCGTGCTCGCAAAGACGATCAAGGGCTATGGGCTCGGCGAGGTGGGCGAGGGTCGCAACGTTACCCACCAACAAAAGAAGCTCAACGAGGAGGAGTTGCGGGCCTTCCGCACCCGCTTCGGAATCCCGATCTCAGACGATGAGGTTGCCAAGGCGCCGTTCTATCGACCGCCGGAAGATTCGCCCGAGATGAAGTATCTGCGGGAGCGTCGGGCGGCGCTCGGCGGCCCCGTGCCCACCCGGCCAAAGCAGGGTCCGCTGCTGAAAACGCCGTCGCTGGCGGACTACGCGGGCTTTATCGAGAAGAGTGCTGGCCGGGAGGTCTCGACAACGACGGGCGTGGTCACGCTGATGGCGTCGCTTCTCAAGGACAAGACGATCGGAAAATATATAGTCCCCATCGTGCCCGACGAGTCGCGGACGTTCGGCATGGATCCGCTCTTTAAACAGTGCGGCATCTACGCCCACGGCGGCCAACTCTACGAGCCGGTCGACTCAGACCAACTGCTCTATTACCGCGAGGCGAAGGACGGGCAGATTCTGGAGGAGGGCATCACCGAGGCGGGGAGCATTTCCAGCTTCATTGCCGCCGGCACTGCGTATGCCAGCCATGGCGTGCCGATGATCCCGATTTTCATCTACTATTCGATGTTTGGCTTCCAACGGATCGGCGATCAGATCTGGGCGGCCTGCGACTGCCGAGCCCGTGGTTTTCTCATCGGTGGAACGGCCGGTCGGACGACGCTCGCCGGAGAGGGCCTCCAGCATCAAGACGGCAACAGCCAACTTTTCTCGATTGCCTATCCGACCGTGAAGGTCTACGACCCGGCATTTGTCTACGAGTCAACGGTCATCATGCTCGACGGCATGGACCGCATGTATGCCAAGGGTGAAGACTGGATCTATTACATTACGGTTTACAACGAAAATTATGAGATGCCATCGATGCCGTCAGGCTGCGAGCAAGGAATTCTCAAGGGCATGTATAGGCTCCGTGAGGTGCCGGCGAAGACGCCGCCTGCCGGCGCGGCCCTGCATGTAAACTTGCTTGGCTCGGGGGCCATTCTCCGGGAGGTGATCCGGGCGGCCGACTTGCTCGCCGAGCACTGGGGCGTGACGAGTACGGTGTGGAGCGTCACCAGCTGGAAGGAACTCCGACGCGAGGCGCAGGAGTGCCGCCGCTGGAATATGCTCCATCCCGAGGCCGCGCCTCGGCTCAGCTTTCTCGAGGAGACGGTGGCGGGCTTGGATGGCGTGTTTGTGGCGGCCAGCGACCATGTGCGGACCGTGCCGGAGCAACTCGATCCCTGGATTCCGGGTGGGCTATTCGCGCTGGGCACCGATGGCTTTGGCCGCAGTGACACCCGCGGTCCGCTGCGGCGTCACTTCGAGGTCGATGCGGAGTGCATCGCGATCGGCAGCCTATCGCGGCTGGCGGCGGTGGGGGCGATTGGCTCCCACATCGTCGCCGAAGCGATCCGGCGGCTGGGCGTGAATCCCGACAAAATCGATGCCGCGTCGGCGTGATACGAAAGCAGTGTGACCCGCAGGTTTCCCATTGGTAGTGTTCGTCAAGACAATTTTAATCATGAGCAGTCTCAATCAAGAGTAACGGAGTCCATGGCAACCGAATTCAAGCTGCCCGACCTGGGTGAAAATATCGCTTCGGGCGATGTGGTGACCGTCTTTGTTTCAGAAGGCGACGTGTTAAAGCCCGGGCAGTCGCTCCTGGAAGTGGAGACTGACAAAGCGGTGATTGAGGTGCCGTGTCCCTCGGGCGGCCGCATCACGCAGGTGCTTGTCAAAAAGGGCGATACCGTGAAGGTCGGCCAGACGCTCGCGGTGCTGGGTGAGGTTGGGGCTGCGGCGCCGGCAGCCAAGCCTGCTCCGGTGGCCCCTGCTCCGGCAGTTGCGGCTGCCGTCTCTCTCCCGCCTGCGGCGGCAGTGTCGCCTGCGGCGGCCAAGCCGGTGGCGGCGACGCCGGTCGCACCGGCAGCCAGTGTGGCCCGGCCGTCAACCGTGATGGAGTCTGATCAGCGGGTTGATCAGTCCGAGAAGGCGGCTTCCGTCGATCCAGCTGGGCCGGCTGTGCGACGGTTGGCGAGAGAGTTGGGCGTTGATCTGGGGCGGATCCGTGGCAGTGGGCCGGCTGGTCGGATCATTCGTGAAGATGTGATTGCCGCCGTGCGGCAGGCGGGCGTGGAGAACACGGCAACGCGATTGCGAGCCGGTGAGACGAGTTCGACGCAACGCGACGACTGGGGTCCAATCCGCCGTGAGCAGATGTCGCGGATGCGAAAGACCATCGCCGTCAACATGGTCCGCAGTGTCTCGACCATCCCCCACCTCACTAACTTTGATGACGCCGACGTCACGGAACTTGAGCATCTCCGCAAGGCAAGCGCTCAGGAATATGTGAAAGGCAACGTGAAACTAACGGCGCTGGGTTTTGTGATCAAGGCGGTGAGCCTGTCGCTGCGGCAGCATCCAGTGGTCAATGCCACCGTCGACATGGAGAAGGGCGAGCTCATTTACAAGGAGTATGTCAACATCGGGCTGGCGGTTGACACGCCCCGCGGTCTCGTTGTCCCTGTCTTGCGGAATTGCGACACGATGTCGATTCCGCAAATCGCTCAGGCTGTTGCCGAGACGGCCGAGAAGGCCAAGAACTCGCAGTATGGCATCGAGGACCTCCGCGGCGGAACGTTCACAATCAGCAACCTTGGGGCCATTGGCGGCACCTATTCCACGCCGATCATTAACTGGCCAGAGGTGGCGATTCTGTTGGTGGGCCGATCGCGGAAGATACCGGTTGTCCGTGACGACAAGATCGAGTCGCGACTCATGATGCCTCTCTCCCTCTCCTATGACCACCGGGCGATTGATGGCGCTGCCGCCGCCCGGTTTCTGAAAGCGGTGATCGGTTATCTTGAGAGCCCAGGCCGGCTGCTACTGGCTATGTGACTGGCCCCGCTTGCCAGGGAAAGGCGGGCGACCGGCTGAGGATTCTTTCAATCCACTTGCACGAAATTCCAATCTGACCGCCCTGACCGCCCTGACCGCCCTGACCGGCAAAGGTTACTCGTGAGCATGACCGACAGTATTGATGCGGCGGGACCAGCCAATCTCGCCTTTCTTGAGGAGCTCTTCGAGCAGTACCAAGCCGACCCTGCCAACGTGGATTCCGATTGGCGGAGCTATTTCGACGCACTCCGCCTCGGTACGGCGGCTGCTGCGGCCGCGGTGCCTACGGTTGGAGGCGGCCAGTCGCACGTGATGCCGGCCGGTGGGAACGGCGTTGCCAGCAGCAATGGCGCTGCCGCGGGCGGTCTGCCTGCGGTCAAGAAACTGGTGGCGCCCGACGGCATCGCGACAGGACATGCCGTGGCGATCGCCAATGGCGATGTGCATTTGGCGAACGCGCCGGCCGGGGAGGCGATGCCGTTGCCTTTGCCAATGGCGACCGGCACCGCCGGCGAAGAGCGGGTGGCCTTCCTGCAAGACCGTGTCGATCAGCTGGTGCGGGCCTACCGCGTCCGCGGCCATCTGATGGCAGAGATCGATCCGCTGGGCCGACCGCGGCCAGGGCTCCCAGAACTTGACCCTCAGTTCTACCACCTTACCGAAGCCGATATGGACCGGTCGTTTTCGACCGACACGATCGAGGGGCCGCAGTCGATGTCGCTGCGACAGATCATCAAGCGGCTGCGAAATACCTATTGCCGGTCGATCGGCGTGCAGTTCATGCACATGGACGACCTCCAGGTTCGGCAGTGGCTGCAGGTGCGGATGGAAGGGAGTGAAAATCGCATCCAGCTCGGCCGCAAGCAGCAACTGCAGATCTATCGACAGATGACAACGGCCGCCATTTTCGAGGAGTTCATCCAGAAGCGGTTTCTCGGCGCAAAAAGCTTCTCGCTCGAGGGCTCGGAGAGCCTGATTCCGTTGGTGGAGATGACGATCGAGCGGGCTGCATCGCAGGAGATCGACGACATCGTGCTGGCAATGGCCCATCGCGGCCGGCTCAACGTGCTCGCCAATATCATGGGGAAGAGTCCGCAGCGGATCTTCCGTGAGTTTGCCGACATGGATCCGGAGCTGCACGTGGGCCGCGGCGATGTAAAGTATCACTTGGGGCATTCCACCGACTACGCTGCCGCCAATGGAAGAAGCGTGCATCTCACGCTGTGCTTTAACCCGAGCCACCTCGAGTTTGTCAATCCGGTGGCGATTGGCCGCATGCGATCGCGGCAGGACCGGTCGTCCGACCACGCCCGTCAGAACGGCATGACAATCCTGATCCACGGCGATGCCGCCTTCGCGGGCGAGGGAATTATCCAGGAAACGCTCAACCTCAGCGAACTCGAGGCCTACCGCACGGGTGGCACGCTCCACGTGGTGGTCAATAACCAGATCGGCTTCACAACGAGCCCCCGGGATTCGCGGTCGTGCACGTATGCCACTGATGTGGCGAAAATGCTGCAGATCCCGATCTTTCATGTCAACGGGGAAGATCCTGAGGCCGTGGCGCAGGTGGTCAACCTGGCGATGGACTTCCGCCGGGAGTTCCAGCGCGACGTCGTCATCGATATGTATTGCTTCCGCCGCCGCGGCCACAATGAGGCCGACGAACCAGCTTTCACGCAGCCGGCCCTCTACCGTGTCATCGAGCGACGGCCGAGCGTGCACGAGAGCTATCTCGAGAAGCTGCTCAAGCTCGGCGAAATCACCCGTGAGGAGGCGATGCAGATCGCCGACGAGCATCGCACGCGGCTCGACGCCGAACTTTCGGTTGCCAAGAGCGACGACTACGTGCATCGCAGCGACGTCGGTGGTGTCTGGGCCTTCTATGTGGGGGGCCGTGAACGCGAGGCGGCCGACGTCGACACCGGCGTCCGTCGCGAGGTGCTTGAGCACCTGCTCGACCGGCTCGTGACACTGCCCGAGGGCTTTCAGCCGCATGCGAAGATCCAGAAGTTTCTGGAGAACCGCCGGCAGATGGCGCGAGGAGCCCAGCCGCTCGATTGGTCGGCAGCCGAGGCGCTGGCGCTGGCGAGTCTGGCCGTGCAGGGCCTGCGTGTGCGGTTATCAGGCCAGGACAGCCAGCGTGGCACGTTTAGCCATCGCCACGCAGTGATCCACGATGTCGTTACCGACGAGAACTACTGCACTTTGGAGCACCTCTCCCCCGACCAGTCGCCGGTCGAAATCTTCAACAGCCCGCTCTCCGAGATGGGCGTGCTCGGCTTTGAATATGGCTACAGCCTTGACTGCCCGGACGGCCTTGTCATCTGGGAAGCGCAGTTTGGCGACTTCGTCAACGTCGCGCAGGTTGTGATCGATCAATTTATCGTCAGCGCCGAAGACAAGTGGAACCGGCTCTCCGGCATCGTGTTGTTACTGCCGCACGGGTTTGAGGGGCAGGGGCCTGAGCACTCAAGCGCCCGCCTCGAACGGTTTTTGTCGCTGGCGGCCAAGGACAACATCCAGGTGGTCTATCCAACGACGCCCGCGCAGATGTTTCACTGCCTCAGGCGACAGGTGCTCCGCGTCTGGCGGAAGCCGCTGATCGTGATGACGCCCAAAAGTCTGCTGCGAAATCCGGCCTGCGTATCGAGTATGGAAGACCTCGTCAGCGGCACATTCCAGCGGGTCATTCCCGACGCGTCGGGCGTACCTGGCCGCGACATCCGCAGGATTCTGCTCTGTTCCGGCAAGGTGGCCTACGAGTTAGAAAAGCGACGTCAGGAACTCGGTCGCCGCGACGTGGCGATCGTGCGGGTCGAGCAACTCTACCCATTGCCGAAGCGGGCACTGGAGGCGGCGCTAGGCGACTGTGCCGCCGGCACCCCGGCCATTTGGGTCCAGGAGGAGCCGGAAAACATGGGCGCATGGCGATTCTTCAAGATCCACTTCGGCGAGAAGTTGCTGGAGCGATTTCCCTTCTCCGGTGTCTGCCGCCAGAGTGCTGCCAGTCCCGCCACCGGCTCAAAGAAGAGCCACGATCTCGAGCAGAACGAACTGCTCTCCGCCGCCTTTCACAGTTAGAGGCGCAGGAGAGGACGATGCCTCAACCAAATTTTAAGCCCCTCCACCATCACCCCCGGCAACACAGCACCCCCCATGCCACTCGAACTCAAAGTCCCCGAAATCGGTGAATCGATTACCGAGGTCATGATCGGTCTCTGGAAGAAGCGGGAGGGGGATACTGTGGCGCTCGACGAGGTGATCCTCGAAATCGAGAGCGACAAGGCCACGGTTGAACTGCCAGCGCCGCAGGCCGGAACGCTCACAAAAGTGCTCAAGGGCAGCGGTGAGAAGGCGGTCGTTGGCGAGGTGATTGGTTATCTAGAGCCGTCCGGGGTCGCAGCGTCCGCCGTGTCGGCTGCTCCTGCGCCGCAGTCGGCTGCCAGCCAGCCTGTTGTTGACGTCAAGCGGAGGGAAGGCCGGACCGACATTGGCTCGGTGCAGCCGATGCGGGTGATGCCGGCGGCAGCTCGTGTGCTGGGCGAGGCAGGTATGGCTGCGTCAGCGGCGGCCGGTACAGGCCCTGGCGGCCGCGTGACAAAGGCCGATGCTGTCGCTGCGGTGGCGAAGCTCACTGCGCCAGCGCCGCAGGCGGCCGCGATGGTGCCAGTTAAGGCGGGCGGCAGCGGGCCAGTCGGGGCGGGCGGCCGCTCCCTAGCGAGCAGTCGCGAGGAGCGTTACGTGCTCATCAGCCCAATCCGGCAGCGGATCGCCGACCGGCTCGTCGAGGCCCAGCAACAAGCGGCCCTGCTAACGACTTTTAACGAAGTCGATATGACCGCAGTGATGTCGCTGCGAACGAAGTTCAAGGATGTCTTCCTAGAGCGGCATGGCGTTAAACTTGGCTTCATGTCGTTCTTCGTGCGGGCTGCGGTGGAGGCCCTGCGGGCGGTACCGCAGGTGAATGCCGAATACCGCGAGCCGCACATCGTCTACCGCGACTACTGTGATATCGGCATTGCCGTCGGTGGTGGCAAGGGGCTCGTCGTGCCGGTGCTCCGCAATGCTGAGACGATGTCGTTTGCGCAGATCGAACTGGCCATCAACGATTTCGCCCGCCGCGCGGCCGACAACAAACTCAAGCTGGACGAACTCCAGGGGGGCACGTTTACGATCTCTAATGGTGGCGTCTACGGCTCGATGATGAGTACGCCGATCATCAACCCACCGCAGAGCGGCATCCTCGGCCTGCATGCCATCCAGGACAGGCCGATGGCCGTCAACGGCCAGGTGGTGATCCGGCCGATGATGTATCTCGCGCTCACCTACGATCACCGGATCGTCGACGGCCGCGAGGCCGTGACCTTCCTCAAGCGAATCAAGGACACGATCGAAGATCCGACCCGGCTGATGCTGGAGGTGTGAAACGGTCACCCAATGACAGGAACAATGGAAATCCTAATGGCGGCACATGACGTGGTGTTGATCGGTGGTGGTCCGAGTGGGTATGTCGCGGCGATCAGGGCCGCGCAGCTCGGTATGAACGCCGCTGTCATTGAGAAGGAGGAGAAGCTCGGGGGCACCTGCCTGCGGGTTGGCTGCATTCCCTCGAAGGCGCTGCTTGAGTCGAGCCACAAATACGAACTAGCCTGCGGCGAACTGGCGCAGCACGGCGTGAAGTTGACGGGCGTGTCGCTCGACCTACCGACGCTCATGAAGCGAAAAGAGGACGTGGTCACGACGCTCTCCAAGGGCATTGAGGCATTGCTCGCGAAAAATAAGATCGCTCGCTATCGAGGCACCGGCCGGCTCGCCGGGCCGGACAAGGTGGAGGTGACTGCGGCTGACGGCACGAAGACCCTGATCAAGTCATCGAAAATTATTCTGGCGGTCGGCAGCCAGAGCGTCGTCTTGCCCGGTATCGAAACAGATGGCCGGATGATCGGCACGAGCACGGAGGCGCTGTCGTTTGACGACGTGCCAGGGCATCTTGTTGTGATCGGCGGCGGCTACATCGGCCTGGAATTGGGGAGCGTCTGGCGGCGGCTCGGCGCGAAAGTGACGGTCCTTGAATACGCCGACAGGATCCTCACCGGCATCGATGCGGAGATCGCCGCGGATGCGTTGCCACTGTTTCGCAAGCAGGGGCTCGACATCCAACTGGGCGTGAAAGTGAAGAGTGCCCGGGTGGTCAACGGGAAGTGCCTAGTGGAATGCGAGGGTAAGCCGCCGATCGAGTGCGACCGTGTGTTGGCGGCGACCGGCCGCAGGCCCGCCACCGCCGACCTCGGTCTGGAGACGGTGGGCATTGCGCTCGACAAGCGGGGCTGGATTACAGTTGACGATCACTTCCGCACTTCGGCCGCTGGCGTGTATGCGATCGGCGATTGCATCCCCGGCCCGATGCTCGCCCACAAGGCCGAAGAGGATGGCGTGGCCTGCGTGGAGGGGATGAAGAGCGGCTGGTCGCACGTCGACTACGACCTTGTGCCAGCTGTCGTCTTCACGCATCCCGAGATCGCCGCCGTTGGAAAGACGGAAGAACAGTTGGTGGCGGCGGGCACGGCCTACAAGAAGGGCGTGTTTCCTTTCCGGGCCAACGGCCGGGCCCGCACGATCAACGACACAACGGGCAAGGTAAAGGTGCTGGCCGATGCCGCGACCGATCGCGTCCTTGGCGTGCATATCATCGGCCCCGCCGCGGGCGACCTGATTGGTGAGGCGGCCGCTGCCATAAATTTCGGCGCGACGGCTGAGGACATCGGCCGGGTTTGCCATGCCCATCCAACGCTGCCCGAGGCGCTTAAAGAAGCGGCGCTTGCAGTCAGCGGCAACGCGATCCACGCCTGAGAAGTCGGTTCAGTCAGCGACGCGAAGCATCCACGCCGCGAGCAGAGCCCGGGCCGTCCAGAGCACCGTCCTGAACCAGTTGGTCCGTACGAGAGCCGTGACGAGCTTTGGCTGGTGTCCGACCTCATGAAGGCGGGCATGGAGCGGCATCTGCACAACCGCCGTCGAAAGCCACACGAGGATGACTAAAAGGAGGCCGATCAGTGCTGTGGCGCGGGTGATGCCGGGCGGTGGGTTGATGGCGAGCAGTGCCGCGGTGGCTCCCTCGACGAGCATCGGCGGGATCACGACCAGGCCGGTGCGACGCTGGTTCTCGTCGGGGTAGCCGGCTGCGTGGGCGGTGTCGATGCGGGCAAAGAGCGGGTAGTGCACCACCTGCACAAACCAGATCAGGCCGCACATGGCGGCGGAGGCGATCGCCTGCGCCATCAGGATGATGTCGGTCGTAGTCAAGGATTCTTCCGTGGCTCTAGTCGCGAGGACGGTTCGCCTTCCAGGCAGAGTAAAGAATGAGTCCAAATGGAATCCACCAGATCAGGTCGTTCGTCGGCAGTGTCCAGCCGAAGGCCGGCGGCACATCGCCCTTGATCACACCCTCGACATAGCCCAGCGGCCCGAAGATTTTTCCGAGAAAGCCCACGAGGACGATCGGCCAGTGCCTGATCGGATCGTTCGACGCGGCGAGATAACCGATCCCAT
>Ga0194043_1000595_pt1 | contig 20159 bp, 18 predicted proteins | sample JunL4415m_MetaG_FD_161274 | JGI IMG/M metagenome (GOLD analysis project Ga0194043, IMG submission 161274) | Anoxic zone freshwater microbial communities from boreal shield lake in IISD Experimental Lakes Area, Ontario, Canada - Jun2016-L442-15m | ecosystem: Environmental > Aquatic > Freshwater >...
CGCGTTTCCGGTCCGCCTCGCGCGCCGAGAACCCCTGATAACAGTGGATCCTGCCCTGAAACGCGACAACGCGCTTGCCTCCGAGGCGGCCCACGACCAGCTGTCCACGGTGCCCGACGACGTTTCGCTCGGCACGCGGGAAGCCGGGGATATCGGCGAAAGAGACCACGGTCGGACGTTCGATGCTGTCGGCAAGGTCCGACAGTCCCGACCCGAGAATGATCGCCACCTCGACGGGGCCAAGCGCGGCAAGCGACGGTGGGGCCTCTAGAGTGAACTCGTCGGGCATGAGTGCGGCCTCCTTGGGGGCTGAACGGCGCGCTAATGCGTTCACTGAGCGATTATGCCCAAAGCTGATTGCGGCGGCTTGCGACGGTGTCCGGCGGGCGGCGGTGTGAGCAGAGGCAAAGGCAGCTGTGATACCCTGTCGCAGGCATCGTTATGTGGCCATGACCTGCAGGAATCGTCTATTGGGAAAGCGAACACATGGCAAAAGTAACTGTCGTCGGAACGGGTTACGTGGGGCTCATCCAAGGCGTGTGTCTCGCCGATGTCGGGCACCAAGTCACCTGCGTCGACCTCGACGCCGACAAAATCGCGCACCTGGCATCAGGTGTACCCACGATCTACGAGCCCGGCCTCGAGGCGCTGCTGCGAAGTGGCATTGATTCTGGCCGACTGACGTTCGCGACTCCCGAGGCTGGCTGGAGCGGACTGATTGGCGAGGTCGTCTTTGTGGCGGTCGGAACGCCCATGGGCGAAAACGGTGGAGCGGATCTCTCTTATGTCCGCTCGGTCGCCGACACTATCGCCGAGCACGCCACCGCTCCCCTCACACTGGTGATGAAGTCGACGGTTCCGCCCGGGACCGGTTCGACGCTTCGCGACCGACATCTAGCGGACGCCGCCGTCGAAATCGGCTATGTGTCCAACCCCGAGTTCCTGCGTGAGGGCCACGCCATCGAGGACTGGTACCACACAGATCGCGTAGTGATCGGCGGAGATGACGCGCGAGCCATCGACAAAGTCGCTGAACTCTACGCCAGTCTCGACGCGCCTATCGTCGTAACAGACGTGGCCAGTGCCGAAACCATCAAGTACGCAAGCAACGCGTTTCTGTCGACCAAGATCAGCTTCATCAACGAGATCGCCAACCTGTGCGATGCTATCGGTGCCGATGTCGATTCGGTCGCCAACGGCATTGGACTGGACGCTCGCATCGGGCCGGCATTCCTCAACGCGGGTATCGGCTACGGCGGCTCATGCTTTCCCAAGGACACTCGAGCACTCGACTTTATCTCGACCATGCACGGCTACCAATTCGACCTGCTCAAAGCCGTAATCGACGTCAACAACCGCCAGCGGCTCCTACCGCTCATTCAACTCACCCGAGCGATTCCCGACCTGTGGCGTCGCAAGGTCGCCGTCCTCGGCCTCTCGTTCAAGCCGATGACCGACGATGTCCGCGAATCCCCCGCCCTCGACATCATCCCGCTTCTCCTCGAGGAGGGCGCCGAAGTCACCGCCTTCGACCCTGTCGCGGGTGCAATCGACTTGGGCGGCGCCGTGCGTTGCGAGAGCGTCTGGGAGGCGCTGCAGGGTGCCTCGGCGATGATACTTGTGACCGACTGGCCCGAGCTCATCGAGCTGGACTGGACGAGAGCCCGCTCGGCGATGGCGGAGCCGGCAATCGTGTTCGACGGTCGCAACGCGCTGGACTCCACGGCCGTCATGGACGCAGGCCTCGTATACATGGCCGTCGGGCGAGCGGGAGCGCATCGCGCGGGCTGATTGTGTCAGCGCCGAGCAAGTCGATAGAGCTCGTCGAGGATGATGCTCCGATTCTCTACGAGCCAGCCACTTGCCGGCTGCTTGCGTAAGAACTTCACGTCCTCGATTTCACGCGCATCGACCAAGAGACCTCGCCCGATCAGATCGTCATCGACGGCGCCTTGCTTACCCGCAAAGACGGTGTAGGCCGGAGTCCCGAGAACGGCGGCTTCGCGATTCATCGTTCCGCCCGCCGAGATCACGAGATCTGCACTGCGGATGAGCGACGGACCGTCGAGCACACCGTCTGGAACGAGCACGTTGCTCGGAAGCGTCGGCGCAAGCTCGGCAGCCTGATCTCTGGTGCGAGGCACGAGCACGGCCGCGACGTCCGGCTGCTCACCGATCGCCAGGATCAGCTGCGAGAACAGCTCGTTGCCAAAGCCCAGATGGTAGGCCGACATCGTGGCCGGCGGCCTGAGGACGGCGAGCACCTTGTCTTCTGTCGCGCCGAGGGACTCGCGTAGATCCTGGGTGGGCGTATCGGGACCCAGATAGACATGCTCCTTGAGCCCGGGAAAATGACCGACTTTCGCAGCGCGTGCGCCGTGCGCAATGATCGCAGCCGATGGGATGGCCTCCGGTACCAAGATTCGCGTTGCAAGGCGTGCGTTCACCGCGTAGGAAGCCTGCGCATGTTCGTAGTCGTGCACAACCATGTGCGGAATTCTGAGTACCCAGGCAGCGACGGCGAGATCGTTTGAGTTGTGGCTGAACGCAACGTCAAAACGCTTGCCACGCCCGTAGGCAATCAGCGCAGCCGAGCGGCTGAGGAGGCCAATCGCCTTGGCTGACGCGTTGGCTCCGCGGTGTCGGCCAATGAGCGAGTACTCGATGCCCCGTTGTCCGAGCAGGTCAACGGTCTGCGCGTAGTCGCGAGCCGTCACGGACACCTGATGGCCCGCCGCGCGAAGATCGTGAATCACCGGATCGAAGAAGAGCGCGTGCGGCGAATTCGTGATGTCGATCCAGATACGCATCAGCGACCGACACACTCCTCGTAGACCCGGTGGACCTTCTCGGCCTGCGACGCCTCACTGTACGGTAGTGCGCTCGCTCGGGCGGCTGCGGCAAGAGCAGAAAGCTTCTCTGGGTGCTCGATCAGGGCCTGGATGGTGTCAGCAAGTGCGGCAGGATCCTCGGGCTTTACCAGCATGCCGTTCTCACCGTCGCGAACAATCTCAGGCAGACCACCAGCCCGACCGGCAACGACGGGAACGCCGCACGAGAGCGCTTCCAGGCAGACCAGCAGGCCAACTCCCTCTCGGCGCGACGGCAGCACAAAGAGATCGGCCGAGCGAAACACATCCACCAGCATCTCGTGCGAAATGACGGTCCTAAGCTGCACCGCAGCCCCCAGCGGCTCGACGATTCGCTGAACTTGGGGCATCTCCGGACCATGCCCAAGCAACGTGGCCCGGAACTCCACTCCCCGCTCGCCCAGGATCACGAGAGCTCGAGCGAGGTCGACGACGCCCTTCTGCTCCACAAAGTTGCCCACAAACAGCAGGTGGGCGATGCCAGCTGGGATGCCGGCCGCCTCCTTGAGCGCTGCGGTGTCGCCGGGGGTAAACCGCCCTGTGTTGACCCCCATGTTGGCCACAACGAATTCGCGCGCCGACGTCTGCTCAACGCCGAAATTCTCGGCCATTCGCGCTGCGAGGAACTCCGACACGACGATCACGCGGCATGCAGACCGAAGCGCTCGGGCGATAAGCGGCTTCCAGGGCCAGACCATGCCCGAGAAGATGTCGGTGCCGTGCGCTGTAATGACGAGCGGCTTTCGTCGAATGCCAGCGGGGATGAGGGCGAAAGCGGCGACCGGCATGAGGTAGTGGGCGTGCACGAGGTCATAATCGCCCCTGATGGTGGCCAAGACGGTCATTCGTAGGAGCCAAAAGTACTTTCTGAAATTCGCCAGTCCCTCACCACGGCGCGCGGTCGCGATGAGCTTGATCTCGACGCCATAGCGGTCAATCAGCTCACCCTCTTGCCGTTTGATGAACGATCCGTAGCCGGGCTCCTCGGCGGACGGATACATGTTGGAGAGCATGAGGACTCGCAACGGCGGAACAGAACGCGGCTCGCTCATGCGCTGGTCCTCCGAGCGTCGCGGCGGCTGAAGAATGAAGTGTACAGGCGAGGGCTCACAAGCATCAGGGCGAGGCCGGCAGCATACATCGGTTGCGAGAGGTAGGCGGATCGAACGCCGAGATAGGCACGTCGCGCGCCGCCATATTCGCCCTTCTTGAGACGCGCCTCTAGCTCGATGCGCGCGATTCGAGTGCGGAGCAAGGCTATCTTACGTGCACAGAGCTCGCGCTGAACGTCGTTGAGCTCGGGCATCGAGGCCAGCCGAGTAAATATCCCGACCTGCGCCTCTGCGTGTGGAATGCGGTTCTTTGACTTGCCTCCGGCCCGGTTCAAATAGATCCCGAGGCGCTGCGGCGTGTAGATCTGGCGCGCACCGAGCGACAGCGAACGCAGCCAAAAGTCATAGTCCTCAGCGTAGCGAAGCCCAGAGGTGAATCCGCCGACGCGTGTCCACAGATCACGACGCACGGCCGAGGTTATGTTGATCCGGTTGACGCTGATGATGTCATCAAGGGTCCACGAGGTCTCGCTCGCGTATGCCGAACCCGTGAAGAACGGCTCGGAACGTCCATCTGGCATCAGGCGCGTGCCGTTGGATGAGTAGATGTCGAATCCGGACCGAGCATCAATGAATGCCGACATCGCCGAAAGACAGTTGGGCACGAGCTGGTCGTCGGAGTCCAGTGGCACACAGTAGTCGCCGCTGGCGGCCTCAAAAGCTCGGTTGCGCGCTGCTGCGCAGCCGCCGTTCTCGGCGGTCACCACATGCACGCGTGGGTCGGCGGCCGCAAGCGAACGGGCGAGGACGAGCGTATCGTCTGTTGAGCCGTCATCTGAGATGACGACCTCGAAGTCGTCGAAATCCTGCCCCAACGCTGAGGCCACGGTCGACTCAAGCGTCTCGCACGCGTTGTAGGCGGGAATCACTACCGAGAAACGCATGCGACCTGCCCTGACGCGGGGACGACTTTTGCGCGGGCCATCGGATCAACCGCTCTTCCGGGTATCGGCGCCGCCGGAACCGAACAGTATCCGCATGAAGATGCTTGAGGCAAACCAGCCATCTTGCGGCTTCTCGGGCAATGCAACGCGGGAAAAGACAAAGCTTTCGCGCCACAGCGTATCGAGAGCGCAGCGCGCATGGCTCACCCACGACGTGAAGACGGAACCTCCCGTGAGCCCATCCCCGACCGCACGCGGACACGGCTCAGGCCGGATGTCGGACTGCCACAGTCCAGCGCCCAAACCAGCAACGATTCCCGAGAGGATCCAGAAGAAAAGCGCGGGCTGGGGATGCTGGAACGTGTTGCTCGTGAACGTATTCACTACAAACCCGATGAGCCCGACGCTCAAACCAAGTGCCGTGTACTTGACCTCGTCGCTGATGTTCGCACGAGTCGCCACGAACAAACCCTTCACCGCGTAGGTGAACGTCAAGACCAGAAAGGCAAGTCCGCCGATCACACCAATCTCGGCCATCAACGCGAAGTAGGCGTTGTGAGCACCAAAGCTCAAGTACCCGACATAGAGGTCGGGACGGGCTCTGACTACCTCGCGATAGGCGGCCAGGAAGTTGCCTATGCCTACGCCAAGCAGTGGGTGTCGCCTAATCGCCTCACCAGCAACCTTCCACAGTCCAAGCCGGAAGTCCGCGGTCTTTTCGTTGGCGCTCGAGGCCGATAGACGCGTGAGCACTCCGGGAACTGCAACCACCGCGCCGATCCCCGCAGCCACCAGCACCGCGATGTAGCGGATGTCAGTAAGCACAATGAGGACGAGCAGGCCAACTGCCAAGGCGACCCAGCTGCCGCGCGTGTAAGTCAGGAAGAGGGTCACCGCCCCCATGATGCCGATGATGCCAGCGATCAGCCTGCCTTTGCCTTTCTCCGTCATGGCCAAGGCGAGCACGACGCCAATCAGAAGCACGAGGTACTCGGCGTAGAAGTTCGAGTTGTAGAAGGTGCCGGCGACGCGGGTCTTAATGTCCTCACCCAGATACGCCTCGCCTGGAATGAGTGGGGGGGGGTTCAAGAACTGTACGAAGGCGAGCACGGTGGTCACGGCGCCGCTGAGCACAATAACCCAAAGTATCAACCGCCGGAACGGCGCATCTTGGCTGACAACGGAGACCACGAAGGCCAGCAGGAGGTACGAAGCGTAGCGCACGACCGTGAGGTAGGAGTCCGCATGTGCGCCGCTCCACGCAACGCTCACTATCGCCATCAGCATGAATACGAGCGCGGCAGGACCAAGGAGATATGACGGCACCGACCCGAGCCCCCGGTACCTGGCATATGGCAGGCAGAGCAGAATCGCGAGTGGCACGCCAAGCACGATTGGGTCTGCCGACACCGGCCCGATCGCGACAGACTGACCGGTCGTCGTCACGGCGAGGATGAGTAGTGCTAGACCGATCGCCGCGATACTTCTCGCGTGGGACTCGGTCATCCGCAACGACACCCGCTACTCCCCACCGATCAACAAATCGGTCGCGATGGCCGTGTCGCACTGAAATGTCGGAGTGACCACCTGGATGATCTCGTTGTTTCGGATCTGAGTATTCCCAACGCTCACGCCCGTGGAAGTGGGGTCGCCCTTTGCCTTCACCCTGATGTAGACGTCGGTAGCGTACGTGCTGTTGTAGGCCTCAATCTTGCCGGTCTTCACGTTGAAGACATCACCGGGTGTCATCGTGCTCGCCACAGATGCGACCGTTCCGATGACCTTGCCTGATGTCTTGGTCGACACGGGATCTCCCACCCTGATCTGGCCTTCGGAGTAGTTGCGCAGAGCGCTGCACAAAATGGTGTACTCGACATCCCTCAGTGCGGTGACGGGCTCCGCCGAGGAGTTGCCTCCCCACAGCACCTTCCAGACGACCAGCCCACCGACTACGAGTGCGATAACGACCACAAGGTCGATGATGTTGATGACGCCAAAGAGACGGTACTTCTTGTCGAAAATCTGCACGAGGCCTCCAGTGGAGAGGGTCAGGTGGATGTCGGGGAGGACATCCGTAGTGGCAATTCTAAGCGTGGTTGAATCTCAGTCAAGCAAACCTACTGTTCGTCATAGGTTTCCTGGGCGCATCTGTGCCACGAGAACCCGGAAGCCCACTTCCTCGCATTCTCGCCGAGCCGCTGTGCAAAGGCGGGGTCTTGAATGAACTGCAGAACGGCGGTGCCGAGAGCAGTGTGATCCATCGGCTCGATAACGATGCCGGTCTCGCCGTCGACAACGACCTCTGGGATTGCGCCGAGCCTTGAGGCTATGGCCGCCACCCCCTGCGCGGCGGCCTCCAAGTACACCAGGCCGAACCCCTCGACGCGCCGGGGATGTGGCTCCCCCGGCATGCAGAAGAGCTGAGCTGATGCGTACAACGCCCGCAGATCCTCGTTGGTGACCGCTCCGGTGAAGACGGTGGGAACCGGGCATTCCCGAGCAAGCCGATGGAGTTCAGCCGTGTACTCTTCGTTGCCCTTCCCGACCACAACATAGATAGCCTTCTCGGCGACAGATTTGGGCAGGGCGCTCAGAGCTCTGAACACCAGCCTATGGCCCTTGCGCTCATCGAGCCTGCCAACCGTGAGGATGCATGCTCGGTCGGCCGCGATGCCGTACTTCGCAAGAACTCCCGCGGGGTTGTTGGCGGGCTGGAACCAGTACTCCTCGACTCCAAGGAGGGTCACTTTGGCGCGATTGGGATCGACAGAAGGGAACCTGTCGAGAAGGAGGGACTTGGTGAATCGGCTGTTGGTCAGAATCAAGTCCGGAGCGCTGAAGAAGTTGCGCCCCAAAAGCTTGATCTGGCGGGAGTCAGGCATCAAGAGGATCTCGGTGCCGTGAACGGTCACTCGGTAGGGCACCCGCCGAAACCGGTTGATGAAGCCGAGCACCACACCAGCGGGCCAATCGATTGCATGGATGACGTCGTAGCGGCGTGGGTCCGCGTGGCGCCACACCTGCGCGAGAAGCTTGGGGAAGCTCCTCACTGAGTACGACCCGCCGCGGTACCGAATGACCGTCGGCTTGCCGTCCCCGGACGCGTCGTCGCAAGAACGGCCGTAGTCGGGCGCAAGCACCGTGACCTCATGGCCATTGCGAATCGCGGCAGCTGCGATCTGAGCGCAATAGGTACCGATGCCGCCAGTGATGGGAGGGTACTCGGTTGTGATGAGCAGGATCCGCTTCCCCACTAGCCGGCCCTCTTGCCCTTGAACCGCTTGATCGCCAGCGATCCCGCTTCCCCGAGCAACACGAAGTCCTCTCGCTGCATCACAAACAGCTTCCACGTGGGCAGATCGCTGAAACGTCGGTAAAGGACGGCGGTCGCCACGGAGTTCGCGGTGTAGGCGATCGTCGTTGAAATGGCGCCACCAATCATGCCGAGACGCGGAATGAGAATCACGTTGGCGATAACGTTGATGACCATGACGACGATCGAGAGGTACGAGTTGTAGATGGGCTTACCCCGCGCCGAGAAGTCGTAGGCGACGATGCGCGTCGCAGCACCCATGACGATTCCCGGCAGCAACCACACCAGCGCATTGGCGGCCATCGTCGCTTCCGGTCCCCAGAGGCGGACTATCCAAGGCGACAGCAACCCGACCACCACCGCACAGGCGAGCGTGAAGCAGAACACGAGTCGCGTGATGAGCGGCGTCAGCTCGAGTCGTGTCTGCTCTTCATCGTGGAGCTCGGCGAGGCGCGGCAGAAGCACGGTGCTGACGACCTTCGAGATCATCCACATGCTTTCACCAAGCTGAATGGAGATGTAGTACACGCCCGCCGTGGCTGGGCCGAGCATCAGGTTGACGAAGAAGAGGTCGACCCGATAGTTGACGAACGCGGCGACAGCGCCAAGATGCTGTTTCCAGCCGTAGCTCACGGCATGTCGACCGTAGCTCCACCAGTGCTCGCGAACCTCGCCCTTTGGGGCGTCTTTCAGATAAGGAGCAAGCGCGACCACCGTGAAGAGAAGTGACAGTACCTGGCCCAGCAGGAAAGCGCCCAGCACGGCACCAACGCCGAGGTGAAACCCCAAAATGAGAACTGCCGACAGCACGAAGGTCGTAAGCTGCACGATAACCGTGAGGTAGTTATAGCGCCTGAAGTCCTGATAGCCCTGGAGAATGGATCGGCAGTAGAACTGCAGGAGGTTGGGGGGGAACGAAAATACCGCCACAACCATCATCGCGGTCGGAATACCGGGGAACCACTGAGCTCCCTTGACGTAGATGATCACGCCGGCGGCGGCCAGACCGATCGCGGTGACGAAACCCCAGATCCACAAGTTCGCCCGCATGACCTCACGAGCGTTGACGTCGCCTCGGCCGATGTGGAAGACGTTGGCGTAGGTGATGCCGAACTCCAGCAACAGCACCATCGTGTTGGGGAGCAGCAGCGCAAGCGCATAGGTGCCGAGCCCGACGGTGCCGAGCCCACGCGTGAGCAGAATCGACAGGGCGAAGCCGATGGCGGCAGCAGCGAGGTTCGCGACAAACGTCATGCTCGCGTTGCTTCCCAGCCGCTTAAGCCCCAGACCACGCGACCCAGAGTCCGCGCTCATGATGCATTCGCCCTCACGAGGCCGAACTGGCAGGAGTCACGCCTCTCCATGGGCTAGTTTGTCGAGACTTGGGCGACCGGAATCTTGCCGGCATCCCAGTCCTTGCCGACAACCAGAAGAATCTCGGTGGGAAATGTGTACATCCCTCGGCTCTCCACGACCGTAGTCCCCGGCATCAGTGACCCGGCGAGCAGCTCGGCGGATGCCCGATCGGTCTTGTAGACCACCAGAGTCTTCTTGTAGACGCTCTGGTTGGCATTTCCGGTCTCACCGACGGCGAATCCTTTCGCCTTCAGGATGAGGCTGGCCTGTTTCGCGATTCCAGAAATCCCCGCACCGTTACGGATGGTGACGTTGATTGCCGAGGGCTTCTTTGCAACGCTAGGAGCGGTGGCAGCAGCGGTCGCGGCTCCCTTCTTCGACGCTCCCGCGGTACTCGATGCGGGAGCAGACGGAGTCGGCTCAAAGCTGCGTCCAGCCTTGAAGTCACCAAGCAGCTTCTTCTTCAATGTCGCGTTGGTGTAGATGAAGGGGCTCTTCCAGTCACCGTCGATCGTGGCCGTGTAGAGGTTTGCCGATCCAGCACTCTTGAGCGCGACTGCGGTCTTGATCATCTGAACAAGCGACATATCTGTCTGAATGTTGGGAGCAACGGCGTTGATAACGCGAATCATCTTGGTGACGTCGGTCTTTGCGAGCTGATCGGCAAGCGCCTTGAAGAATATCTGCTGATCCTTCATGCGCGAGATATCTGCGTCGGCGAAGGCTCGGGTGCGGACGAAGGTGAGCGCGTGCTCACCATTCAGGAGCTGATAGCCTGCGGGAATCTTGGCCGCTCGCTGGTGGACGCTCTGACTTGCCGCCTTCTTGTCATTGATTGCCTGGGGCACGTTGACCCAGACACCACCGAGAGCGTCGACCGCCTCTTGGAAGCCGCGGAAGTTGACCTCCATGTAGTGGTTGATCGGCACACCGGTGAAATCCTCTACGGTCTGGATTGTCAGTTCGGGGCCGCCCAGGGAATGAGACGCGTTGATCTTGTTGTAGCCGTGGCCTGGAATCAGCACTTTCGTGTCGCGCGGAATCGACAGCAACCAGATCTTGCGCTGTACGGGATCGACCTTCGCAAGAATGATGGTGTCGGTCCGGTACGCTGTCTCACCCTTCCTATGGTCAGCGCCCAGAAGCAGGAGCGTGAACGGCTTCAGGGGCTCGGCGGGTTTGAGCAGCGGAGCGAGCTTCTGTTGATTGACGATGGTGCTCTGCATGGTCTTTTGGATGTGCTGGGCGTACGCGAACACGCCGCCGCCCGCGAGCACGATAAGCACGATGATGACCGCGACCACAATGGCAGCGATTCGCTTCACGCGCATCCGGCGACGGTCCCGCTCATTTCTCAGACGCGCCGGCGCGGCCTCCAAAGATCCCCGTCGCCGAGAAGCTGGATCCTCGAGCTGGTAGGAGTCGCTGGCACCCCTCGCACCAGTAGATGTCGCGCGCTCCCCGGGGGTGCGTCGTCTCTCGGCAGGCACGCGGCGCTTCCCGGCGTCGGCGCCCCTGCGTCTACCCTCGCCGCTCGGACCGCCCGACGCGCTTCCCTGTGTGTGCCTGCCCATGCATCTCCCGTCGACTACCGCTATCCCGGATTGCTACACGCCAATCCGAATTACCATCTTACCGCGTGCGGAATTCCGCAGACACGCCATGCGCCTCGCGGAAGCCATCTGCAGAGCAAACGAGGTGCCGCCTGCACGCAGCCAGGCCCGTCCTTAAGCAGGGTGTGGCCGACTCGTTACCACGCGCTAGGGCGTTCCCTGTGACGTGATGACGGCGTTGGGAGGCACCACATCGCCTGCTCCAATCGCCGCGCCAGCAGAAACGAAGGACCCCGCTCCGAGAGCAGCGCCATCGCCAACGCTGACGCCACGCTCCAGCGTCACGCCACGCCCGACCGTCACGTCATCGCCCAAGACACACTGCTCAGCGATTCCGGAGGCGTCACCCACGCGACATCGCTTTCCAACGACCGATCCCGCCTCGATGACCACGTGGCTGCCCACGATCGAGCATTCCCCGACCGAGGCACCTATCGGGGGTTCCACGTCGCCAGCGCCGTCGTGCGTTTGGCTCGGCTCCTTGCCGACGAATGCGAAGTCGGAGACGACGACGCCGTCGTGCAGCTCAACGCCAGCGCCGACAGTGACGTGGTCGCCGACGACACAGCCCTCGTGAACCCGGGCACCCGCGTGCACTCTCACAAACGACCCGATTTTGACGTCAGCAAAAATCGCGGCGCCCTCATCGATGATTGTGAACGGCGCGGGGACGAAGCCCGGATTTACCAGCGCTGTCGGATGGATGTAGGCGGTCATGCTAGAGACGCACCACCTTGGGATCGTCGAAGGCCTTCAGGGCGTTGCGTGTGTCCAGAATCAGTTGACTTTCTCCAACCACCAGCCGGTAGTCCACGCTGGAGTGGTCGGTGACCACGACGACAGCGTCAACGGCGGCGAGGGTCTCTGCGGTCAAGGCGATCTGAGGAATCTCCACGCCGCCCACACGGAACTGAGACACGTAAGGGTCGTGGTAGACCACATCCGCCTCTTTGGTATGAAGCAGCTCTGCAATCTTGATGGCCGGTGACTCACGCATGTCGTCGATATTCGCCTTGTAGGCGATGCCGAGGATAAGAATCCTGCTACCGGCAATCGGCTTGCGATGCGTGTTCAGGGCATTGGCAAGTCGTTCTACCACGTAGTAGGGCATCGCCTCGTTGGTCTTTCCGGCAAGCTCGATAAACTCGGTGTGCATGTCGAACTGCCGAGCCTTCCAGGAGAGGTAGAACGGGTCGATCGGAATACAGTGACCACCGAGGCCCGGACCAGGGTAGAACGGCATGAAGCCGAACGGCTTAGTCTTGGCCGCATCGACAACCTCCCAGATGTTGATGCCCATGCGCTCGCTGACCAGCAAAAGCTCGTTCATGAGCGCGATGTTCACGCAGCGGAAGATGTTCTCGAGCAGCTTGGTCATCTCGGCAGTTCGAGTGGACGAGACGGGGACCACGGTGTCTAGGAACCGCTCGTAGAACGCGACGGCAGCCGTTGTGCACGCTGCGGTGACGCCGCCAACCACCTTGGGGGTGTTCTTGGTCTGGTAGACGGGGTTGCCGGGGTCGACCCGCTCAGGGGAGAAGGCGAGATACAGGTCCTTGCCGACCTTCAGGTCGAAACTCTCAAGGATTGGCTGCACGATCTCTTCGGTGGTTCCCGGGTAGGTGGTCGACTCGAGCGTGACCAGCATCTCTGGGCGCAGGAACGGCGCAATCTGCCGCGCCGCGGACTCCATGAAGGATGTGTCGGGCTCTTTCATCTCGTCGAGCGGCGTGGGGACACAGATCACGACGGCGTCACACTCACCCGCTCGCGAGAAGTCGGTGGTGGCTTCAATCAGACCCGCCGAGACCATCTCGGCGAGCTCTGCGGATGGGACGTCTGGGATGTAGCTGCGCCCCGCCGAGATCTCGGCGACCTTGTCGTTGGCGATGTCGATGCCGATCACATGGTGTCCGGATCGCGCCATCTCCACGACCAGCGGAAGCCCCACGTACCCAAGCCCGACCACACCAAAGACGGCGCTGCCATCACTGAGACGCTCTAGAAGGGTCATCTCTCACGTTCTCCAAGTCAGTCAGGGACAAGAATCCGCGCGTTCGCGGAATGGCGCGACGAGCCAGACTGCGCCGAAGTGCCGAATTCGGAATCTAGCTACTTTATCGCAAACATGAGCTCTCCCGAGCACGCGAGTTCGCCCGCGACACTCGCTCGCGCTTCACCAAAGCCGATGGGCCCGCGCATACGCGTGATGGTGCACTCGAGCAAGAGCGTCTCACCCGGTACCACTTGCCGCTTGAATCGGACCTTGTCGATGCCGGCAAAGAACGCCAGCTTGCCCTTGTTGTCCGACAGTGAGAGAAGCGCCACTGCACCGACCTGCGCAAGCGCCTCTACGATGAGCACCCCCGGCATGACGGCGTAGTCCGGAAAGTGACCGGGCACCCAGAAGGCCTCCTGGGTCACGTCGAGTTCGCCCACTGCCGAGACGCCCGGCTCCATCTCAAGCACTCGATCGACGAGTCGGAACGGAGCGCGGTGCGGGATGATAGCTTCGATAGCAAGGTGATCAAGCATGGTGACTCGGGTCCCCTCTCCAGGTTGCGGCGTGACTAGGACTGTTCACGCGTGATGTCGGCCCCGAGGGACGAAAGCTTTTCGACAAAGCCCTCGTAGCCACGGTCGATGTGATAAATATCGCCGATGACAGTCTCCCCGTCGGCTACAAGAGCCGCGAGTACGAGAGCTGCTCCCCCGCGCAAATCCGGGCATTTCACGGGAGCCGCCGAGAGATGCCCCACGCCCTTGACCAGCGCGTGGTGACCCTCGATCCGAATATCAGCACCCATGCGAGCGAGTTCATCGGCGAACATGAAACGGTTCTCGAACACATTCTCGGTGATGATGCTGTTGCCCCCGGCGATGGCCATGAGCGCCATGAACTGCGCCTGCATGTCGGTGGGAAAGCCGGGGAAAGGCAGTGTTTGGATGTCGACGGGAAGGGCGGGTCCACGCCGCTCGATGCTGACTCCGTCCGGCAGCACCGTCACTTCGCAGCCTGCCTGCTGGAGTTTCGCCAGCACGAGCTCCAGGTGCGTCGGGTTGAATCCGGTCACCGTGACCGGGCCGCCGGCGATAGCACCCGCCACGATGAAGGTACCGGCCTCGACGCGGTCGCCGACGACGCGATGCTCGACGGTGTGCAGCGCCTCGACTCCCTCGACAGTGACCGTAGACGTACCGCCTCCGCTGATGTGCGCGCCCATCCCGTTGAGGAAGTCGATGAGGTCGACGATCTCGGGCTCACGCGCAGCATTCTCGATGACGGTCGTCCCACGCGCGACGCTTGACGCTGTGAGCAGATTCTCGGTCGCGCCGACGCTTGGGAAGTCGAGCACGACGTGCGCTCCGCGCAGGCCGCCCTCGGGCGCGATCGCATCGATGAAGCCGTGCCCGGTGCGTATCTCCACGCCGAGCTCGGCCAGTCCTCTGATGTGCATGTCGATCTTGCGAGAGCCGATGTTGCAGCCGCCGGGCATCGCGACGTGCGCTTGCCCATAGCGAGCAACCAACGGCCCGAGCACCGAGATCGAAGCGCGCATTTTGGCGACCATCTCGTAGGGCGCCTCGAAGCTGGTGACTTCTGTGGCATCAACGGTCAGCGAGTGATCGCTTCGCACGACGCGAACGCCGAGCCCGGCAAGCACCTCAGACATCACCTCAACATCGGCTATGTCCGGAATGTTGGTGATGCGCGAGGCCCCAGGAGCAAGCAGCGCTGCGGCCATGAGTTTGAGCGCGGAGTTCTTGGCGCCTTCGACGCGGACAGAGCCGGACAGCGTTCGGCCTCCGCGGACTGTGATGGATTCCATGCGTGACAGGATAGCGCACCTTCTCTAGGCAGCTGATTGCCGACATACTCCCGTGAACCGTGCTCCCCGATGCGACGCAGCAGGGGCGAACCCGCTACAAGCGAGTCCGCCCCCGGTAAGACCGACTTCGGATGATACTAGCCGTGCTTCTCGGCGACGCGAAGCTGGGTTTCGGCCCAGTCCAAGTCGCGAAGCAGGTTCTCGCGCTCTTCGCTCTCAGCTGGAAGGTCGGCGATGCGCGCCTTGATGAGGTCGGCGGACTCGCGCTCACGGCCGGCATCTATCTGAGAGAGCGGAACGGCCGCATCGGCAAGGATGATCACCTTGTCCTCGTGAACCTGCAGGTAACCACCGTTGATCGAGAAGAACTCCCAGTCCGCTGCGGTGTCTCCAAATCGAAGACGAACCTCACCCGGCGCGAGCGTCGTCACGATGGGGGCATGGAGCGGCAGAATGCCGATCTCGCCCTCAGGCGTCGTGGCGACAACCATCTGCACCTCGTTGGTGTAGAGAATCGACTCGGGTGTGACGATCTCGCATATGAGTGTACGGGCCATTGTGACGAGCTCCCTTAGACCGTCGCGGCCATCTCGGCGGCCTTTGCGAGGGCCTCCTCGATGGGGCCGACGTAGCGAAACGCCTGCTCGGGGATGTCGTCGCACTCGCCGTCCGCGATCATCTTGAAGCCCTTGAGAGTGTCCTCGAGCTTGACGTACTTGCCGTCCATACCCGTGAACTGCTCGGCGACAAAGAACGGCTGCGAGAGGAACTGCTGCATCTTGCGGGCGCGGGCGACGATGAGCTTGTCCTCTTCGGAAAGCTCGTCCATGCCGAGAATCGCGATGATGTCCTGCAGGTCCTTGTTGCGCTGCAGAATCCGCTGAACCTGCAGGGCGACCGCGTAGTGCTCCTCGCCGACGACCGACGGGTCGAGCGCGCGCGAGGAAGACTCGAGCGGGTCGACGGCCGGGTAGATGCCCATCTCGGCGATTCCACGGGAGAGAACGGTGGTCGCGTCGAGGTGGGTGAACGCCGTGGCAGGTGCCGGGTCGGTGAGGTCGTCGGCCGGGACGTAGATGGCCTGGACCGACGTGATCGATCCGGTCTTGGTGGACGTGATGCGCTCCTGCAAGTCGCCCATCTCGGTAGCCAGCGTGGGCTGGTAACCAACGGCGGACGGCATGCGGCCCAGAAGTGCTGAGACCTCGGAGCCGGCCTGGGTGAAGCGGAAGATGTTGTCGATGAAGAGCAGCACGTCCTGGCCCTGGTCGCGGAAGTACTCGGCGGCCGTGAGACCGGCCAGCGCGACGCGGAGACGGGCTCCGGGAGGCTCGTTCATCTGACCGTAGACGAGCACGGTCTTCTCGATGACGCCGGACTCTTTCATCTCGATCCAGAGGTCGGTGCCCTCACGGGTGCGCTCACCTACGCCGGTGAACACGGAGGTACCACCGTGTGCCATGGCGAGGTTGTTGATGAGCTCCATGATGATGACCGTCTTGCCGACACCCGCGCCGCCGAAGAGACCCGTCTTGCCGCCCTTGATGTAGGGCTCGAGCAGGTCGACGACTTTGATGCCGGTCTCAAAGATCTCGGTCTTGGGCTCGAGCTCGTCGTAGCTGGGAGCTGAGCGATGGATCGGGTAGGTCTGCTTGACCTCGACCGTCTCACCGTCGATGCAGTGGCCCGTGACCGACCAGATGTGGCCGAGTGTCTCGGGACCGACCGGCATCTGCATGGGGGCGCCGGTATCGACGACTTCCATGCCGCGGGTCACGCCGTCGGTGGAGTCCATGGCGACTGCACGAACGACGCCGCCCTCGAGGTGCGCTTCGACCTCAAGCACCAGATGGATCTCGCCCATCTCGGTGGTGCCGTCGACCTTCAGGGCGTTGTAGATCGCCGGCATACCGTCAGCCGGAAACTCGGCGTCGATGACCGGGCCTACAACGCGAATGATGCGTCCTACGTTCATAGCGGAATCCTTCTCTATAGCTGACATCTAGCCCTTGTCCTCCTGCGCTGCCGCACCGCCGACGATCTCGGCGATCTCGGTGGAAATCGCGTCCTGGCGAGCACGGTTGTAGCTGCGCGTCAGGGTCGTGATCATCTCGGAGGCGTTGTCGGTCGCGGACTTCATCGCGGTGCGTCGGGCGCCCTGCTCGGCAGCCGCCGACTCAAGCATGGAGCGGTAGATGAGCGCCTCGACGTAGGTCGGAAGCAGGTCGGCGAGCACCTGCTTGCTCGAGGGCTCGAAGAGGTACTCGAGATTGCGGCCGGCCGCCGCGACGCCCGCCTCGGCAGAGTCGAGCACGTCGTGCTCGATCGGCAGAAGCTGGTGCATCTCGGGGACCTGGTCGGCGATGTTCTTGAAGCGGTTGAAGAGGACGTAGACCGCATCGACCTCGCCAGCCTCGTACTCCCTCATCACGTGCGCGGCGATCGAGCGAGCCTCCTCGTAGGAGGGCTTGTCGGAGTTGCCGACAAGCGACATCGCAGGTTCGACACCGCGGTAGCGGAAGTAGCCGAGTATCTTCTTGCCGGCGAGTATCATCTCGACCTCGACGCCTTCGGCAACGAGATCTGCCACGGTGCGCTCGGTCAGACGGATGATGTTGCTGTTGAAGGCACCGGCGAATCCACGGTCCGAGACGATCGACACCAGCGCGACGCGGCGGCGCTCAGGACGCTGCTCCAGTAGCGGGTGGCTCACATCATCGACGTAGCGGACGACGTTGCCCAACACCTCGGCCATCGCCAGAGCGTAGGGCCGTGCGTTCTCGATGCGCGTCTGCGCCTTCTTCAGCTTGGCGGTCGAGACCATCTCCATGGTGCGGGTGATCTGACGCGTCGACTGGACGCTCCCTATTCGGTTCTTGATATCGCGCAGCGTCGCCATCTAGTTCCCCTACTCAGCTGAGTCGGTGTCGACGGCGCCGGTCTCGACGGCAGGCTCGTTCTCGGCAATGTGCTCCGCCGAGAAGATGCTCTTGTACTCCTGAATGACCTTCTTGAGCTTGGCCTCGGTGTCGTCCGAGATCTTCTGCTCGTCGACGATGGCCGAAAGAACGTCGCCGTAGGAACCGTGGACGTACTCGATCAGACCATCTCGGAAGGCCTGAACCTTCTCGACGGGCAGATCGTCGAGATAGCCCTTGCCACCGGCGAACAGCGCGATGACCTGGTTCTCGACGGGGACCGGCACGAAGCGGCCCTGCTTGAGCAGCTCAATGAGGCGAATACCTCGGTTGAGCTGCGACTGTGTCGCCTTGTCCAGGTCGGAGCCGAACTGGGCGAACGCTTCCAGCGAGCGGAAAGCCGCAAGGTCCAGGCGCAGCGTACCGGCGACCTGCTTCATCGCCTTGATCTGCGCGTCACCACCGACTCGCGACACCGAGATGCCGACGTTGATGGCGGGACGAACGCCCTTGAAGAAGAGGTCCGAGGTCAGGAAGATCTGACCGTCGGTGATGGAAATGACGTTGGTCGGGATGTAGGCCGACACGTCGCCGGCCTGCGTCTCGATGACTGGCAGAGCCGTCATCGAACCGCCGCCGAGCTCGTCGTTCATCTTGACCGCGCGCTCGAGAAGACGGCTGTGCAGGTAGAAGACGTCACCGGGGTAGGCTTCGCGGCCCGGCGGGCGACGGAGCGTGAGCGACATCTGGCGGTAGGCGACGGCCTGCTTGGAGAGGTCGTCGTAGACGAGCAGCGTCGCGCTACCGGGGTTGTCCTTGCTTGCAGGCTTGCCGTCGGCGCCGTTGTACATGAAGTACTCGGCGATGGCAGCGCCCGACATGGGGGCGAGGTACTGCAGAGGCGCCGAGTCGGCCGCCGTGGCCGAGACGATGATCGTGTAGTCCATCGCGCCAAACTGCGCGAGCGTCTCGACGACCGCCGCCACCGTGGAGGCCTTCTGGCCAATGGCGACGTAGACGCAGATGACGCCCTTGCCCTTCTGGTTGATGATCGTGTCGATGGCGATGGCTGTCTTGCCGGTCTGCCGGTCGCCGATGATCAGCTCGCGCTGGCCGCGGCCAATCGGGACCATGGCGTCGATGGCCATGATGCCGGTCTGCAGCGGCTCGCTGACGGGCTGGCGCTCTACGACGCCGATCGCCTTGTGCTCGACGTTGCGATAACCATCCGCCGTAATCGGCCCCTTGCCATCGAGCGGGTTGCCCAGCGGACCCACGATGCGCCCGAGAAAACCCTTGCCCGCTGGCACGCGGACGATCTGTCCGGTGGTCTTGACGGTGTCGTTCTCCTTGACCTTGATGAAGTCGCCCAGAAGAACCGCACCGACCTCACGCTCGTCGAGGTTCAGAGCCATGCCCATGACACTTGAGCCGTCAGACGTCTCAAACTCGAGAAGCTCACCGGCCATCGCGCCGCGCAGACCCTCAACTCGTGCGATACCGTCGCCGACCTGAGCGACGGTGCCGACCTCGCGAGATTCAACGCTCGTGCTGATTGCGTCCAGCTGTGACCGCAGGACCGCATCGATGTTGCTGGCGGTAATCTCCGCCATTTACGCTTCACCTCCAGTATGTGCACTAAGCACCAGACGGGCGCTTTCTAGCTGCGACGCCAAGCTCGCGTCGATGCGGTGCCCGTGCGTGCTGATGACGATTCCGCCGATGATCGAGGGGTCGACCGTCTCCCGAAGGACGACGCCCTTGCCCAGATCCGCGGCGAGCTTTGCCGAGATTGACTCGCGTAGTGCATCCGAGAGCTCGACGGCAGTGGTCACGTCAACTGCGACCACACCGCGTCGCTCCTCGGCGATCTTGTCGAACGCCTCGACGAGGTTGGAGAGCAGCGCGAAATCGTTGCGCTCGACCATGACTGCGATCGTCGAAACAAGCGATGGCTGCAGCCCCGCGAATACCTCGCGGGCCATGGCGGCCCGTCGCTCGCCAGAAACCGCGTCGTCCGTCATTGCGTCACGCAGCGGAGCTGTGCTGCGAACCAGTCGCAGTACTGCGTCAAGCTGTGTGTAGACGTCGTCGGTGGCACCAGCGTCGTTCGCGGCGTCAAAGAGCACGCTCGCGTACGTTGCGACGACCTGCTTTGCGAGCATCCTGCTAGTTGGCATTCAGACTGCCCGCCTCGGCTACGTACTTCTCGATGACCTTGAGCTGGTCGTCTCTGGACAGCTCGCCAGCGATCAGCTTGCCC
>Ga0194043_1000596_pt1 | contig 20156 bp, 23 predicted proteins | sample JunL4415m_MetaG_FD_161274 | JGI IMG/M metagenome (GOLD analysis project Ga0194043, IMG submission 161274) | Anoxic zone freshwater microbial communities from boreal shield lake in IISD Experimental Lakes Area, Ontario, Canada - Jun2016-L442-15m | ecosystem: Environmental > Aquatic > Freshwater >...
GTCTCAGCCTTCGCTTTTGGGTCGGGAATCGTGGTGGATGTGAATGCGGCGGACTATGTGATGCCGAAATGAAAGTTTTTCAGCAATGACACTGAAGGAGAAATATATATGAACAATGAACGACCTTATCTCGCAATGAGATAGGGCTGTTTTACTTTTGGTTTATTATTGCATTGAGGTCTTCACCTACTGGAAGTAAAGCTGTTCAATTCCTCCTGTTTTCCAAAATATTTTATTACGAAGGCAGGACCTCACGGACGATGTCGACGGCTTTTTGGGGGGTGGTGAGGGCTTTGATGAGGTAGAAATTCGTGTGCTCAAGTTGACCGACCTCGCGGAACATATCCTCGTCATCGACATTGGAAAGGACGATGATAGGGATACCCTTGAGCTCCGGATCCTGGCACATTTCTTGGATGACTTCTACGCCGTTCTTGACTGGCATCTGGATGTCGAGGAGGAGGATATCAGGTTTTCGTTCGCGGACCAGGGCGAGTCCTTCAGCACCATTGACGGCTGTGAGTACATCGTATCCGGACTGTTCGAATTTAGTTTTGTAAATTTCCAAAATATTCTCGTCATCATCGACGATACAGACGGTCTGTTTAAAATTATTTTTCGCGGAAGGTGCTTCCATAAGATGAGTATTGTTTACAGGTAAATAATTTGATAACAATTTCAGTATAACACAAAACGGATTTTTTTGGGTGAACAAACTATTGCTGGATGATGCCAAAACGGTAAATCGATTCGGGGAATGGAATGCTTGAAATGGAGGTATTGTTTGAGGAATCCCCTGATGATTTGAGGAAAAAAAGCTTGTTCGCAGAGAAAACCGGAGTTATTTGCCGTATATCCGAGGGATTACCGAGGGGGATTTTTTGGCTGATACGGGAGCGGGTATCGATTTCGATGAGCTCTACATCGGATGGTGTAGCAAGAAGAATGTGTTCGTAGTCTTTGGTCCATTGAACGAAGTGAATCGGTTGCGAGAAGCGGGCAATTTCATTGATCTGGTTTTTGCGGCGGGCCGGTTGGGTGTTCCAATCGCGGAGAAAGTAAACGGAGATATCCGAGTTATTCCAAAAGAGAAGTTTTTTGCCATCATTGGAGAATTGGGCATCGGTAACAGATTGGGAGAGGGTTGTGAAAACTGATTGATCGGGATTGTTATTGAGTAGCGTGAGCGTTTGTTTGGTTCGATCGAGAAGAATGGCTCGGTTGATATCGTAAACAATAAGGGAAAAATTGTCGTCCGACTGGATATTTTGGATAGATTGAGTGGTAATCTGAGTACGATCATCGGGAGTATCGAGTGGAGCCTGCCAGATGAGGAAAGAGGGCGATTCAAACGTGTAGAGGGTATTGCCGGAGATGTCATATCCGAGGACATTTTTCGCGAGAGATATTGTATTGGAGTCGTCGAGCGAGAGTGCGATGAGAGTGAAATTATTGAGGAAAAGGAGTGTGTTGGGAGCTTGAGGATCCCAACGAAGGTCTTTTGCAGAAGCCGCGTCGGTGATGTCTATGAGACGAGTGGCGGGAAACGATTCGTCTGAGAGAGAAACGATGAAGTAGTCTCGAGTAGTATCGGCGGTGTACAGGGGGAGGGTAATTGCATTGCTCTCGGGTGACCACTCTATGTTTTCGAGATTATCTGATTTGAAAAACGATTGTAGTCGGGAGAATACCCGTTGTGTTTCGCCAGTCTGTGTATTGACGGTGTAGACCGAAGCCTCTGCTTCATTTTGTACGCTATAAGCGAGGAATTTTTGGTCGGGCGAAGGATAGAATTTTTGGATGGATGATTGGGAAGCGAGAGTTGTTTGGTTGTATGTGTTACGGACGAGCGTGATATTCCAAAAGTCGGTCGACACGCCACTTGAGACGGAAACTTCTTTTTCCCAGGTCTGGAATCCATCAGCGGAGACGGTAATGTGATGGAGTCCCGGGCGAATGCCACTGAGGTGGTAGGCATTGTTGATAGCGCTCACTTGAGCATCAGCTGACTGATTGTCGAGTGTGAAGTGGATAGTGCTAGCAGGATTGACCTTGAGCGAGATAGAGCCGGTATAGACAAAAATCCCGCGACCGAATTGGTACCGGTAACCGAAGCTGTAGAAGATGATGCCGCCGATAGTGGCGAGGCAGAGAATGACGGAGATCCAAAAAAAGAAAGTTCGACTGTGAAAATGCATAGAAAAAAGAGAAACTAATACCTATATTGTAGTGAAAAACACACAGAAATGCAAATCGTCATTATGATACCTGTCATTGCGAGCGAAGCGCGGCAATCTCATCTAAAAAAGAAAAAACTTGTATTTTTGTTGCGGGAGATTGCCACGCTTCGATCGCAATGACAAAAGTAATGAGGCATTCGTTCCGCACAAAGTATTTTTAGTGTACACTGAAAGAGTGAAGAGGTTTTCATTTCAATACAAATACTTATGCCAACGCTGCCTACAAATATTCAATCGGGTTTTCAGTGGTTTATGAATTTGCTCCCGGCGACTTTTGTGGGAGATATTTCTTTTTGGTTGATTTTTTTTGGCGCAAGTATCGGATTGGGATTGTATCTCGGGCGCTCGCAACTGGTCAATGTAGTGCTGTATGGGTATATTGCTTTGGCTTTGCAGTCGAGTCTGCCACCAACAGTTTTTGATTTCTCGATTTCCTATGGCCGGGTGGCTGTATTCGGCGGGTTACTCCTTCTGATGATTGCGGCGGGCAATTATTTATTTGATATTCATATCCCCAATGCCAGTTCGGATTTTTTTTGGCGGATTTTGATAATGGGTTTTCTCGCGGCGGGGATGATATTGAGTATCGCGCTCACCCTGCTCCCCAAACGAGAGATGCTTCAATATATGTCGCTTGCATCGTATACTCTCTTCGCTGATCCATGGGCGTTCATCATCTGGCTGGCACTCCCGCTCGTTTTCTTGTGGATTATCAATAAAAGGCTCTAATAAGAGATTATATGAGAATTTTCGGGGTGAGATGGATGGGTATTTTTGGGAGTTGAGGGGATGTTTAGGAAAAAGCTTGACAAGCCCTGAAGAGTTGCTATACTGGAAAAGCAAATGAGGTTTGCTCTGTTTTTTTTAGTCATAAAACGAAGCGCGAAGGCGGTTTTTTTATTCGAAAGAAAACAGTAGAACGAAGTTTGCCTGAACATTAACAATTGAAAAACCTAAAACAATCACAATTTTTTGTGGTTAGTCCTAAATCCTCGTTGCTTTCGAGCAGCGGGGTAAACAAGAGTCTATTCAAAATCTTGTCTCGGATTTATTCGAGACATTATATCGGTTCAGCCCCTTTCGAGGAGCTGAATATTATTGAGAGTTTGATCCTGGCTCAGGATGAACGCTGGCGGCATGGATAAGGCATGCAAGTTGAATGAGTTTAAGCTCATGGCAAACGGGTTAGGAATACATAGGAATCTACCCTGAAGTCGTGAATAATCCGGAGAAATCCGGAAGAATACACGATACACTCTACGGAGGAAAGATTTATCGCTTCAGGAGGAGCCTGTGTCCTATCAGCTAGTTGGTGAGGTAATGGCCCACCAAGGCTATGACGGGTAGGGGGTGTGAGAGCATGACCCCCAACATTGGAACTGAGACACTGTCCAAACACCTACGGGTGGCTGCAGTCGAGAATATTTGTCAATGCGCGAAAGCGTGAACAAGCAATGCCGCGTGTAGGATGAAGGCCCTCGGGTCGTAAACTACTTTTATTAGGGAAAAATTTCGATGATGGTACCTAATGAATAAGAGGTTACTAACTCTGTGCCAGCAGTAGCGGTAATACAGAGACCTCAAGCGTTATCCGGATTTATTGGGCGTAAAGGGTGCGTAGGCGGATATATTAGTCAGATGTCAAATCCTTCGGCTCAACCGAAGAACCGCATTTGAAACGGTATATCTTGAGAATGTGAGAGATCAGTGGAATTTATGGTGTAGTAGTGAAATGCGTTGATATCATAAAGAACATCCAAGGCGAAGGCAGCTGATTGGCACATTTCTGACGCTGAGGCACGAAAGCGTGGGGAGCGAATAGGATTAGATACCCTAGTAGTCCACGCCCTAAACGATGCATACTAGGTGTGGGGAGAATCGACCCTCTCTGTGCCGAAGCTAACGCGTTAAGTATGCCGCCTGGGAAGTACGAGCGCAAGCTTAAAACTCAAAGGAATAGACGGGGATCCGCACAAGTGGTGGAACATGCGGTTTAATTCGATGGTAAGCGAAACACCTCACCAGGGCTTGAAACTGAGCTGCATGCTCTAGAAATAGAGAGGCTTTCGAAGGTGCTCAGCAGGTGCTGCATGGTCGTCGTCAGCTCGTGTCGTAAGATGTTCCGTTAAGTCGGGAAACGAGCGCAACCCCTGTCAAGTGTTATATATGTCACTTGAGACCGCCCAGCCCTTTGTTTCTGAAATTATTCAGAGATAGGGGGCTGGGAGGAAGGAGGGGATGACGTCAGATCAGCATGGCCCTTTGACGCCCTGGGCAACACGCGTGTTACAATGGATTGGTATAAAGGGTCGCCAAACCGCGAGGTGGAGCTAATCCCAAAAAACAGTCCTCAGTTCGGATTGGAGTCTGCAACTCGACTCCATGAAGCTGGAATCACTAGTAATCGTGAATCAGAACGTCACGGTGAATACGTTCTCGGATCTTGTACTCACCGCCCGTCACACCAAGAGAGCCGGCAATACCAGAAGCCCCCGGGTTATATCGGGGACTACGGTAGGGTTGGTAATAAGGGTGAAGTCGTAACAAGGCATCCGTAGCGGAAGCTGTGGATGAATCACCTCCTTTCTAGGGAGTAATGGTGAACGTTCTGGGGCGAAGTCTCCGGCGATCGCGTAAGCGATTTTGCGGGAAACGCATTTCCCCAGAACAGAAACTAATGGTCGTTCGTTCCATTTCGATGGGACGAAACAAAAGCGAAGAAAACTCTTGCAAAAAATAGGACTAACCGCAAAAACATGTGATAACCGGGATATTTATATCCTAGGCTCCTTGTTTTAGGTGCAAAACACCACTCTGCGAAAGGGTGGTTTTTGTGTTAGAATGGAGTGAAGAAAGACAATTTAGTTGGGAAAAAATTTATAAAAATATGAGTAGTAACCTTGATGAGATTGTTGAAAAATCAAAAAGAGAAATGAAAGAACTCTCTGATAAATTTAAAAGGGATTTCGATGAATTTGATGGAAGATTAGATAATTCTAGAAAACTCAGTATTTCAGCGATATCTCGATTAGTCTTTCTATCCTCTGGAATTGTAGGGTTTTCAGTTTCACTTTTTTCAGTTCAAACCATTCAGTCTCGATTAGATTTGGAGGCTCTCCGCTTTTCTTGGTATTTTTTTGTTTTTGTTATTATCGGTGGATTCTTCATTTTGATTTTTGAAGGACGATTCAGATTTGCAAAGGCATGGAAAAACTTTCAAGTAAGTAGCTATCCTAATGCTGGAAATTATGACTATTCTTTTAGAGAGAAGTTTTTTGCGACTCTTATCCTAATCATAAGTGTTTTTTACCCAGCTAATTTGCTCTTTAATAGAGTCTATAATAGCGAAGAGGAGAGAGTATTCAAAACAAGAGTTAATGGTTTAGTCGTGCATAAATTAGCAAGCATTGAAAATTCATTGATATTTTTTGAGAACATTATTTTTATATCATTCATATGCGGAATACTCACATTAATTGGAAGTTTTAAGTAGATAAAATTAAAATATGACTTTGCAAGGAGAAAAAGTTTATCTGAAGGAAAATCTATCTGAGGAAAATTATCCTTTACTTTTGCAGTGGATGACTGATTTGGAAACAATCAGATATCTCTATTCTGCGAAGAGAATGGTTGAGTTTAAGACTGTTGAGGATGTAAAGAGTTTTTTAGCTGAAGAAGGGGATGAAGTTTTTTGGGGAATTTATACAAGGGAGGATGTATTTATCGGATATACTTCTTTGTGTAGTTTTCAAGGGAAGGAGCAATGTGAATTTAGCATTTTCATTCTTGATAAAAATTATTGGGGGAAAGGTATCGGATTGGAAGTGACGGAGTTGATGCTGGATTACGTTTTCAATGTACTCAGTATCGGAGTCGTTGTACTTGAAACAAGTGAGTTTAACAAAAATGCTATCAAATTGTATGAACGAACAGGATTTCAGGTGACTAAAGTCATGCCTTATGACAGAACTGTTTGGCATGATGGAAAATGGATTTTGAGTGGAAGCGTGATAATGGAAAAGAAAAAGAGGAGAGATGAATTTTAGTGATGATTTTCATATGAAAAAAGTATATATAGGTGTGGGTTTCAAAGAAAGACAGTCTTTGGATGAGGAAATAGATGTCATAAAGGATGTTTTGATCTTGAATGGCTATAAGGCAATTGTCTTTGTGGATGATTTCTCTTTTGACCCTTCGGCTGAAAAGGGGATGATGAGAGTTGCGTGCGAAGAAATAGCAGACTCTGAGATGCTTGTAGTGGAACTTTCGAGTAAGGCTATCGGAGTTGGAGTGGAAGTTGGTTACGCAAAAGCCTTGGGTAAAAGAATCATATACCTTCGTAAGAAAGATACTGAATATTCAAAAACTATCGGCGGCTTAGCGGATGAATCAATTGAATATGACGATGCTGATGATTTGAGAGAAAAATTTTCGGCTAGTGTCACTCAGTAACGTTCTGGGGCGAAGTCTCCCGCGATCGCGTAAGCGATTTTGGACATCAGGATGAGAAGGGGTATTATTATAGTATTTTTCTAGACAATGTCTTCAATGGCTGGTTGAGGGAATTTTATGAGAAAGTAATGCCTCACTATTTCCCATCATTGGAAATCATTCGGATTGATGCTTACCAGTCAAAACAAGCAATAATTGCCCAAATGGAGGAAATCCTACGAGAAATGGCTCAATAAATATAGCAGAGTAGTCCAAACTTGGATGCTCTGCTATTATTATATATGGATGGCTATGATGAGAATATGAAAATAAACAGAAATAAAAGATATAAAGTCATATTTTTCGATTGGAACAAAACCCTTTCCAATTCTTTGTTTTGGGAACAATTAGGAGATTCTCATCACAAAAGACACGATTGGAATGAGAATATATCTACGTATCTCTTTAAAGAGAATAAGAATTTAATTTCAGATTGGATGAGAGGGGAGATAAATGATAGGGAGATTGTAGAACATATTTCAATTCGATTTAATTACTCTTCAGATGAACTCCTTGAAGATTTGGCTGAGAGTTGCAGGAATATGAAATTCGTTTCTGACGATGTTATTATACTTGTAAAAAAATTAAGACAAAAAGGAATTCGATGTGTCATAGCGACCGATAATATGGATACCTTTAGAAAATACACTGTTCCCGCATTGGAACTCGAAAAGTATTTTGATGATATCTTGGTGTCATTCGATAGTGGATTGTTTAAGTTTGATACGGAGGATTCTAAAATTCCATTTTTTGACGGTTATTTGAAAAAGCATAACTTGAAATATGAAGACGTGGTTTTGATAGATGATTGTGTTGATACGAGCGGAGTGTATGAAAAGGTCAAATTTGATATTATTCAGGTGTTTGATCCAGATGATTTTGTGGTAAAACTGAGACAGTTGGCGAGGTAGGTAGTTAAATTTCCATGAAAGATTTTGTAATGCAATAATGCGTAAATTTTTTAGTTTTCCAATATGAATATATACCTTATCCGACACGGCGAAAGCACTTCCGATATAAAAGAGAAATATGATGGTGATTATGATGACCATTTGACCGAAAACGGACTCCAGGATGCCGAAACGCTTGCCAAGAAACTGAGCGTGCATGATATCGAGATTGTTTTCACGAGTCCAAAGATCCGGGCTCGTGAAACATCAAAAATCATCAGTGATGCGCTTCAATGTAAAACTGTCGTAGAAAACGGTCTTGCTGAACAAGATATCTATGGTGCCTTTGTGGAACTTGGCAAAGACCAACCAGAAGAAGAATACAGAAGGCTGGGTGAGATTTTGGTTAATCGAGATAATGCAGTGGAAGGTTCTGAGACGTATAAGGATTTTAAAGAACGTATCATTCAGTCTTTTTCAGATATTACACAGCAATCGTTTGATACTGTTGCGATTGTGACCCATGGCGGTCCGATTCGCTGTATTTTTAGAGATATACTTGGGTTGGGTGAGTTTCAGAAGATTGGAAATGGTGCGATAATTCAACTCAAAAAAGAAGGTTCTGTGTTGTCTGTTGTGAATCTTGACAATGCTGTTCTAAAATAAGAAATTCTTACTTCCTCCCTCGAATCACCTCTCCTCCAAAGGCGGATAAACTTTCTAGGGAGTAATGGTGAACGTTCTGGGACTTGTCCCTGCCGCAAGGTGGGAACGCATTTCCCCAGAACAGAAACTAATGGTCGTTCGTTCCATTTCGATGGGACGAAACAAAAGCGAAGAAAACTCTTGCATCGATACGCCGAAGTTTTAACGGAGGCGATAAGATAAATAGGACTAACCGCAAAAATCCGCCAGCTGGCGGAGTGATAACCGGGAGGTTTACCTCCTAGGCTCCTTGTTTTAGGTGCAAAACACCACTCTGCGAAAGGGTGGTTTTTGTGTTTTTATTGACAATTTTTTTGTTTCTGTATATAATGCTGTTGAGTATTTTCTCACCTTAACAAAACAAACTGAGAGAGGTTATGTATCATGTTTATCAGGATTCGCAAAGAACCACTAGGGTACTATCTGTTTGATAGAGATAGTAGAGCTCAACAATTTATCGAAGATACTGGTCAGGATTTTCTGAGCGGTAATAGGGCGGAGATATTAAGCCTTCTTCAATCTTATGTTCCAGGGTTTAAACCTGGTACAAGTTACGAAATACTCCCTCCAAAAAATCAAGATCTGTCTCTGTCAGCTCCAATTGGTATGTATCTTGAAATATCCGGGGTATGCAATATGGACTGTTCCCATTGTTACAAACACGAGCCGCGAACTTGTATTGAGCCAGAATTGGAACATTACAAAGCGCTTCTCACTGAACTTCGAGAAATGGGGGTTTTCGAAATTCGCATCTGTGGCAACGAACCAACGACTTCTCCGTGGCTAGATGAAATAGTGCATCATGCTAAGGAGCTAAATTTCTATGTGGGAATAAATACAAATGCATATTTCGGTAAGAAAACGCAGGATCGACTCATTGCACTTCAACCGAACTTTATTGCTATTAGTGTTGATGGAAACAAAGACACCCATGATAGTATTCGTCGGGATGGATCGTATGCTCGAGCCATATCTTTTCTTGAAAGATTAGGTCAAACTAAGATAAAACGACGGATAAATACGGTTGTCTCCAAGCAGACTGCGAGTGTGATTGGGCATGTTGCCGAATTAGCGGATAGATTTGGTTCTGATGTGAGTTATCTTCCATTTAGACCCGTGGGAAAACATGCCGATTTCAATCAAGAGAATGCTATAGATAGTGCTATCATGCATCAAGTTGTTCAGGAGATAGGGAATCTTCGGATAGCTCATCCTGGCATCACTCTGCTGACATACTTCGATGTCCTCGGGGAGAAAGCGACTTATCATCACTCGATGGATTTCAATTCTCCCTGTCCGGCACGCAAGAATGGTTTCATCGCTTTTAGTGGTGATTTCTTTCCTTGCGATTTCCTCCGATTTTCTGGAGATACGTATTTTTGTGGCAATGTATTCGAGCAGGGCTTTGAGACTCTCTGGAGAAACTCTACTACTCTTCGAGGATTTCAAAAATTAGAACATGTGAAATGTAAAAAAAGTGACCACTACATGAAAAAATGTTACGGTGGTTGCATATCTGGAGCAATATCTTCTACTGGTGGCCCGGATGATCAATTATGTTTTGTTCGAACGGAAAGTTGTTGTTAGGCTCTTCAACCTTATCAAGCGCTGTCATTATCATTATGGCAGCGCTTCTTGTTTTAATGGCTCGTATAAGCTAGTATTATAGTATACTACTAAGCAACTCTTTGAATTATGACTACAATTACTTGCCGAAATAATTTTGATCAGATGGTGACTCTCCTCCGAGAGAAGTTTGTTTTTCGTCCCAGTGTTTATGGAATTATCGTTTCTGATAATAAGGCAGTTTTTCTCCGAAACAAAGGGAATGGAAAATTATGGCTTCCTGGTGGTGGAATAGAAATCGGAGAGCGTATCGAGGATGGTCTCCGCCGAGAAATCGAGGAAGAAACAGGATTAAAAGTTTCTGTAGAACGATTTCTCTTTTTTTGTGAAAATTTCTTCTATTACCAGCCACTTGATGAGGCGTATCATGCGTTCCTCTTTTTCTATCTCTGCAAACCAGAATCTACCGACCTTGTTTCCGATGAAAACGTTGATGATCTCGAATCAGGGAAACCACGCTGGACTCCCTTTTCGCAAGTGCGACCCGAGGACATAGCAGATTTTGGGGAAGATATCCATGCTGCTTTGATGAGTCTTTCGGTTTAGAGCGCGTTCTCGCTCGCCTAGGCTCCTTGTTTTAGGTGCAAAACACCACTCTGCGAAAGGGTGGTTTTTGTGTTTTTATGTTAGAATAAGGCAATGAATAAATTTATTTGATCGTATGGAAACATTTTTACAAATTAAGCCATTTCAAGAAACCTTATATGCGGGAATGTGCGGTCCAGCTTCTTTGAAGATAGTTTTGGCATATTACCGAGTGGAGAAGTCAGAGAGTGAATTGGCGCAACTCACACACACCGATGCAGACTTAGGGACAACAGCACAAGAATTAGCTCGTATTGCAGGGTACTTCGGATTTCAGTCTGAGATTCGTGAATATTGTGAGTTGTCGGATATTGAATTGTGGTTAGAGAAAGGTGTGCCGGTAATCGTGGATTGGTTTACTCGTGGAAGAGATGATTATTCTGATGATATAGCCTCAGCAGATGGGCACTACTCAGTAGTCTGTGGAATAAATGACACACATATTTTTTTGCAAGATCCGGAAATAGGAGGTGTGCGAAAGATGCAAAGAGAAGTGTTTCGCCGAGTCTGGTTTGATTTTTCTGGAGAATGTATCCATCCAGATGAACTAATTATTCGACAGTTAGTAGCGATTTATAAATAAATAGTATGCACTGGAAACTCCCGCTGAATATCAAGATATACGAAGTGCTTGAGAGAGCTAAATTAAAGAGAAATTTATGCAAATCGAATACGAGGCGGCGTTTGGGGAAATAGATCCGGAGGCGATGCGGCGGAGGCTGGGAGAGGCTGGGGCGGTTTTGGTACGGCCGGAGTTTCTGCAGAAGCGGACGAACTTCACTTTGCCCGTGGGGAGCGAAGTAGAGCATATCGGTTGGGCGCGTGTGCGGGACGAGGGAGACAAGATCACGATGAGTATCAAGACCAATGCCGGCGGGCGTATCGAGGATCAGAAGGAAGTCTGCCTGACAGTGGAGAGTTTTGAAAATGCTGAATTGTTTCTCATGACGCTTGGTTGTCGGAAGAAATCCTATCAGGAGACGAAGCGGGAACTCTGGACGCTGGACGAAGCGGAAATCACCATCGATACCTGGCCATGGCTCGAGCCGTTCGTGGAGGTGGAGGCGCCGTCGGAAGCGGTAGTGAAGCTGGTTTCGGAGAAGCTTGGTTTTGATTACTCTCAGGCGATATTTGGCCCGGTGCATATGATGTATCAGCGCAAGTATCCACACCTCACCGTAGAGCGGATCAACAATCAAACGCCTCTGATTGTGTTTGGTGGTGAGAATCCTTTTCTGGATTAAAGGGGATACCACTCTGCGAAAGGGTGGTTTTTGTGTTATTGACAATGAGGCGATAGTGGGCAATAATGGAATATCCATTCGTGGATAGTAGGGCGTATTTCAAAATGCGCTCGCATGTTTTTTCTGATATGAGGAGAGGATAATGAACTTTAATAAATTGAAATACGCTATTGCTAGAATCGGTATTGTATTTACCAGAAAGAAAACAATGGCTGGATGCGGGCATAAGACACGGCAGAAAGATACACTCGCTGCATTCGGAAAAACCATCATCATGAAGATTTTTTTTGATGAGGATGGTTCAACTTCACACTGTCATCGGTGTTTAGAAAAAATGACGATTCGTTGTGCTTGGTGTGGTTTGCCAATTTTTATCGGTGATCCAGTGACACTGTATTCACCAAGGGATAAAGATATGGAAATGCCAGAGTATGCTGTACGATATAAAAACAATGCTTTTGTAGGGTGTCTCCGTTGGGCTTGTGCGGACAGCGGTGCTGATAGAAGTGGATTTTGGTATCCTCTCGGTGAGGTGTATCGGGTACTCTCACCTCTTGAGCAATGCCTGCAAAGTGGGGAGATGGTGATTATTGGTGATTTGGGTGATATACAGCAAGCCCTCCCGATAGAAATGAATTAGGAAGAACAATGCGTCGTTGATTTTAAATAGCTCCTTGTGGAAACATTCACACAGGAGCTATTGATTTTTTTAAAGGGAGGGTACAGGATCTTAAGAAGTGTGTTTCAGATATAAAAGGCCGTTCTGCGTAAGGCTTGACTTTGTGTTAGAAGTATGGTAGTATGAGGAGTCAATGAAATAAAGGTTTCTTGGCAACTTTAACAATTTTTTTAATAAACAAAAGGCAGGTGTATTATGTGCGGAATGAATCCATTGATGCTTATTCTTATCGGGATGAGCAAAGTAATGCGAGACAAAGAATTTTGGGACGTCTTACGAACTGGCGCCGAAAAACGGCACGATATTGTTTATTCAAAGGGAAGTGATTTCGAGAGCTTTGCTGTGCATTTAGAGCATGCTGAAATTGGCACGTTCAAGAATTATTTTGGCTCAAGTATAACAACGAGAAACATTCGCCAGCAGGAGTCAAGAGAACAACTGTTCAAAAAATTAGCTCTTGGCGACTATGATCTTGGAAAGAGTTCTGTTTCGGTTCCACTTGAAGACCTGGCATATGGCGAAATTTTAATGAAATTCTCATCTTATTCTGGTAATGACAAGGCTTTCAGGGTTCATTTCTTGAGAGCATAAAAATTCAAATATCTCTAGAAGATAAAAAGGCTTCACAGCAAATGTTGTAGAAGCCTTTTTTATTTGCCTCGCTCTAGAATCAAAACACCACCCAGTGTTTGGCGGTGTTTTGATAGAAACAAATATGCGATATTCGGGATTACTCAACGATGAGCGTGCCCCACTGACCCTTCTCCCGATGTCCAGGCTTGGAGCAGTAGAAGACGAATTGACCAACTTTGTCTGCGGTAAACTCGATGGTCATCTCTTGATTCATCGGCAACTCCTGCTTGATGCTGTATTCGTCAATTACGAGATCGTGCATACCCTTGATATTGGTCGCCTTGATGCGGACGGTATCACCTTTTTTCACCCGGATTTCTTTGAGCGAGTACCAGACACCAGTCTCATCGTAGTAGGCAGTAGTGGAGAATTCTTTCACCGAACCGGCGGTTTTTGTTGTCGCGGAATCGGCCATCTTTTGGTTAGCTGTACTGGCTGGCGCGTTGCCGCCTTTATTATAGAGGGCATAGCCGCCTACAGCTGCGACCACGATAACAAAAATCAAAACTGCTTTCTGCATATGTGTATGTGTTATGCTATTAAATGGAACCTCATTAAGTATAGATGATGAATGCAGACTTGGCAAGTCTGTTTTGAAAGAGATCAGAAATGGGGGAGTAGGTTTCTGTGCTATACTGTAATTAGTTTTAGCGGGGGAGTGAACAGAGGGTATTTTTGCGGGGAATTATTTATCGCTCTGATGAATATCAATCGATATGGATAAGAAAACACGGATATTGCTCATTGTCTCGATCGTCGTGGGCACACTTTCTTTTGGAGTCACTTTCTGGAAGGCTTTCATCGGTCGCAGTTATACGGTTTCTTTTCATGTCGTCTGTGACCCTTCTCGTGAAGCTTGCTTCGCACAAACCTGTACGCCGGAGAATCCCGAAAACAATCTCTGTAGGAATCCGATTGCGCTTTTTGAATATTACAAAATACTCCAAATGAAAGCCTTCGCAGTTCCCACCTGCGATAAGAACAACGGAAACTGTTCTCTGTTGAGCTGTACTAGTCAACCGAAAAGCGCAGCCTGTATGGAAGTGCTCTGTAATCGTGTCATCGAAATGCCCGAGGGAGTGACTTGCAATAATCCAGCGACATACCAGCTCCCACTCGTGCAGGAATCCGTCCCGAAAATCGAGACTCCTTCCGAATAGGGCGTATCTGGGAGGAGTGAAATCTGATTCGGCAAAATGAGCTCCAAAAGCCGTCATTGAGGCGGTTTTTTCGTACCCTTTACAAAATACTCAAAAGGTGCTACAGTGGTGTGTTATGAACATCTCACCGACCATCCGCAAATATCTCATATTCCTTACCTTTCTCCAGGTAGATTTCTTCGTGGCGATAGAGACGACCGCACTTATCGTGGCGGCACCGAGCATAGCGACTTCTTTTTCTCTCGGTGAGCCATTTCTCCCGTGGATTCTCAATGCATACTTTCTGACGATGTTCGTTGCGCTGATTGCTTTTCTCATATTTGAGAAGCAGTTTTCTCGAAGTATGAGCGCGAAACGATTTTTTTTGGAAGGGATGATCTACTTCATCCTCGGAAGCGTGATCGCTGGTGTGGCTGACAGTGCGCAGTTGTTCTTTTTCGCGAGAATCGTTCAGGGTATCGGAGCGGCCATGGTTTCTGTTGGTCAGTTGTGGGCGATGACCGAATCGTATCGGGATGCAATAGAAGAACCTCTGTTGTGGGCGGATATGGGATTCGTCATAGGTATCGCGGCCGGACCATTTTTGGGAGGTATTTTTTCCGGGATTTCTGTGGACGGTTGGCGAGGGATATTTTTACTCAATGCGGTATTTGCAATAACAGGTGCACTTCTTTTCGCTTGGCTGTATCGCGAGAAGCGAGTGACTCAGGCAGCTACGGTTTTCCCTGGCGACAAAAAATCATTTCCGGCGAGTTTTTTTTGGGTGATGGTGATAGAGTTGATTGTTTCGGTTGTCGTGGTGGCGCAGGAATTTGTCGTTTCGACGTATTTGCAGAATGTGCGTGATTTCACTCCGTTGGCGACCGGGTCGGTACTCTTCGCCGCCTCTGTTGGTGTGATCGTCGGTGGATTTTCCGTCGTTGCTTCCAAGAAAACCGATACATTGGCCGGAATTTCGAGCGGGTTACAAGGGATGGTGGTCGCCATAGTCGTTTTCGGTCTGGCGTTTCATTTCGATATATTCGTCCCAATCTTATTCTCACTGTTTCTTTCGGGATTATTCTTCGGTCGGTTGGGTATCCTTCTTTTCTCATACATTTCTCGTCTACTCGCTCCGGCAGCATTGGTGAGCGGGACGATTATCTACCTTATTGTGTTACAATTAGGGAATGCTTTCGGCGTGGGGATGGAGACGCTGTGGGCAGCTATCAACAATGATTTTCTTCTCTTCAGTTTCCTGCTAGTGGGTTTACTACAGGTGCCGCTTTTTTGTGTACCTCAATTGCGTGCAGTCGGTCGAGGCGAGATGAATACTAATTAAATGAACGGGCTTTATAATTTATGAGGCATACTCTGCAGAAGAAAAGTTTGAGAGATCGGGCGATCGATGTGGCGCAGGTAGTCGCGTACGCGATATTCATTTGGCCCTTGCGATATATTTTCCGTATTCAGGTGGAGGGTCTCGATCGAGTCGTCGTCACGAAGCCTTATATCGTTATTTCCAATCATCAATCAATGTGGGACGCCGCCCTGGTGCTCTCGGCGATCGGGATGCGCAATCTTCTTCGGCTGTGTCCGATGCGATTTCCTATTAACCACCCGCTCTTTCATTGGCCAGTTATTCGCACCATCGCGCGGATCATCGGTCTGTATGAGATCAAACCCAAGGGAGATTTGGATAAAAGTCTCGAAAGTACCTTTGAGCAGATTGATAATGGTTCCTCCTTGTTCTTTTTTCCCGAGGCTCGAATGGTACGCAATGGAGGCCTCGGACAGCCGAAGAAGGGAGCCGCGTGGATCGTCACCCATCGTGAAGTGTTTCTCCAACCAGCGCGTATTTTTTCCGACCGGCATGATTCGCATGGATTGGGTAAGCCGTGGCGAGCGAGAGTCGTCTTTGGTGACACGGTAGATGCGCGAGTCTTGCGCGAACAATTTTCATTTGAACAATTGCCGATGGAGATTATGCGGACGATTACCGGTCTGAATGATGCGAAGTTGATCGCGAAGCGTTGGCGCAAAGTTTTTTCGGTGCAGGTCGTGGATGCTTTTCAGGAGGAATACCTACGAGACTTGCTGAGTATCGAGGCTCAGTCGTTTGCCGATCATTTGTATCCGGATGCCGAACAATACTATCGTGAATTCCTGATGAATCCGGAGAATATGGTGATTTTTCTTACCTATGGCGGTGAGCGAGTGGGTCAGATGTTGCTCCGGCCGCACGAGAGCGCCTGCGAGGATCTCAAAGAAGATGATCAATTGATGAAACCGGATAAGGATCGTTATTATGTGGAGTCGCTGGCGATTCTGCCGGCTTATCGGGGGAGTTTCGGATTTTTGGATTTGGTCTACAAGGCTGTGGAGCAAGCCGAGCGGCGAGGCATCCGAAAATTCTCTATGCATATCCGGAAGACGAGGGGATTGAGCGGGGCGTTCCAGCAACTCTTCGGCAAGGACATCACACTCATCCGTCACATTGATAGCTGGAAGTGGATGAATGATGAGCCGTATGATTATATCGAGGCAACCCAAACTCGGTCGCTCGCCTCGTTGCGTCGATTGATACTGATGGGCAAGTGTCTCCAAATACTCAAAAAGGCATTGAGAATGAGGCGCCGTAAGAGACGGTTGAGATAAAATTTGGTATACTGAAGAGGTGTTTTTGAAGAACTTTCCAGTCAAGGTTGCGGGTGAAGAGGGGGTATTGACTTTTTGTTTGGAATATGCTATAAATGATAGTTAGACTATAATTACTGATTCTATTGCAATGAAGATACTTTTTGTATCGAAAGAACTGTCAGGGGGAGACTTGTGTTATCGGCTTGTGCAAGAGGGGCACAATGTCAAGCTGTATGTCCACGATAAAGATCAGTGGCAGAATCTTGATGGAATGGTGAAGAAAACCGACGATTGGAAAAAAGAATTGAAATGGGTCGGAAAGAAAAACGGCCTCATCGTTTTTGATACGACCGGATATGGGTCGATTCAAGATGGTCTGCGCCGGCAGGGCTACTCGGTGGTCGGCGGCTGTGCCTTGGGCGATCGCTTGGAGGACAATCGTCACTTCGGCAAGGAGATCATGGACGAGTGCGGCATCAAGACATTGCCGTCGCATGCTTTTCACTCGCTCATCGACGCGATGGATTTTGCGCGCAAGGAGCAGGGTCAGTGGGTAGTGAAGCAGAATGGACACGCTTCCAAGATATTCAACTATGTCGGTCAGATGGATGACGCGAGCGATGTCATCGAGGTCTTGAAATCCTACCAGAAGAACAATAAGCGGGACACGCACACCATCGAATTGCAAGAGCGGGTTCGAGGGGTGGAGATTGGTGTCGCTCGGTATTTCAACGGTGTCGATTGGGTTGGCCCGATCGAGATGAATATCGAACACAAGAGTCTCCACGCTGGCGGTGTCGGACCGAAGACTTTCGAGATGGGGACGCTTATGTGGTATGACGATGATGAAGAAAACCCACTTTTTCAGGAAACTTTGGTTAAGATGAAAGATTATTTGTGTCGAATTGGTTTTCACGGAGACATTGATATTAACTGTATTGTGAATAAAGATGGAATTTTTCCATTAGAGTTGACAGCACGACTGGGTTTTCCGGCGACGCAATTGCAAACAGCTCTCAATATTTCCCCCTGGGGTGAATTTTTGAAAGCAGTGGCCGATGGGCAACCCTATGATCTAAAGTACCGGAAGGGTTTTGGAATTATCGTATTGATTGCCACGCCGCCGTTCCCCTATGTGGCGATTTCTCGGCGGTATTCTATGCAAGGAGTCCGGATTTTTTTCAATACGAAAGTGACTCCCGAGGAGATGGATCATATCCATTTCGAAGAAGTTTCCAAACATAAAGACGGGAATTACTATATCTCAGGGTCTACTGGCTTTGTCTTGCATGTTAGTGCCGTGAGCTCGACCGTGGAGCAAGCTCGCCAAAAAGCGTATGCTCTCATCGACAAGATCATTGTTCCCAAGAAATTTTATCGCAATGATATCGGCGTGAAGTTCATCGAGAAAGAGCGCGAACTGCTCACCCGCTGGGGCTACCTCAAGATCAAGTAATTGATTTGAATTTTGGGGATGCGAATTTGACATATATAAGTATTTCATCTACAGTAAAGTGAAGTTATTAATTTTAAAGCCCTTTCGTTTTCAAGGCTATTTTTTATGAAAAAGTATACGCTCAGTGTTCTCGTGGTTCTCGTTGCCCTTCTCGCTCTTGGCGGGTGGATTTGGTATGGGAAGATGAAGGAAAATACTCAGGAACAGAACCAAGTCAAGGTCATTGATAGCCAAAATAGTACGCCTATCTCTAAACCAGTTGATAATCAACAAGTGCAACTAGATGAAATCGCGAGTGTGAAGGATCTTATTGATGGAGAATATAAAATTCAGCCTGTTGCTACCTCTAATTGGCAAACCTATCGAAATGAAGAGCTAGGGTTTGAGGTAAAAATACCGAAAAATTGGGAACTGCGCAATTCATATAAAGAGGATGGTAAATATATTGATTTTTCATTTAGTCAAAAAGGAAAAAAGTATCTTATGGAAGGGGGAAATGAAGATGCAATAGGAATAGGAGTCTCTTTTAAGACCAACCAAAATTTTAGTTATTCAGAGCACACTTTGGTTACATGGAAAAATTTTTATAATATAACTATTAAATCCTTGATTGTAAATAGTGTTCCGTTTTACTATTACCGAGGTTTCGGTGAAGGAGTGAAGACTAACGCTTCATTTCCAAGAGACTATTCATTTTCGTTAGGCTCAAGTATTGATCTTGATTTACATCCAGAAGTAAAAGAGACCCTTCATGGGATGATTCAATCTATAAAGTTTTATGATGTCCATTGAGGTTGAATAGCAGTCTGCAATAATTCCTACATAATTTGATGTAGGAATCTTGTAGGATGGTATCATTCATTTCTACAAAAAGAACGTTTAGCTCATTTACAAATTAAACTCGCCAAAAGGAGAGTAAGATGAAAACGATAGTGATTAGATGTATCCTGTTCTTGTGCATGTTCGCGAATGCGGCCTATGCGCTTGATCAAACTTCGACGGGGTTCTTTTACCCTCTCGGAAGATCGAACTTTAGTTCAGCGTGCGGTACATGGCTTGGGCGAGACTCAAGTTCGAAAGCCGGAGATTGCTACAACTTTATTCCGAAAGTGTACCATATAGGTGTTGATATGATGGCTGCTGTTGGTTCTGAGGTCTATGCTGTTTCAAAAGGTGAGGTTATAAAAGTTGATAGTAATCCCGATAGTTGGGGTGCTGGAAATTCAGCGGTATTCATTCGACACTGGACGGCCGATGGGCGAGTGTTTATGGGAATATATGCACACATCCATCCATCTGTTTCGAATGGACAGACTGTGCTTCCTGGTCAAAACTTGGGAACCGTTGGGCCATACTTTAACGGCTCACATGTCCATTTCGGTATTCGTTTTGGCGATAATATAGTACCCTCTCCTTGGGGCAGGATGCCAAATGATGCTTGGGATAATGTTGATAATAGGACTAATGGCTTCGTCAACCCGGTTGATTTCATTAAAAGTAATCTTCCTGGTCCGGCAGAAGTCATGTGTTCATCTATTGGAGGTGGTAAGAAAGTTTGTTGGTTAACAAAAAGTGCCGTTGATGTAAGTTGTCAAAATGCTCAAGGGTGGGCGATAGACGACTCCGTTGCAGGAATGACGAAAATAGCAACAAGTGCCGTTTGTTCGAATCAGTGTACTGTTTCAAGTAATATGTGGTTGGACTTTGTCATTTCTCGGGCAGAAGCTGCATCTGTGGATGCATGCGCTGTGAATGTCACGGCCAATCAACCATATTTTGCTTCTGGTGGTATTCCTGAATCAAAAGGCAATCCGCAACCCATCACCGG
>Ga0194043_1000597_pt1 | contig 20148 bp, 16 predicted proteins | sample JunL4415m_MetaG_FD_161274 | JGI IMG/M metagenome (GOLD analysis project Ga0194043, IMG submission 161274) | Anoxic zone freshwater microbial communities from boreal shield lake in IISD Experimental Lakes Area, Ontario, Canada - Jun2016-L442-15m | ecosystem: Environmental > Aquatic > Freshwater >...
GATGTCTGCGGTGCGGCAACTGGTGGCGGCCGGAATCATCGTGGCCGTCGGCCACACAGCGGCGTCAGACGCCGTCACGCACGAGGCCATCGATGCCGGCGCGACCGTGGCCACGCACCTGTTCAACGCCATGCCGGGAATGCATCACCGCGACCCAGGGCCGGTGGCTGCCCTGCTCGCCGACCCGCGGGTGACCGTCGAGGTGATCGCCGACATGGAGCACCTGCATCCGGACGTCGTGCGACTGATCCGCACGGCGGCCGGCCCGGACCGGGTCGCGCTCGTCACTGATGCCATGGCCGCGGCCGGCGCGGGCGACGGTGACTACCGACTCGGATCCCTCGACATCACTGTGATCGACGGCATCGCCCGCGTGGCCGACAAGGGCAACCTCGCCGGCAGCACGCTGACGCTGGATCGCGCAGTCCGCGGCGCCGTCCTTCGAGCAGGGTGGCCGCTGGAGGACGCCATCCGCGCGGCCACGGCCAATCCGGCACGCACCCTCGGCCTGTCCGATCGCGGCGTCATCGTGCCGGGCCGTCGGGCTGACGTCGTCCTTCTCGACGACGACCTCCACGTCCGCGGAGTCATGCGTCACGGTGACTGGGTTGCTGAACCGAACCAGCGCCCGGGGGCCGATCGAGAGGGGAACGCGATCCTTCAAGCAGACGAGGGAGGCAGGTGAGCGCCTACGCGGGAGTCGACCTGGGCGGAACCAAGGTCCAGTCCGTAGTCGTCGATGAAGGGCTGCGGGTCCTCGGCAGTTGCTTCATGCTGACCCCCCGAGACCGTGGTCCCGCCGGCGTGATCGAGGCGATCATCGACGCCGTGCGCGAGGCCCTTGCACAGGCCGGCCTGTCGGCTGGTGGCTTGCGATCGGTGGGCATCGGGTCCCCGGGGCGGATCGACACCGTTGCGGGCACGGTGGGCCACGCGGGGAACCTGCCCGAATGGTCGGGAACCGTGCCGGTCGTACCCGAGGTGGCTGCGGCCCTCGGCTGCCCGGTCGCGCTCCGCGGCGACGTGCAGTCCGGAGTCGTGGCGGAGTGGCGACTCGGGGCGGGGCGGGGCTTCGCCTCCATGCTCGGTGTCTTCGCCGGCACGGGCGTGGGCGGCGGGATCATCCTCGACGGCGACCTCTGGCGCAGCCACGGAGCCGCCGGCGAGGTCGGCCACATGGTGGCCAGCAACGGCGGACGGGCCTGCCCGTGCGGCCGATTCGGCTGTCTTGAGGCGTATGCCGGACGGGCGCCGATGGAGCAGGAGGCGCGCCACAGGGCGACCGAAGGCACACCGACGCTCCTCTTCGACCTCATGGAGCAGATGGATCGCACCTCCCTCACGGGCGAGGTTTGGGCCGCTGCCCTCGAGCAGGACGACCTGCTGGCCGCGGAGCTCGTGGCTGCCAATGTGGAGGCGATGGGCGTCGTGCTGGCCAGCGCGGTGAACCTGCTTGAGGTCGACGCAGTCGTCATCGGGGGCGGAATGGGACTGGCCCTCGGCGACCACTACGTCGATCGTGTCCGGGCGTCGATGGACGAGCACCTGGTCTTCCCCGAGAATCCCCTGACCGTCCGTCTCGCCAAACTCGGCGAGCTCGCCGGCGCCCTGGGCGCCGCCCTTGCAGCACAGGAGGAGTCACGATGACCAGCACTGGCACGCGCGGCGCGATCATGCTCGCCGAGATCGGCGAGCAGCCGGCATCCATGGATCGGCTGCTGGCGGATGGGCTGGCGGACATCCGCGCCGTCGCCCGCACCGTCGCGGCGGCCGCCCCGCGTTTCGTGCTGCTGGCCGCCCGCGGCACCAGCGACCACGCCGCGCTCTATGCGAAGTACCTGCTGGAGACCCGCCTCGGCCTGCCCGTCGGGCTGGTCTCCCCCTCGACGCTGACGGTGTTCGGCGCCACGCCCGACTTCCGCGATGTCCTGTGGATCTCGGTGAGCCAGTCGGGCGGGTCACCCGACCTCGTCGAGTCGACAACGCGGGCGCGCCAGTGCGGTGCCTTGACCGTGGCCGTCACCAACGTCGCGGGCTCCCCGCTCAACCAGGCCTCGGAACTGTCCATCGACGTGCTCGCGGGCCCGGAGAAGGCCGTCGCCGCCACCAAGAGCTACACCAGCGAGCTCATGGCGCTGTATCTGTTGGTCGATGCATGGGCAGGCGGCGATGCACAGGCGGTGCGCGCGATCCCGCAGCAGGCGCAACAGGTCGTCGATCGCTCCGAGGCGACCCGCGTGGCTCCTCGCTACCGCTTCGTCGACAGACTTGTCCTGACCGGCCGCGGCTTCGCCTATCCCACGGCGCGCGAGGCCGCGCTCAAGTTGATGGAAACCTCGTACCTCAGCGCGCACGCGTTCTCCAGCGCAGACCTCATGCACGGCCCGCTGGCGATGATCGATGAGGACCGGCCGGTGATCGCCGTGGTGCCGCATGGGCTCGGTGGAGCGGCCATGGTGCCGGTGCTCGAACGGCTCGGGGAGCGCGGTGCCGACGTGCTCGTCGTGGGTGATTCGTCACTGGCGACCAACCCAGCCGACACCATCTGGCTGCCGGGTGACGTCGACGAGAACGTGGCGCCGATGCTGCAGATCATCCCGCTGCAGCAGTTGGCGGCCGCGATGGCCGTCGCACGCGGCTACGACCCTGATGCCCCGCGCGGACTGCGCAAGGTCACCGAAACCCTCTGATCACCACCGAGTCCACGGCACGGTCGTGCAGTCCGCGACCGTCCGAATCGATCACCACCGCCGGAATCACCAGGCAGATGAGAAACGTGCGGAGGATCACCCGCCACAGGCTGAGCCGGCTTCCGCCGGTGCGCAGCACGGTCATCCCGAGAACCCGCTGACCGAACGACGCCGAGGACAGCCACGTCAGGACGATTACCTCGAGGGCGAACAACGACAGCGTTGCCACCTGCGACTCGGCCGACCCGTAGGGCACGGACTGGAACAGCAGCAGCGTCATGCCGAGCGCGAGCGCCCAGTCGATGAAGATGGCGCCGACCCTTCGCCCGAACCCTGCCACCACGCCCGGGAGCGCGGCGAGATCAGACACTCCGCAACCGTAGCCGGTGGTACGGCGGGCAGGGCGCCGGTGGCGACGAAGCGGCTCATGACTCCCCGATCCCTAGCCGCCCGGACCGTTAACACGGACGAAACAGTCGGGACACCGGCCAGATACCCCCTCTTCCTAGAGTCAGGGGCGTCGGAGGCGCCCGCCCCCGACCCGGCGGGGTTCCCCCGTGCGAGGCGAACGCACCCGAGGGGTGCACGACGAACGCTCGTGCGAACGAGCAGGAGGTGTCATGTTCAGCAACGCCAAGGAAGTGCTGAAGTTCATCAAGGAGAACGACGTCGAATTCGTCGACGTCCGGTTCATGGACCTGCCCGGCGTGATGCAGCACTTCAACGTCCCCGTGGGCTCGTTCGACGAGGCCGTCTTCGAGGAGGGCCTGATGTTCGACGGCTCCTCGATCCGCGGCTTCCAGGCGATCCACGAGTCGGACATGAAGCTGATCCCGGACCCGGCCACCGCCTTCCTCGATCCGTTCCGGAACGCCAAGACACTGGTCATGAACTTCTCGATCCGCGATCCCTTCACCAACGAGCCTTACAGCCGCGACCCCCGCAACGTCGCCGCCAACGCCGAGGCCTACCTGAAGTCCACGGGCATCGCCGACACGGTCTACTTCGGCCCCGAGGCCGAGTTCTACGTGTTCGACGACGTGCGCTTTCAGACGAGCCAGAACTCGTCGTTCTACTACATCGACTCCATCGAGGCGGCCTGGAACACCGGCCGTGTCGAGGAGGGCGGCAACCTCGGCTACAAGACCCCCTACAAGGGTGGGTACTTCCCGGTGCCGCCGGTCGACCACTTCGCTGACATCCGCGACGACATGGTGCGGGTGCTTCAGGACGTCGGCCTCCAGGTCGAGCGGTCGCACCACGAGGTGGGCACGGCTGGCCAGGGCGAGATCAACTACAAGTTCAACACCCTGCAGCACGCGGCCGACGAGGTCATGCTCTTCAAGTACGTCATCAAGAACGTCGCGTGGGAGAACGGCAAGAGCGCGACGTTCATGCCGAAGCCGCTCTTCGGCGACAACGGCTCGGGCATGCACTGCCACCAGTCGTTGTGGAAGGACGGCGAGCCGCTGTTCTACGACGAGCGCGGCTACGGCGGCCTGTCCGACCTCGCCCGCTGGTACATCGGCGGCCTGCTGCACCACGCGCCGTCGCTGCTGGCGTTCACGAACCCGACGGTCAACAGCTACCACCGTCTGGTGCCCGGCTACGAGGCGCCCGTGAACCTCGTGTACTCCGCCCGCAACCGCTCTGCCTGCATCCGCATCCCGGTCACGGGCAGCTCGCCGAAGGCGAAGCGCATCGAGTTCCGGGTTCCGGATCCGTCGAGCAACCCGTACCTCGCGTTCGCGGCTCAGCTCATGGCTGGCCTCGACGGCATCAAGAACAAGATCGAGCCGCTCGCTCCGGTCGACAAGGACCTCTACGAGCTGCCGCCGGACGAGCACGCTGCGATTCCGCAGGTGCCGGGCTCGCTCGGCGAGGTCCTCGACGCCCTCGAGAAGGACAACGAGTACCTGCAGGCCGGCAACGTGTTCCCCGCCGACCTGATCGAGACGTGGATCGACTACAAGCGGACCAACGAGATCGACCCGATCCGCCTGCGTCCGCATCCCCACGAGTTCGAGCTGTACTACGGGATCTAGCACGAGCAGGGCTCCCTCCGCGTCGATTCGCCTCGCGCGCAAGGGAACGAAGGGCGGCCACCGCAAGGTGGTCGCCCTTCCGCTTTCGCGCATTCGAGTGGCCGCACCGGGCAGGGTCGGCCCATAGACTGCATGCGTGGACGAAGCAGACGTTCAGGAGATCCTCACGACCCGTTCGGTGACCCGGCTCCGCGAGATCGACTACGTCGTCCTGCGCGACCAGTTGCCTCGGAATCTCGCTGGCGACGCGGCCTTCGGACGGGTGCTCTTCGCGCACGCGCACGGCCGACTCCCTGGTGACCCGTCCTTGTTCAACGACATGCTGTACGAGATGAAGGCGAACGGCGAGCTGTACAACCCGCTGCGGCAGTTCATCAGCGACAAGGAACTCGGCAAGGAGTTCGTGGCCGCGAGGGTCGGTCGCGAGCACACGGTCCCGACGTTGGCAGTACTCCACACCCGCGCTGCGGCGGCGGCATACTCATTCACGTCCGAGTGCGTCGTCAAGCCGACGCATATGAGCGGACATGTGGCGTTCGTCCATGCCGGCGAGCAGGTCGACTGGGCGAGCCACGAGTGGTGGTGGGACATTAACTACTACCTGATGGGTCGCGAGGCCAACTACGCGCACCTTCGACCGAAGATCATTGTAGAACCGGTCCTCTTCGACGATCCCAACGTCGGCGACGTGAAGATCTTCTGCTGGCGTGGCGAACCTCGGATTGTGCAGATCAACCTGGACCGCCGCACGGACCACCGCATCGGCTTCTTCGATCGGGACTGGAGTCCGCTCCGCTTCTGGTACACGTCCTACCCGACTCCCGATGGCGATGTCCCACGACCGAGGATGCTCACCAAGGCCCTGGAGATCGCGCACGAACTGTCACGGGACCTGGAGTTCTTGAGAGTGGACACCTATCTCAGTGACAGCGAGGTCGTGGTCGGCGAGCTGACCAACTGCCCCGGCAATGCCTGCGAGCGCTTCTCGCCCGAGGGCGGCGAGCGAATGGCGTCCGAGCAGCTGTTCGCCTAGGACGGCGCCGCGGGCGTGTCGGTGCCCCGATTGGGGCGCTCCGCCCTGTCCAATCGAGCCATGATGAGGATCGCGACCGGCTGGCTGTTGGTCGGGGCCCAGGTTGTCCTCTTCATCGTGCTGCTGCTCCTGCCCTGGCGGACACCGACGCCGCTCAGCCTGCTGTCGGGTGTACTCCTCGTCGCCTGCGGGATCGCCCTCGCGATCGCGGCGATGCGGACCTTGGGCAAGGCCCTGACCCCGACCCCCGTGCCCATCGAGGGGGCGGGCCTGCGGACGTCGGGCCCCTACCGCTACGTGCGACACCCCATCTACAGCGCACTTCTGCTCGCGACGCTCGGTTTCCTGGTCGCCGTGGGTAGCCCGTGGGGCTGGGCATGGGGAGCGGTCGTCGTACTCTTCTTCTGGGGCAAGTCGCGTTGGGAGGACTCCCTCCTGCAGGACACCTATGACGGAGAGTGGAACGAATGGTCGATCAGGACGGGAGCGCTGATCCCTCGCGTCCTACCTCGTCGGAGGGCGTCGTGACCGCGGATGAGGCCACCGGCCGCCATCGCCGGGAACCCGGCCGCGTGCGCCGCATCATCACGTGGTCGATCGTCGGCGTGGTGGGATCCGTCGTCATCTGGTCCGGCGCATCGTTCTACGGCACCTACAAGGACTCGGACGGCGAGCCGATGAGCGTCATCGTCGCCACGTGGATGCGCGACAACCACATGGGGCCGCTGGTGGCGCAGCTCGAGAACGTCTACTACCGGTATGTGGACAAGCCGCAGGTCGGCGGGCAGCCGACCCTGTCGGCCGACCTGGGCTCCGAGGACAACGCCGGGACGGACAACAGCGACCTCGGCGTCGTCCGCCCCGCGACGAACACCTCCGAGTCGACACCACTGCTCCTGGCACCGGCCATCCCGACCACCTCGAACCAGGCACCCGCCGCCTCGACCACCACGCCGATCACGCCAACGGCCACCCCGCTCGCGGTCCCGCACCTCGATCCGCCGAACGCACTCGTCTCCCCGGCGAAGTCACCCCAGCCCAAGGAGGGGGTGTGGCAGCCGGTCGCCTCATATGTGAACGGGCAGCCGGCCGTGTACGTCACCCGCGTCCGCGCTGACAGTGTCCACACGGCGTACTACGCATCGGCGATGTGGATCGACACCAGCCTCGCGAAGGCAATGTTCGTCCCGGGCTATCAGGAGCCGGGTGGCCCGAACCCCTACAACGGCGCGCTGCCGAAGGATCTCTGGCCGGCAGTGCTGGCCAACTTCAACGGCGCCTTCCGGCTCGATGACAGCCAGGGCGGCTACTACTACAAGGGCAAGACCGTCCGCCCGCTGGTCGACGGCAAGGCATCGACGGTCATCAACAAGGACGGCACCATCAAGATCGGCAAGTGGGGCCGCGACGTCAAGATGACCAAGGACGTCGACGTCGTTCGGCAGAACCTCAACCTGATCGTCGACAACGGCAAGTCGAAGGTCACCAACGGCGCCGACAACGTCGTGTGGGGGGCGACCACTGACAAGGAGAGCCTGGCATGGCGGGCTGCGATCGGACAGCGTCCCGACGGCAGCATCGTGTACGTCGGCTCGCCGTACCTTTCCGCCGACGGACTGGCCAACGTCCTCGTCCTCGCCGGGGTGGAGCACGCGATGGTTCTCGACATGAACAACTGGTGGACGGCGGCGTTCTACTTCCGGCACGCGAAGGACGGCAAGCCGCTGTGTCGCAAGCTTGATCCCAGCATCCAGGAGGGCTGCGACAGGTACCTCAACAAGTACAAGCGCGACAGCTTCCAGTTCCTGTCGATCAATCCCTAGTCACCAGAAGCGTCTGTCACTCCGTAGAAGAGCCGCTCGAACACGAGGCGAGCCCGCCGGGAGATGCGAAGGTAGTCCTCGATGAGGCGGCCGGAGTCCGCGACCGGATAGCCGAGCACGAACGCGACCGCGCGAAGCTCCCGCACGTCGACCGGCACCATGTCGCTTGCGACACCGCGGACGAGCATCACCGCATTGCGCATCGCGGTTGCCGACCGCCACGACTCCATCAGAACGCGCGCGTCCTGCTCGTCCAGCAGGTGGGCGTCGCGGGCGGCAGCCAGCGCCTCCAGCGTCCGCGTCGTCCGAAGAGCGGGCACTTCCGCGGCGTGCTGCATCTGCAGCAACTGCGCCACCCACTCGACGTCCGACAGGCCGCCGCGGCCCAGCTTGGTGTGCAGGTTCGCATTCGCGCCTCGCGGGAGCCGCTCGGACTCCATGCGCGCCTTCAGCCGGCGCACCTCGGTCAGCTCCTGGTCCGAGAGCCCACCGGTCCAGCGAATCGGGTCGACCAGCTGCATGAAGGCGCGCCCGAGCCCGGCGTCGCCCGCGACGAAGGAAGCGCGCAGGAGCGCCTGGGCCTCCCAGGTCGCCGACCAGCGCTCGTAGTACGCGGCGTACGAGGCCAGCGAGCGCACCAGTGGTCCCTGCTTGCCCTCCGGGCGGAGGTCCGCATCGATGTCGAGTGGCGGGTCACCACTCGGTGACATGAGCAGGCGCCGGAGCTCCTCGGCGAGGGCGGCCGCGGCCTTCGTCGCCACGGTTTCGTTGACTCCGGGGCGGGGGTCGTAGACGAACATCACGTCGATGTCGCTGCCGAATCCGAGTTCGAGGCCGCCGAAGCGTCCCATGCCGATGATCGCGAACGACACGACGTTGTCGCCCGCACCCTCGACGCTGTCTCGCGCGACGCGGAGGGCGCCGTCCACCGCGGCGATGGCTACATCGCTCAAGGCCGAGCCGGCCTGCTCGGTGTCGGCCATCCCGAGCACCTCAGCCGCCGCGATCCGGAACAGCTCCCGACGCCGGATGGAACGAATGGCAGCCACCGCGTTCACCGGCTCGTCATGTCGATCGACGACCGACGTCACTTCTGCCTGCAGCAGTGCCAGAGAGCGAGGAGTCAGTTCGGAGTCGTCGGCCAGCATCGTCACCGACTCCGGTGCGCGCAGCAGGAGGTCGGTGGCGTACCTGCTCGTAGCCAGCACCCGGGCCAGTCGCTCGGCCGCGGCCGACTCGTCGCGCAGCAGGCGCAGATACCAGTGCGTGGACCCGAGGGCATCGCTGACGCGTCGGAAGCCGAGCAGTCCGGCGTCGGGATCGGGGGCATTGGCGAACCAGCCCAGCATGACGGGAAGGAGCGTGCGCTGGATCGCGGCCCGTCGACTGACGCCTGACGTCAGCGCCTGAAGATGGCGCAATGCGCTCGGCGGGTCGACGTAGCCGAGCGCCTCCAGCCGCTGCTCGGCCGCCTCCGGAGACAGTCGCGCCTCGCCCGCGTCGAGTCTGGCGACAGCACCCAGCAGCGGCCGATAGAACAGCTTCTCGTGAAGCCGGCGCACCTCGCGTGCGTGCCGCTTCCAGGCCGTCACCAGATCGCCGACGGGGTCGACCCGGAAGCCGAGCGACCGGCCGAGCCGGCGCAGGTCGTCCTCGTCCTCGGGCATGGTGTGCGTGCGGCGCAGGCGGTACAGCTGGAGGCGGTGCTCGAGACTGCGCAGGAACCGGTACGCCTCACCCAACGTTGCCGCGTCATCGCGCCCGACATAGCCCCACGTGGCGAGGGCCTCCAGTGCGACCATCGTCGTCGGACTGCGGAGCATGACGTCGCTGCGGCCGTGCACCAGTTGCAGCAGCTGGACGGAGAACTCAACGTCGCGCAGTCCGCCGGGTCCGAGCTTCAGTTCGCGGTCGGCGAGCTTGGTCGGCACGTTCTGCTCTACCCGCCGCCGCATCGACTGCACGTCCTCGACGAAGCCAGCGTGGTCGGCAGCGCTCCAGACGAAGGGCGACACCGAGTCGACGTACTCAAGGCCCAGGTCAAGGTCGCCGGCCGCCGGGCGGGCCTTCAGCAGCGCCTGGAACTCCCACGTCTTGGCCCAGCGCTCGTAGTAGCCCACGTGCGAGGCGATCGTGCGGACGAGAGCACCCTGCTTGCCCTCCGGCCGCAGCGCTGCGTCGACCTCCCAGATCGTCCCTTCGGGCGTCACGGCATTGCAGGCGCGCATGACCCCGGTAGCGAGCGATGTCGCGACGGTGAGAGCCCGGGCCTCGTCGGACCCGTCAGACGGTTCAGCCACGAAGATCACGTCGACGTCGCTGACGTAGTTGAGCTCCCGCGCTCCGCACTTGCCCATGCCGATGATCGCGAACCGGCAGAGGGCTGCGTCGTCCCCCACCGAGGCGCGCGAGATCGCCAGCGCTGCCTCGAGGACGGCATCGGCCAGGTCGGAGAGCCACGCGCCGACGAGATCCATGGACGCCATGCCGCTGAGATCACGCGCCGCGATCCCGAGGAGAGCGCGCCGGTAGCCAACCCGCAGAGCATTCAGCACCTCAACGCCGTCGCCGGCGGCAACCGGCTCGGGGTTCGCAGGCTCGGCGCCGACCGCACGCAGCAGGTGTTCACGAATGCCACGCGCCGACGGCGCCTCGGCAAGCGCCTCCGCGTCGGCGAGGACATCCCAGGCCGACAGATGACGCACCATGAAGTCACCCAGTGCCTCGGACATCCCGATGACGTCGATGAGCCGGCGGCGAAGGTCGACGTCGGCCTGGAGAGCGGACACCAGTCGACGCCACTCGCCGTCGTCGCACGCCTCGAGGATGCGAACGAGGAGAAGCAGGGCCTGATCTGGATCGGCGGCGCCGCCGATGTCGAGGAGGACGTCTCCCTCGGCGTCAGGGCCCATCAAAGGCTCGACCCGCGGAAGCTCGCACAGCCGTCGAGCCCGGTCGAGATCCTGCAAGCCCGCCCGAATCAGTCGACCCGTGTCCGAGGGCCGGCGGTCAGGCATCCTTGGCGCGCTCCCACACCAGGTCGGCCCACGCGCGGGCAACCGGGCGCCAGGCCGCGATGAGGTCGCGCTCGGCCGAGACAACCTCTGCTGCCGCAGCACCCGCGTCACGTCCGGATCGATCGAGCGCCTCGTCGGCCATCCCTGCCCAGTCGACGAAGGTCTGAGCATCGAGTTCGGCATGCATCTGAAGGCCATAGGCGGACGCACCCAGCCGGAACGCCTGCACGCGGCATGCTTCATTGGTTAGCAGAAGCACGGCGCCATCAGGGAGCTCGGTGATGTGGTCTTGATGCCACTCCGCAGCGGGGATGTCACTTCCCGCCGACGGCACGGCCTGCGAGATCACCGGATCGAGCAGCCCGTCGACGGTGCGCTGCACCTGGACGAGGCCGATCTCCGTGGTCGAGCCGAGTTCGACGCGTCCGCCGTTGGCCGCGGCGAGCAGCTGTCCGCCGAGGCAAAGACCCAAGACGGGAATCCCCCGCTCGACGGCGTCGGCCAGCAGTGCGCGCTCATCGACCAGCCACGGCGCCACGTCGTCGTCGTTGGCTCCCATCACTCCTCCGAGCGGGAGCAGGCCGTGGATGCCCTCCGGCACGGTGGCTGGCACCGGCTCGTCGAAGCAGGCCTGGATCACCCGCACCGTTATGCCGTCCTCCGCCAGCCACTCGCCCATCAGCAGCGGCGGGTCGGTCGGGTCGTTCTGGATGGCGAGGACAACAGGACCCGACCCGATCGGGCCGGCGGGGCTGGGCTGCGCGTTGGTCACAGCAAAGGAAGGTATCGGTCCAGTTCCCACTGCGTCACTTGACGTCGGTATTCCTCCCACTCCGCCTGCTTGTTGCGCAGGAAGAAATCGAAGACATGCTCGCCCAAGGTCTCGGCCACGAGCTCGGAGCGCTCCATCACCTGGATGGCCTGGTTGAGACTCGACGGCAGGGGCTTCATGCCGAGCGCACGCCGCTCCCCCTCCGTCAGCGCCCAGACGTCGTCCTCGGCTCCGCGCGGCAACTCATAGCCCTCCTCCACGCCCTTGAGTCCCGCGGCCAGCAGGACCGCGAAGGCCAGGTAGGGGTTGGCGGCGCTGTCGAGCGAGCGGAACTCGATGCGCGTGCTGTTGCCCTTGGACGGCTTGTACATCGGCACGCGGATGAGCGAGGAGCGGTTGTTGTGCCCCCAGCAGATCCACGCCGGAGCCTCTGCACCGCCCGCGAGGCGCTTGTACGAGTTGACCCACTGGTTGGTCACAGCGGTGATCTCGGGTGCGTGCGTCAGGAGGCCCGCGATGAATGACCGGGCGACCTTGGACAGCTGGTACTCCGCACCGGCCTCGAAGAACGCGTTGCGATCGCCCTCGAAGAGCGAGAGGTGGGTGTGCATGCCGGAGCCGGGATGGTCACGGAACGGCTTGGGCATGAACGACGCGTACAGGCCCTGCTCGAGCGCCACCTCCTGGACGACCAGCCGGAAGGTCATCAGGTTGTCGGCGGTGGTCAACGCGTCGGCGTAGCGCAGGTCGATCTCCTGCTGGCCGGGTCCGCCCTCGTGGTGACTGAACTCCACCGAGATGCCCATCTGCTCGAGCAGCGTGATCGCCTGACGGCGGAAGTCATGCGCGACACCGTGCGGGGTGTTGTCGAAGTAGCCGTAGCCGTCGACCGGCTCCGGGGACAGCCCCGGCACCGGCGAGCCCTTGAAGAGGTAGAACTCCACCTCAGGGTGCGTATAGAAGGTGAAGCCGAGATCCGCGGCCTTCGTCAGCGTGCGCTTCAGGACGTAGCGCGGATCCGCATACGACGGCGCGCCGTCCGGCATGAGGATGTCGCAGAACAGGCGAGCGACGCCAGGGCCCTCGTTGCGCCACGGCAGCAGCGAGAACGTTCCGGGGTCGGGCTTGGCCAGCATGTCGGACTCGTAGACGCGGGCGAACCCCTCGATCGCCGACCCGTCGAAGCCGATGCCCTCGGCGAACGCGCCCTCCAACTCGGCGGGTGCGATGGCAACGGACTTCAAGGTGCCGAGCACGTCGGTGAACCACAGGCGCACGAACCGGATGTCCCGCTCCTCGATGGTGCGAAGAACGAACTCAGCTTGCTTGTCCATGAGTCCCATAGTGGCCCTTGGCGTGTTACGAATGGGTTAACCGGGACGAGCAATCTGCCGGCTCCGCCTCCGCAGTAGTGTCGAGCCGTGGCCCGTCTGTCCATTGCCCTCGCCCAGGTCAACCCCACCGTCGGTGACCTCGACGGCAACTCCGCGCTCGTCCTCTCCGCTGCTGAGGAGGCTGCCACGCTTGGCGCCGACCTCGTCGTCTTCCCCGAGATGGTGATGACCGGCTACCCCGTCGAGGATCTCGCCCTCCGTCCGTCCTTCCAGGAAGCCTCCCGCGCGGAGATGACCCGCCTCGCCGCGAACCTCGCCAACGCAGGACTCGGCGGCCTGACGTGCCTGGTCGGCTACCTCGACTACCTCGACGAGGACGCCACCGTGACCGCCGGCCGACCGCGTCGCGCGCCCGTCAACGCCGCCGCCCTGGTGCGTGACGGTCAACTCATCAGCCGGTATGTGAAGCATCACCTGCCCAACTACGGCGTCTTCGATGAGGCGCGATACTTCGTTCCCGGTGACGTGCCGATGGTCATCGACATCAACGGCGTGACGGTGGGCGTCGCGATCTGTGAGGACCTGTGGCAAGAGGGCGGACCTGTGGCCTGGGCGCGCGAGGCCGAGTGCGACGTCCTCGCCGTGCTGAACGCCTCACCCTACGAGCGCGACAAGGACGACGTGCGACTGTCACTGTGCCAGCTTCGCGCCAGCGAGGCCGACGCCACCTTGTGCTACGTCAACATGGTCGGCGGCCAGGACGAGCTCGTCTTCGACGGTGACAGCCTCGTTGTCGCACGGGATGGTCGACTCGTCGCCCGCGCACCCCAGTTCGAGACCGCGATGATCTGCGTCGAGATCGACACGGACGAGGAGCCCGAGTCCGCGCCGGCGGCACCGCGACTGGATGCCCTCGGCGAGGTCTACCAGGCACTCGTGCTGTGCCTGCGCGACTATGTAGAGAAGAACGGCTTCCGGTCGGTCCTGCTCGGACTCAGCGGCGGAATCGACTCAGCCCTGGTCGCCGCGATCTCGTGCGACGCCTTTGGTCCTGAGCGCGTGTTCGGAGTGGCGATGCCGAGCCGGTACTCGTCGGCTCACTCGGTCGACGACGCCTACGACCTCGCGACCCGCACGGGGCTCAACATCCGGACGGTGCCCATCGCTGCGATGGTCGACGCGTACCTCGGAGCGGTGTCGCTCACCGGCCTGGCCGAGGAGAACCTCCAAGCCCGTGTCCGTGGCACGACCTTGATGGGCATCTCCAACCAGGAAGGCCACCTCGTACTCGCGACGGGCAACAAGAGCGAGCTCTCGGTCGGCTACTCCACTATCTACGGCGATGCGGTCGGGGGCTTCGCACCCATCAAGGACGTTCCCAAGACCCTCGTGTGGGATCTGGCCCGCTGGCGTAACGCCCAGGCCGAAGGACGTGGCCAGACGCCGCCGATCCCGGCCAACAGCATCGAGAAACCGCCGAGCGCTGAGCTCAGGCCGGACCAGAAGGACTCTGACTCGCTCCCCGACTATGAGCTGCTCGACCAGCTCCTCGAGGCGTACGTGGCCGGCGACCACAGCGCCGCGGATCTCGTACGCCAGGGATTCGACCCAGACGTGGTCGAACGAATCCTGCGGCTCACTGACCTCGCCGAGTACAAGCGCCGCCAGTACCCGCCGGGCACCAAGATCTCACTGCGCGCCTTCGGGCGCGACCGGCGCCTGCCGATCACTAGTCGTTGGCGCGAGTCAGCCCGGTCATGATCAGGTCGACGACGTCGTCGACCGCTACCTTGCGCGCGCTGTCCCGCGTGCGCCACATGCCGAGGTAGAGCATCGGCCCCACGAGGATGGGGACGACGGCATCGACGTCGAGATCGGGGCGCAGCTGTCCGTCGGCGATGCCCTCCTCGATGACGCACTTCAGCACCCGCGCACGCGGGGCAAGGACCCGCTCGTGGACGAGCCCATGGAGTTCCGGGTCGTCGGAGGCCATCGCGTGCATGAGAATGCGACCCCGCGGTGAGTCCGGGTAGTTCGTCCTGATCGCGGTGAGGATGTCCACGAGCCGCTCGCGCACTGATCCCTGCGCCGGCGCAACCGGATCGTTCTCGGCCAATTGGGCCAAAGCCGCAGCGATGAGCGCACTGCGGCACTCGAATCTCCGGTAGATGGTCGTCTTCGCGACGCCCGCACGAAGCGCCACCTCCTCGACGGAGAACCGGTCGAAGCCGTCGTCCGCCAGTACTTCGATGGCCGCCCGCGCGATGTCCCCATCGATTCGCTCGTCGCGCGGCCGACCCTTCCGAGCGTGCGCCGCTCGCGGGTCAGCCAGCGTGTCGGCGCTCATGCCTCGGGTTCGCGCTCGGGGACGACGCCGTACTCCTCCGCGGCCTCGTCCTTGTAGTGCTTAACCTCGTCGAGCACAAGTGCATCAGTTGCGTCCTTGGGTGCGCCGACCGCGCGATCGCCCTTCTCCGGCGGGGTGATGGGCGGCAGCAGGAAGAAGACGGCAAGACCGGCGATGACGATCACGACCAAGGAGATGTAGGACGTGACATGCGAGGCGCTCAGGAAGGCCTCATAGGCCCCCGAGCGCAGCGGGTCGATGATCGCCGCCGGCGCACCCTGGGCAGCCGCCTGATTCAGGATCTGGTCCGCCGCCACGATCGACTCAGTCGCCGCCTGCTTGGCCGCGTCCGGGAATTGTGCGGGCACCTTGTCGAGGACGGTGTTCAGGTTCGCTGCGTACTGTGTGGCCAGCACCGTTCCGGTGATCGCCACGCCGAGTGCACCGGCCACCTGACGCACGGTGTTCTGCACAGCGGAGCCGGCGCCAGCACGCGCCAGTGGCAGGACGTTCTGCATGACGGTGGATCCGGGCGCGATGACGTTGCCCATCCCGAAACCGAAGACGAAGAAGACAGTCAGCACCGCCCATAGCGGGGCGTCGATCGGGACGCGCGCGAGGAGCAGCATGGCGATGGCAACGAGGATCAGGCCACCGGTCATGACGGTCTTATAGCCGAACCTCTTGACCATGGCCGCGCTGCGCGGGGCGGCAATCAACTGCCCGATGGCGAACGGCAGGAAGCACAGTCCGGCCTGCAGTGTGCTGTAGCCGCGGAGGATCTGCAGGTAGAAGGGCAGGGAGAACGTGATGCCGGACATCGCGAAGAAGGCGAGGCTCACCGCAGTCAGGCTGACGGCGTAGCCGCGATTCTTGAACAGGTGGACATCGAAGCTGGCGTGATCGCTGCGCGCCTCCATCCACAAGAACACCGAGATGATGATGATGCCCAGGATCATCGGGATGATGACGCTTGGCGACAGCCAGTCCTTCGTGGAGGACGCCTCGATGATGCCGTAGACGAGAAGGACCAGGCCGCTGGCCGAGATGACCAGGCCGGCGATGTCGAGCTTTCGCGGATGCGGGTTCCGGGTCTCGGGCACGACGCGCCAGATGAAGAACAGGCCGATGATGACGATCGGGACGTTGATGAGGAAGACCGAGCCCCAGTCGTTCCCGGTGAGCCAGTTGCTCCAATCGGGATGCTCAAGCAGGATGCCGCCGAGCACCGGACCGAGCGCGACGGCGGCGCCGACGGCGCCGGCCCACGCCCCAATGGCCTTGCCGCGCTCGTGCGGGGGGAACACGACGGTGATGATGGCGAGGGTGGTCGGCAGGACGGCCGCGCCGCCGACCCCCATCAGCGCACGGAACGCGATCAGCATCCCGGGCGACGCGGCGAAGGCGCACGCGGCGGAGGCAATGCCGAACAGGGTGAGGCCGATGATCAGGACCTTCTTGCGGCCGTACTTGTCACCGAGGATTCCCCAGGTGAACAGCAGCGAGGCGAACACGAGGATGTAGGAGTCGATCGCCCACACCAACTCGCTCTGCGTGGCACCCAGGTCACGCTGGATGGTGGGAAGTGCGATGTTGAGCACCGTGTTGTCGAGGACCACGACCAGCAGGCTCACGACGAGAACCGCGAGGATGGCCCAGCGGCGGGGGTGCCCCTCTCCCGATGTCATCCAGGACTGTGACTCCACGATGTCTCCCTCTGCCGCGGCGGGTGCCATTACGCAACGAAACCGTAGCGGATCAATCGGGCACCGGCACGCCCGTATCGCCCCGGCCCCTTGCCGTGCGATCATGTAGCCGTCCGGGGACTCCATCAGGGAGCCTCGAGATGGGAGCAGCACATGTCCTTCTACGGCGTGCCCGAAGGCCGACGCGTAACGATGCGCGATCTGGCGGAGGCGACCCGACGCGGCGAGAAGTGGCCGATGATCACGGCCTACGACGCACTCACCGCCCGCATCTTCGACGAAGCCGGGATCCCGGCGATCCTCGTCGGCGATTCTGCGGCGATGGTGGTCTACGGCCACGACAGCACCCTGCCGGTGACCGTGGACGAACTCGTGCCGCTGGTGCGCGCGGTCGTGCGCGGCTCGTCACGGGCGCTGGTCGTCGCCGACCTGCCGTTCGGCTCGTATCAGTCGTCGCCCGCACAGGCCATGGAGACCTCGGCCCGCTTCATGAAGGAGGGTGGCGCACACGCCGTGAAGCTCGAGGGCGGCGCACCGATGCTCCCCCAGGTCGAAGCACTCGCGAGCGCGGGCGTGCCGGTCATCGGACACCTGGGCCTTACCCCGCAGTCGGTGAACCTGCTCGGCGGCTATCGCGTGCAGGGACGTGGCGAAGCCGGCGAGTTCCTACTGCGCGACGCCAAGGCAATGGAGGCGGCCGGCGCGTGCGCGATCGTGCTGGAGGTCGTCCCGGCGGAACTGGCAGCGCGTGTCAGCGAGGTGCTCAGCATTCCGACGATCGGCATCGGCGCAGGTGCGGGCACCGATGCGCAGGTGATCGTCTGGCAGGACCTGGTCGGACTCACGCCCGGACCGCATCCCCGCTTTGTGACGCTGTACGCCGACGTGCGCACGGTCATCTCCGATGCCGTGTCGGCGTGGGGCGCCGATGTCGTGTCGGGTGCCTACCCGGCCTCGGAGCACGAGTACTCCTGATGCCCATGGCGCCTAGACGTCAGTGATCCTGACGCCTGCGTGCACCTTGTAGCGGCGATTGATCGAGATGAGGTTCGCGGTCATCGCCTCGACCTGACCGGCATTGCGCAGGCGTCCCCCGAAGATGCCCCGGATGCCCGCGATGCGGTTGGCAAGCGCCTGCACCATGTCGGTGGCCTCGCGGTCGTCTCCGAGGACGAGTACGTCGGTGTCGATCGAGTCGACGGTCTCGTCGAGGAGCAGCACGGCTGAGATGTGATGGAAGGCCGCGACCACGCGACTGTCATCGAGGATCCCCGCCGCCTGCTCGGCCGCGGATCCCTCCTCTACCCGCAGGCTGAAGGCTCCCTGCTTGTCGAACCCCATGGGGTTGACGCAGTCGACGACGACCTTTCCCGCGAGGGCACCACGAAGCGTCTGGAGTAGCGAAGCGTGCCCCTCCCACGGGACCGCCACGATGACGATGTCGGTGCTGCGCGCGCAGTCTTCGTTCGAGAGGCCGGTCGCACCGTGCCCGAGTTCGGCGGCCGCCGTCGCAGCACGGGACGCGTCGCGTGATCCGATCACGACGCGGTGCCCTGCCATCGCGAGCCGTCGAGCAAGACCTCGACCCTGCTCTCCGGTGCCGCCGAGGACGCCGACACTCAAGGCCGACACATCAGGCAGGAGTCGCGGATCGGGAGCAGAGGCCTTCGGCTGATCGGTCACGGTCGCCGATCCTGCCACAATTCGATGGTGACTGCCCCCGGAGATGACGGCGCGGGACCGCGATCCACGCGATGGCGAGTCGACATCACACCACTGCGAACGTCGCGCGACTTCCGACTGATCTTCCTCAGCGGACTGATCACCAATCTCGGGGCCATGATCTCGTATGTCGTCATCCCGTTCCAGGTGGCGACCATCACCGGCTCCTTCGTCGCGGTCGGGTTGATCGGACTGTTCGAACTCCTTCCCCTGATCGTGTTCGGGCTCTACGGCGGAGCGCTCGCCGACTCCGTCGATCGGCGCGTCATGGTGATTGCCACGGAGTCCGCCGTCGCGGTGACGATGCTGGTTCTGCTCGTCAACACACTTCTGCCTTCGCCCCAACTGTGGACGCTCTACACGATGGCGATGCTGCTCGCGGCGATCGACGGCCTGCAGCGACCCTCCCTCGACGCGATGATCCCGCGGGTCGTCGAACATGACCAGCTTGCCGCTGCCGGTGCCTTGAACTCCTTCCGATGGACATTCGGCAGCATCGTCGGCCCCGCCATCGGTGGAGTGCTCCTGAGTCTCGGTGGAGCGGCAGTGGCCTACGGCGTCGACGTGCTGACCTCCTTGATCGCGATCGGCCTGCTGTGGTCGGTCAGCTCCATCCGCGCTGAGGGCTCGAGCGACGACCGACCGTCCATCCGGCACATCACGGAAGGAATGCGCTACGCGTGGACTCGCAAGGACCTCCTCGGGACCTACGCGATCGACCTCATCGCGATGGTGTTCGCCTTCCCGTACGCCCTGTTCCCGTTCCTCGCGCAGGACCTGCACGCGGAATGGGCACTGGGCCTGCTGTACGCGGCAGGCGCCGTGGGATCGCTGATCGTGTCCGTAACCAGCGGCTGGACGTCGAATGTGCACCGGCACGGACGGGCCATCGTGATGGCTGCCGCCGTGTGGGGGCTGGGCATCGCACTCGTCGGTACCACGACTTCGCTTCCGCTGATCCTTGCCTTCCTGGCGGTTGCAGGAGGTGCCGACATGATCAGCGGAATCTTCCGTGGCGTGATGTGGAACCAGACGATCCCCGACGAAGTGCGTGGACGCATGGCAGGAATCGAGTTGCTCAGCTACTCAATCGGACCACTGCTCGGACAAGTGCGCAGCAGTGCAGCAGCATCGATGACGTCGCTTCGCATGTCGTTCATCTCTGGCGGTGTGCTGTGCATCATCGGAGTAGCTATGTCCGCAATTGCGTTGCCTTCGTTGTGGACGTACGACGATCGCACCAACGTGCATGCCATCCGCGAGCGCGAGAGACGTTCACGCAACGACACGTGATGCATCAACGTTGCGTGACAACTTGTGCGATCTCGCATAGCACGCGCGCGACACGCGCGCATGCTTCGACGCGAATGGTTTTGTTTTTTCTGTCATGCTCTGTCACAGTTGTAACCAAGGAACTCTGCAAAGGAGCAGCGTTCCACTGACACGGGAGGCAACGTGGCGGTCGCAAAGAAGACTGCAAAGAAGGCTCCGGCCCGCAAGGCCGCAGTCAAGAAGGCTCCGGCCAAGAAGGCTCCGGCCCGCAAGGCAGCAGTCAAGAAGGCTCCGGCCCGCAAGGCAGCAGTCAAGAAGGCTCCGGCCAAGAAGGCTCCGGCCCGCAAGGCAGCAGTCAAGAAGGCTCCGGCGAAGAAGGCCGCAGCG
>Ga0194043_1000600_pt1 | contig 20110 bp, 15 predicted proteins | sample JunL4415m_MetaG_FD_161274 | JGI IMG/M metagenome (GOLD analysis project Ga0194043, IMG submission 161274) | Anoxic zone freshwater microbial communities from boreal shield lake in IISD Experimental Lakes Area, Ontario, Canada - Jun2016-L442-15m | ecosystem: Environmental > Aquatic > Freshwater >...
ACAAGCGGAGGCTCCGCTGCCATCACTGTCAGTGACGGCGCTTCCGGCTCATCTATTCAGGACCTGACTATCACCGCTGCCTCAGGTAAGAAGGGCGTTTCGGTCACCACGACCGACGTGACCCTGACTGGTCTCAGTGTTGGTGGGTCGGGTACGGTCGGCATCGAATACTCAGGTGCAGATCTCGGTACTGCAACTACAGGTTCGTCCGTTAGTGACGTTGCCGTCTCGGCCGGGTTCTCAACCGCGGGGATTCAGGTTGGCGCTGGCGCCAGCGGCACCCTGAAGGTCACATTCAGCTCGCTTCCAGCCAGCGGAGTTGGTGTATCACGCGTTTCCGGTGCGGTTGACGCACGCGACAACTGGTGGAACAACGGCGGCATCCAAGCTTCCGACTCGCAGGTGTCCGGCACTGTTGACAGATCGCGCTGGATCCACTCCTACACGGGCGATCCAGCGAAGAGCAGCGATCCTGGCTTCTGGCCGACGGACGTTGTCTCGCGGGCGCCTACACCCACCGCCGTTACGGACGCTGACCCGACCGACACCCGTCCGGTCGTCGACACCCACGTAGAAGTCGCAACCTCGGGTGCCGCATCGGCGACGGTTGTCAATGAACCGGCACTGCAGTCACCGCTGATCGTTCAGCCTCCGTTTGACGCGACTGCCAATCAAGGCAGCGCACCAGGAGTTGCGGCTGAGAACGCGATCAAGCTTGTCGTCGAGCCGAACGTGAACCCCAGCGGGGCGAGCGCGGCTTCCTTCTCGTCGTCGGGCAGCGTTCCGACCGGGGCGAAGTTCCTCGACATTGAGTTCCGCGACATCGCAACCGATCAGCAAGTCAATCTCGCTGGTCCGTTCACCATCTGCCTCGTGCCGACCTCGTCGAACCAGCGCCTCTGGCATTACGAGGACAGCACATGGGTTGACATCACCAACCGTCAGCTCGCAGGCGGCTCGTCATCTTGGGCGCTGCGAGACACTAGCGGCGGCCGCCTCTGTGGCCAGGTCGCTCACTTCTCGCCGTTCGGTGTAGCAGCCGACGAGTACGCGGCTCCGCCGACGATCACTCCCAGCCAGGACAACCCAACGAGCGACACCACGCCGTCGTTCAGCTTCGCTGGTGAAACTGACGCAACCTTCACCTGCTCGCTTGACGGAGCCGATTATGCGGCCTGCAGCTCGCCGTACACGGTCAGCCCTGCGCTAGCCGACGGGTCCCACACCCTTCGGGTCAAGCAGACCGACCCTGCCGGCAACCTCTCGGATGCGCGCGTGTTGACCTTTGAGGTCGACACCACTGCGCCTGACGCCCCGGGACTTGAGCTGTTCACACCGGCTAGCGCCAGCCAGTCGGTTGCCGACACCGGCACGTTCACGAGAGAGGACGACGCGAAGGTCGTCTTCTCCTCGCACGATCCTGACACCGTTACCTACGAGTGCAAGATCGACTCTGCCGCTTGGGCTGATTGCGACTCGCCTCTGACAGCCGGTCTGACCGGTCTGTCCGATGGTGCCCACACGGTGAAGGTCCATCAGATTGATGAGGCTGGCAACGTATCGGCAGATAGCACCGTCTCTTGGACTGTTGACACTGGCGCACCAAGCGAGGTGACCTACGACTCACCGTTCGCCTCGTGGACGAGCGCAGGCACCGTGCGCAGCACCGACACCGAGACGATCACCTGGTCGCTCCCGAGCGATTCCGGCACTGCTATCAACGCTGTCTGCTCGGTTGACGGTGGCCCGGACGAGAATTGCGACAGCAACACGAGCCAAGCTCTGAGCGGCCTCTCCGACGGCGTTCATTCGCTGAAGGTGACCGTGGTCGATGCTGCGGGTAACCGCTCGTCGGGTGTGACGATCTCCTGGACGACTGACACGCAGGTTCCAGAGGCGCCGGATCTCGAGCTATTCACTCCTAAGAGCTCGACCGTCGCTGTCGATCCGACCGGTACGTTCACCCAGTCCGACACAGCCAAGGTGACGATCGGCAACCTCGAGTCTGGTTCAAGCGTGACCTGCACACTCGACTCCGGATCCGGAGCAGTGAGCGTGCCATGCGCGTCACCTGCCAAGGAACTGAACGGACTCGGCGAGGGTGACTACACCTTCTCGGTTACCCAGACCGACTCAGGTGGTAACGAATCGGTAGACGCTTCCGTTTCATGGGTGGTGGATAGAACTGCCCCCGACTTTGCGACCGATCTCCAGAGCACCCGCGAACTCGACACGAATTGGCGTTCAGCCACGCTGAGTTGGGTCGCTAGTGACAACTCCAGCGCCCCAGCTGATGTAGTCGCTGAGTGCGCGCTCTACAAGAGCGGTGGATATGGCCAGTGGAACAGTTGCTCCTCGGCGAAGAGCGTGTCCAACCTGCCATTCGGAGTGGTCAAGTTCAAGGTCAGGCTGCGTGACCAAGCCGGCAACGTGACGACCGGATCTGACATTCAACAGGTCGAATGGAACGTTGTGAGGCTCGCTGTGACGACTGCGCCGGTCATCGACGCCAACTCGCGCGACGACCTCGGTGTCGGCACACAGGTCACAACCGGCGACCCGGACTTCACCGGTGAAACGACCGACGACGCCGATGCGATCCGCTGGGAGCAATGCTCCAGCTCGCTGACCTCGTCGTGCACGACGACGATCGTCGGCACGACCGGTACTCCGGCCACACCGAACTACAACAAGTACACGCCGACGGCATCGGACATCGGCAAGCGGCTCCGCTACGTCGTAGTCCGGACCACCGATGACGGTTCAACCGTCACGACCGCATCCGGCATGAGCGGTGTTGTGACACCGGTAGTCGACACACGCGCATCGATCAGCGGTACGACATCGGCCTACGACGGAACTACGCCGCCAAGCGTTCCGGCATATGGCCGGAAGCTGACCGCGGTTGACAACACGTGGACCAGTGGCGTCGGTAGCAGGACCACCGTCTACCGTTGGCAGCGTTGCGCTGACTCGACGATCCTCAACGACATCGAGGCCAGCTGCAAGACGATCAGCGGTGCAGCCGGTACCGCATCGACGTACACGCCAGCATCCAGCGATGTCGGCCGCAGGCTGAGGGTTCTGACAGGAGTCTGCATCAGCTCCGCGCCGTGCAGCAAGTACGCGTGGTCCTCCTCGACGGTCACTGAGGTCACCAGGGTCGTCGCGGACAACGTTGATGATCCGACCCTCGTATACAAGGGTGGTCTCGCAGCGCCGAAGCGCCTGAAGTCGATGAGTGTCAAGGCAGGCGCATGGCGCTACACGCTAGGTGGCAGCTTAACTTACAGGTGGCAGCGCTGCACGAGCCCGACTGGCGGATGCTCAGACATCTCGGCAGCGACCAAGTCGAGCTACGTACCGACCGCGGACGACGTCGGCAAACGGATTCGCGTACGGGTCGTCTACACCGGGCGCGACGGTACAAAGCGCACCGTGTACACCGGGATCAGCGGTCTGACAACCTCGTAGCGGTAGCAAGATCAAACCAAGAACATCATTGGGGCGTCCGCAAAGTCGGGCGCCCCGTTGTTTTTACGGTCAACCGGGGTCACCAAAACACACCGTTAAAAGTTGCATCTTGATCAAGTTAGATGGTAGGTTTCGACCCCAACGAAAGCTAGCCTGATCAAAGTGCACTCACCCTCTTACTATGTGAATTGGCGGCTCTCAATTGGCATATTCGCATCCACCCTTGCTGCTGTAGTTCTGCTCTTCATCCAAGTTGCTCCAGCGGCGGCATCAGATCCGTCGGCGGCGCCCGCAATAACTCCGCAGCAAGCCAATCCAACCAATGTCTCGACCCCATCGTTTCTACTCTCGGGAGACCCCGGTAACACTTTCGCCTGCAGGCTCGACGATGCTGAGAATTACGAGGATTGTTCCTCTCCGTTAATGCTCGCACCGCTTGCCGAGGGTCACCACACGCTGCGGGTGCTCCAAGTCGACGGAGCCGGCGATCCGTCGGTAGAGGCGGCGGTCTACGGCTTCACTGTCGATCTGACGGCCCCGGATTCTCCCTTGGTCTCGCTGTTCACTCCGCTTGACGCGGTCTACCCTGTAGCGGACGCGGGGAGTGTCACCACCGAAAATTCGGCTTTGGCGACCTTCTCGTCAATCGATCCCGACGACGTCACATTCCAATGCTCGCTTGACGGCGCGCCCGAAGTTGACTGCGAGTCGCCCTACACCGATGGCCTCTCGGGCCTCTCCGACGGCCTACATACCCTCGTCGTAACGCAGACCGACGAGGCTGGCAATGTCTCCGACCCGAGCACGCTGTCGTGGACGGTCGACACTGTGGCTCCGGATGACGCAACATGGGACGACCCGTTCGGCACCTGGACGAGCGCCACAACCTTCCGAGGCACCGATAGCGAGAGCCTGAGCTGGGTTCTGCCGTTCGATTCCGGCAGCGCAATCCGAGCAGTTTGTTCGCTTGACGATGGACCTGACGAGGCTTGCGACAGCGACACCACCCATGACCTTTCAGGACTAGAGGATGGAGTTCATTCTCTTCGCGTCAAGGTCGTGGACGAGGCGGGCAACGCCTCAGCAGGGATCACAGCCTCGTTGACAACCGATACAACGAATCCAGAGTCACCAACCGTCACTGTCAACCGCTCCGACTTCACCTCTCTGACTGATGCACGCTTGACGTTCTCAGGGGAACCGGGGGCGACGTTCACCTGCAGTCTCAACGGCGACGGTCCTTCGCCGTGCTCGTCACCGGTCGACCTAGCCGACCTCGAGGATGGGCAGCAGACATTCGAGGTTACGCAGATTGATCAGGCCGGCAACGAATCCGAAGCTGCCTCTGTGACATGGGAGGTTGACACGATTGCGCCGGCGGCGGTGTTTGACCTTCGCTCTAACCGGACGGGCATTACCAACCAGCGCAACGCACACCTAACTTGGACTGATACCGAGCCGGATCTATCGCCCTACTGCCGACTGACCCGAAACGGTGAGCCAGGCCTCTGGAATCCCTGCTCTTCACCTAAGGATGTCTCGGACCGTCCGGTCGGCGACAACCTCTTCGAAGTTAAGCTCCGTGACCGGGCGGGCAACGAATCGACGGTGGCTCAGGCCACGTGGAAAGTCGCGCCTCTCGCCGTTGTTAGGCCGCCGAGCATTGACGCTAACTCAACCTCCGACCTTCCGACAGGCAGGCTAGTTAGCGCCGTCGCACCGCAGTTCTCGGGCTCAGCCGATATCGCAAGTGACGTCACCGCATGGCAGCGCTGCGCAAACAGTCTGATCAGTTCCTGTGAAACGATTGAGGGCTCAACTGGCAGCCCTGGCCCAGCCTCCTACGCTCCCGGCGCAGCCGACATAGGGAAGCGACTGCGCTACCGCGTAATCAGAACTATCGACGACGGCTCAAGCGTCCTAACTGCATCAACGATGACCGGCGTTGTAGTACCCGTGATCAGCGCACCAACCTCTATAAACGGCCTTACTTCGGCATTTGACGGGGTAGACCCCCTCACCCGAGTCCCCGCGCTCGCTACGACTCTCAGGGGCGTAAAAGCCATTTGGACCACGGGACTTGGCGGCTTCAGAGTTCAGTATCGCTGGCAGCGCTGTGGAGCGAACGAAGCTACCTGTGAGACCATTGTGAGTGCCAAGTGGTCGACCACCAAGTGGGCTGATCAGACGACCTACGTACCGCGCTCCCGCGATATCGGACACAGGCTGCGGCTCTTGACTGGGGTGTACCTCGGTAGCGGCAGGTACGTCTGGTCGCCATCCACTCTGACCAAGCCGGTTCGGGTCGTCGCCGAGAATACGGTTGCGCCGAGCCTCGTGTTTTCATCCGGTTTGGTGCCAAAGAGCGGCAAATCGGTGAGCGTCAGGCCCGGCACATGGCGGTACACCTTCAGAGGCGGCTACCGCTACACATGGCGCTCATGCTCCGGTTCTCCTCTTGTATGCGCCAGCATCCCCGGCGCAAATCAGTCGTCATACGTGCCCGGCTCCTCAACTGTCGGCAAGCGTCTTAAGGTAAAGGTGACCTACAGAGGCTTTGACCGCACAGAGGTGACGGCCTACACGGCGGTAAGCGGCGTGACTCTCGGCTAAGTGGGGTTGTGGGGATCAGCCATCCCCACCGACGTCGAGACGCGGGGGAGTTGTTCCCCGATTTAGTCCCTGACGAAAATCACCGGGACTGAAAAGCTAAGCCGAAGGGGGGATTCGAACCCCCGACCCCCTGTTTACAAGACAGGTGCTCTGACCAGCTGAGCTACTTCGGCGGGACTCGGAAGTCTACGCGCCGCGGGCTAGTTGTGGCTGCTGCGGATCGAGACTTCAACGCGCTCGGTTAGCGCCTTGATCTCCTCGGTCAGCTTCTTGACCTGCGATGTCAGGTCATGTGTCTCGCCGGTCAGTGCTGTGTTTTCGTTGATCAGCTTGATGTTCTGGTTGGCAACCTCCTCGCGGTGAAGGGCTGCGGCCTGCTCGGCGTGCTTTTCCCGTTCAGCTGATCTTGTCTGGGCGAGCAGGATCAGTGGGGCGGCATAAGCGGCCTGAAGTGAAAAGGCCAGGTTGAGAAACACGAATGGGTAGACATCCCAAGTGAAAATGATCCCAACGGCGTTCATCGTTACCCAGACGATCACGATGCAGGTCTGGACGATGATGTAAGTCGGCGTGCCAAAGAACAGCGCTATCCGCTCTGCGATAGCGCCAAACCTGTCCTCACCAAAGGCACCGTGTAGGTGGGCGTGGCCCTGAATGTGGCGGAAGGGATCCGGCTCAGCCGGTGCTGACTCCCCGTTTGCTTCCGAATCGATGCTCACACTGTTAAGGCTAGCCGCGCCGCGGACGGCACTCACTTAAACGTCGTGGCTCAGGCCGATGCGAGAGCGTCGCTTACCGACTGTGAAAGGGGAATAAGCGGCTGCCAGCCGGTTGCTGCGATCAGTTTGGCTGGGTCACCGACAATGTCATCTGTCTCGTGCGGGCGAACAAGCCGCGGGTCAACCTCGTGAACCACGGTCAGTGGCGCCGATGCTTCTGTTGCTGCTGTCACGATCTCAGCCGTCGATAGAGAGTGTCCAGAGCAGATATTGAAGGCTCCAAGCTCACCCGCCTCAACAAGCAGGCGCATCGCTCGCACGACATCGCGCACATCGGTGTAATCGCGTCGTACATCTGCGGAACCGGTCAGTACGACCGCCGATTGCTCGCCGGCTTGCTCCTTCAACTGACTTGCAATTGATCCGAGTAGAAAGGACTTCCCCTGATCGGGACCAATTTGATTGAAGGCTCGGGCGCGGATCACGCGAAGTCCATGTGCTTCAGCGAATAGGCCGCCGACTAGGTCGGTAACGGTCTTTGCGACTGCATATGGGGTAGCTGGCGCCAGCGGATGTTGTTCGTCAACTGGCAGGCCTAGCGGTGCGCCATAGCTTTCGCCGCTTCCTGCCACTACGACCGTCGCATCAGGAGCGTTAGTGCGGACTGCCTCGAGCAGATTCCAAGTTGTGGTCTGGTTGTCGCCAACGCAGCGGGCCGGGTCCTGCCACGAGCGCCCGGTAGAAGCAAGTGCTGCAAGGTGGTAGACGACCGTCGGTTGAAAATCAGCGACGGCTGCGTCTATTGCTGATGAGTCGAGCAGGTCGACTGCACGACCTTCGCCGGCGACGCTAGTGCCACGGCGTGATACGGCAAGTAGCTCTGAACCGGCAGCAGCGACTTCGCGTGCAAGGTGGCCACCGACGAAGCCTGAGGCTCCGGTGATCAGAACGCGTTCGGTCACTGCTCCTCAGCCGGCTCCTCCGGGTTCAACCAGAGTTCAAATACTCCGAGCGCGGTGCCAAACACAAAGTGGCGCCATGCCGCCTGCCACCAGGCGCGACGGTTGCCACTCATCGTTACGAGCTCTTCACGGGCGGGGTGGAAGCGATCGATCACCTTGACTCCCGGCCAGGAGGCAACATGTTCAATCAGTCCTGCTGCAGTACCCGCAATCGGTCGCGGCAGCGGTGTGCGTCTAACGACGTTTGCATACACAGCGCCAAATAGGGCCCCGTTCTGGATGTGCATTGCAAGACCGATTGGCCGCCATGCAGGGCCGCGCGTCACAAATTTTCCAAGCAGTTCCACGTCGTCGTAATCGACGCCAAATGGCTTCTTGTCAAGCGGCTGGAGCAGCGCCCAGACGCCTGCGGCAGCGGCGCCAGCGATTGCGCCACGAACTGTTCTGTTCCGGTCGATTGCCATTAACAACGACGATACCGGCGCGCGGCGCTCGTAATGGCGACGCGAGAATCCTTTCGCGCCAACAATCACCACTTAGAACCGCCAAATGGCAGCTAACAGCGCCCGTCTGGACTGGGGTTTGGGATTGCCTAGCGAGGTAATCAGCGGGCGAGCCGGGAGGGCGAGCTCCGCGCCGAGTCTGGCAAACTAGACCACAGGCCAACCACGGGCTTGAACCAACCGACAGCTAACAGCGCCGGTCAGGACTGGGGTTTGGGATTGCCTAGCGAGGTAATCAGCGGGCGAGCCGGGAGGGCGAGCTCCGCGCCGAGTCTGGCAAACCAGACCACAGTCCAACCACACGGTTTGAACGCCCATGCCACAGGTACTCTGGCTTGTAGTGGATAGAGACGCACTACACAGGTACGCGCGAGAACGCGGTGTCAATCGCCTCATCTACTGGGTTGCAAGGGCGGTGCTTGAGCCGTTCTTCCTTATCTACTTCCGTCTTGAGCGCAAAGGCCTGAAGAACATCCCTTCGTCGGGTCCGGTAATCATCGCCGCGAATCACCGCTCGTTCCTTGATCCGTTTGTGATTGGGACCTGCCTGCGCAGGCCGATCTACTTTGTTGCCAAGAAGGAGCTGTTTGACAAGCGAGTCGGTGGCTGGCTGATCGCTCGCCTCGGAGCCTTCCCGGTTAACCGCGATAGCGGGGATGCGGAGATGGTCGCTACCGCTAAGGCGATTCTCGAACGTGGCGGTTGCGTTGTGATCTTCCCGGAGGGAACGCGGGTACGGCCAGGACCGTTGGCTGCTCCGCGCCGTGGGGTAGCTCGGCTGGCGCTGGAGACTGGTGCGACGATCGTTCCCGTTTCAGTTTCCGGTACTGAAGATATTCGCACCGGTTGGCGGATCAGGCCAAAGAAGGTCAGGATCCGGATCTCGCGCTCGATGCGTTTTCCGCGTGAGAGTGATCCTTCGCCACAGCTCGCCCAGGCGGTTACTGATCGAGTTTGGGTGCTCGTTCAACTTGGTTGGGAGGCGCTTGGTGGTGCGCCGCCATTCCGTCGTGTCGCAATCGTCGGTGCCGGATCGGCTGGCACAGCGCTAGCGATCCTGCTGGCTAGAGCGGGGGTTGAGGTCCAGCTCGCCTGTCGCTCGGGAGAACAGGTTGCCGAGATCAAGAAGCGGGGTGAGAACCGCAAGTACTTGCCGGGAGCCCAGATACCGGATGGTGTGAGGGCAGTTCGGGCTGCCAAGCTAGATACGAGTGGTTGTGACGCCATCTGTTTTGCGGTTCCGTCACGGGCGCTGCCAGCTGTGCTTGCTGCACACGCGCCGCGGCTGCCGGATGGGGCGGCGCTGGTGTTGCTCTCAAAGGGATTGGTTCCACCGCTTGGCGAACTGCCAGCCGACTATGCAGAGCGGCGGGCTCCCGGGCATCCGGTTGCGGTGATTGGTGGACCCGCGCACGCGGCTGGTGCGCTTGATGCCGGTGCGGCGTTCGTGATTGCTTCTGAGGACAGGGTTTTGCTCCGCCAGCTTGCTGATCCACTTGCCGCTGCTGGTACCGGCGTAGAGGAGACGACCGATGTAATTGGCGTTGAGCTTGCTGGCTGTATGAAGAACATTGCGGCGCTTGCTGCTGCAGCGGCTTTGAGTGGCGGCCCTAATGTGGCGGGTGCGGCGGCTGGTCGTGTTTGGGCTGAGTTGGCAAGTTGGGCAATGACGCGCGGAGCGCGGGCCGAAACGCTCGCTGGGCTTGCTGGTGCCGGTGACCTTGTCGCGACGGTGCTCGCTGAGGGCAGTCGTAATCGGCGTGCGGGTGAGAAGCTTGCAGCCGGCGTGCCTCCCAACATGATTGAGCATGAGGTTGGTCAGGCTGTTGAATCGCTTGACACGGTGCCTCTGCTTGTTGCGCAGCTAACTTCCGATGAGGCAAATGCACCTGAGACGAAGATGTTGGCTGGGCTTGTCGCAGGGCGAGTCGAGCCAGCTGTCTGGCGGGCGCGTGTTACCTCGGCCTCCGGTCGCAGACGTGCTCGTGCAGGTGTGCTGCGGCGCTGAGCGAGTCTGACCGGGCATGACCGCGCTACCGTGACGCGCAATGGCTGAATGCGCTTTCCATCCGGGGAGGGAGACCGGCGTCTCCTGTTCGTCTTGCGGTAAACCGATTTGCCCTGATTGCATGACGCCAACACCGGTCGGGATGCGCTGCCCGGATTGTTCGAGGGAGCGCACTCGGGTTACGCGGATTACTGCGGCTTCGGCCTCAGCGCTGCCAGTTGTGACGGTTTCGTTGATCGCCATCAACGTTGTTGTGTTCTTAGTCGCGGCGTTGACCGGTGGTGGCCTTGCCTCCGGTGGTGCCGGGCCGCTGATGTACAACGGCCAGCTTTATGGCCCGTCGGTTAGTGCCAACGGTGAGTATTGGCGGCTTGTTACGAGCGGCTTCCTGCATGCCGGGTTCTTCCACCTGCTGATGAACATGATTTTCATCTGGATTCTTGGATCAATGCTCGAGCCGGCGCTCGGCCGACTGCGATTCCTGACGCTTTACATCGTCTGTCTGCTCTGCGGTTCGTTGGGGGCGCTGCTGATCGAACCGAACGTCCCGGTTGTTGGTGCGTCGGGTGCGGCGTTTGGATTGTTGGGCGCAGCGATTGTGATGGCGCGCCGTCGGGGAATTGATATCTGGGGGTCTGGCCTCGCACCGATTCTGATGCTCAATCTGGTTGTGACATTCCTGGTTCCGGGAATCGCGATTGGCGCGCATGTTGGCGGCGTCCTTGGCGGGTTCCTCGCCGGTTTCGTAATGGAGGAGGTTGGCGAACGGCACGGCAGCAATGCCGCCGCCGGAGCAGCAGCAGTGATTGGTGTCGTTGCTGTGGTGCTGTCGCTTGCCGTTGCCGGCAGCAACATCTAGCTGACTGTTAGTCGGCGAGCTTCCATTCGCCGTCAACCTTCTTGAACTTGATTGGCTGCTCGCCAGCCCTAACCGGTGTGAGTGATGCGGTCGCTGTGTCGCCTGTGATCTTCACATTCGTGACCTTTGCTGTCTTTAGGCGACCGAATGTTGTGGCCAGTTGGTCACGCAGGTTCTTAAAGATTGCCTTGCCCTGAGGTGTCTTTTCGATCTGCCGAGCACCTGAGGCACAGCTGCCGTTGCCACCGACGCCCTTGCCAGCGTCTCCCAGCTGCTTCGATGCCGTAGCCGCGATCTTGGCGCAGAAGGTTTCCCAGTCGCCCTTGTCGATCGCCTTTACAGCAGAGATCAGGTCGCCTACGCCTTCGGCACAGTTTGCTCCACCGGTCTGCTTGCTGACTTGCGCCGTGAACCGTGCGCGTGATTCGGCCGTCATTTGGGCGCAGAAGCCAGCTCCGTCACCATCACTGAGGGCTTTGGCAGCCGAGCCGAAGCTCGACTTGATCTGGTCTGCATCGCTCTGCTTCTCGCCGCCGCCGCCGCAGCCGACCGCGAAGGCAGCAACTGCTGAGATGGAAAGAATTGCGAACGACTTGCGAAGGTTCATCAACGGCTCCTCAGTTTGGGATGGCTCGGATTGGCTCCAAGCCGGAATTACATTGAGTTTGACTCTAACCCAGCGCCCGACAGATCGCTAGTCTCACCTGTCAATGGGAGAGCGACTTGACGAAGATCAGATCAATTCCGCCCTTGAACAGAGCAGCTGGCGCCGTGATGGCAATGCAATCGTCAGGGACTGGGAGTTCAAGGACTTTGCTGAGGCATGGTCATTTGCTGATCAGGTTGCCACGACTGCCGAAGCTCTCAACCATCATCCAGACATCTTGGCTCACGGTTGGAACAGGCTGCGAGTAACGATTACAAGCCATTCAGCAGGAGGAATCACCGCCGCGGACTTTTCACTTGCCGCCGCAGTTGATCTACTTACCTAATGAACGGGATCGCACTCGTCTTTACCGGTGTGCTGTTGCTGGTCAATGCTTTCTTTGTTGTTGCTGAGTATTCGCTCGTTCGCTCGCGGCGCGCCAAGCTTGAAGCGCTCCGCGATGAGGGCGCACGTGGGGCGGATGCCGCTCTGGGGCAGATGGATCGCATAGCTGAGGCGATTTCCGCCTGCCAGGTAGGAATCACGATGACTTCAATCGGTATCGGTGCAGTCGGTGAGCGCGCGCTCTCCGAGCTGCTGCGAGGACCGCTTGGCAATGTTGCCGCTGAGGGCGTTTCTGTCGTCATCGCGGCGACGATCGCCTACATGCTGATCACTAGTGCGCATATAACAATCGGCGAGCTTGTTCCCAAGTACTACGCGATTGGTCATGCGGAGGGTGCTTTGCGGGCGGTCGCAAGGCCTTTGCACTGGTTTGAGGTCGCTGTCCGCCCGATCGCTTGGGTTTTGACAAAGGTTTCAAACGGGATTCTGAGGCTGCTTGGTCAGGATCCGGTCGCGCTAGGGACCGCTGGTCAGAGCTCTGGTGAACTGAAGCTGTTGATCGCCGAGTCGCTTAACGCTGGCGAACTTGACATCGGTGAGGCGGGGATGCTTACCGGTGTATTCCAGCTGCATGAGCAGGAGGCGCGCCAGGTGATGACGCCGATTCCTGCTGTTACAACGATTGACCTTTCAAACACGGTCGGTGATGGTCTGCGCAAATGTGTTTCTTCAGGGCACACGCGATTGCTTGTGATTGGTGATGGTGACCGTGACAAGGTTCACGGTTTTGTTCATGCCAGTGTGCTGGCTGGCAGGTTGCTGTCTGAGACGCCGGACGCGCCGATTGCGGGGCTGATCAGCGAGGCGCCAATCGTGCCGGAAACAAAGCCACTGGACGATCTGTTGGCCGACCTTCAGCGCGAGCGTTCATCACTCGCTGTTGTCGTCGATGAGTATGGGCGAACCGCGGGAATCGTCACGGTTGAGGACATTGTTGAGGAGGTCGTTGGTGAGATTGATGATGAGACTGACCCAATGAGTGGGCCGGTGCGGAGGCTTGCAAATGGTGACCTGTTCGTGCGCGGCGAGGTTACGATCGCTGACCTGCTTGATCATGAGGTTTCGCTGCCTGAGGATCCTGACGCCTATACCTCTGTTGGCGGACTTGTTTTCTCGGCGCTTGGGCGCAGGCCGCGGCGCGGCGACAGTGTCCATGTTGACGGCCATACGCTGCGTGTAGAGGCGATGAGGGGAAATCGCATCGAGGCTGTGCGAATCCGCTCAGAGATAGTGCCGATTGACGCAAGTGGCTAGTTAGCGGTACGCTTTAAGCCTCGTTACGCGTCAACCTTAGTTGGCGTTCGAGGGAGGGAGACGACGGGCCGGGGCGGGTCCGTCGCCGAACAGAGCGAAGCCGACCTTACGGTCGGCTTCGCCGCTTCCGGCATCAGTTCTGTTCAGCGGCTGTAGTCGAGCAGCCCGCGGCCACTCTTGCGACCGAGCGCGCCTTCGGCGATCAGGTCACGGATGCGCTGCGGCACATTGGCGCCGATCTCATCGCCGATTGCGGCTGAGACATCAAGGCCAACGAAATCGAGCAGTGCCATCGGCCCCATTGGGTGGCCGGCACCGAGCTTCATTGCCGTATCGATGTCGGCGGCAGGAATCCCGGTCTTTTCCATGTGATCGACAGCATGGAAGAGATAAGGGAACAGCAGCGCATTGACCACGAAGCCAGGTACATCAGGCACGGCAACAGCAGTCTTGCCAAGCTCCTCGCAGAGCGCCAGCGTCCGCTCGCGTGTTTCGTCTGAACCCTCGTCGGCAAAGCAGACTTCAACAAGCTTCATTGCTGTTACCGGGTTAAAAACGTGCAGAGCTGCGAAGCGATCTGGCCTGCCGCTTGCTATGGCAAGGGCCGCAACTGAAAGTGAGGATGTTGTTGAAGCGATCACTGCTGATTCGGAGCAGATGCCGCCAAGCTCGGCGAGTAGTGCCTGCTTTGGCTCGAGCTCCTCAACGATTGCCTCAACTACGTAGCTGCAGTCAGCCAGGCCGGAGAGGTCGGTTGTGACGGTCACGCGATCTGCGCGGGCTGGATCTTCGAGTCGACCGGCAAGCTTTGCGATCTGCGCGGTTGCGCGCTCTGCCGATGCGTCTGAACGAGCCCAGAGGACAACATCGCCGGAGCCTGCGGCTGTTGCAGCCAACCCGGTTGCGATTGCTCCTGAACCTGCGATGCCGATCGTCTCAGTCATTACGATGTTCCTCCCTGTCGGTATTGGCTGCGGCCATTGGTAGCCGCGCGCAAGAGTACGCGACCGAGCGCGATCCGGTCCTGTCGGGCGGTGGTGGGGACTTCGATTACGGCGCTAGCTCCGCCACAAAATCGGATTCGACGCGGTTTGACTGCGCGGTCAATTCGTACAACTTCTGATCGGCTGTCCAGCCAAAAGAGGTCGATTGGAAAGGCCATTGCGAAGGTGTGAACCGATCCGGTTCCCGGCAGCAGCAGGGCGAGCCCATGTTCTGGAGTTAGGTTGCGACCTGCGAGGCCGAGAAGCCTTGCGCGCCAGCTATTTGCAATCGCTATTTCGGGCGAAGTGTCTTCGGCTAGGCGAGGCAGTTTGTCAAGACGTCGGCGCACATAGTTAAGAGGCGGTTGCCCCGATCAATTCGCCCCTCAGGCGATGCTGTCAACCGCAAAGCCGGTTGCTGAAGGCGTAATCGTCAATGGCCCGGCCGTGAGTGGTGAGACTGGCGTGTTTGCATTCCAGCCGACCGGCGCAAGGTCATTTGGTGAATCAGGGTGGAAGATTGCTCCAAGTAGCTGGTTCTGTAGCCGTCCAGCGCCAAGTTCGAATTGGCCTCCGCCGTAACAGCCGATCCCGTTTAGCTCGCAGTAGTCATAGCTGTCAAGCAAAGGTTTGAGACCGCCAAGGCGTGAAGGCTTGATGTTGACCATCCGCGGCTTGAAGGCGAGGTTCTCAATGTCGGCGACGCTTTCGATCGGCGCATCCCACGTGATTCGGTCTCGGTGTGGGATCAGCAGTTCGTTGATCGCCGGGTCATTGATGTCTGGGTCCTCAATCAGTGCTTCGGGAAGTGCGGCGATGACTCGCGCGTAGAGGTCAACATCACCCTTCTGGTCAACGACTGTGCCGCTGTAGAGCGCTTTGAAGTCGACTGACTCAACTGCGCCTGTCGCTGCGAGGGCGACAAGCAGCTCGTCCGTCCAACTATCGGTTGGGTCAAGTTTGAAGTTAAGCGTTGGGGCGATCGCGAGTCGCTGTGTAATCGGTTCAAGCGATGCTGGCTCGCCAAGTCTGATCGAGACGACAAATGAAAGCTCTTGAACTTCGCGATTCAGCACCTGTGCAAGCGAAAGGTCGTTCTGCCTGAGCGCTAGGTCGAGTGCCGCCGAATCGAATGCCCAGCGTCTGTAGAGGCGGGATACCTCACGCTCCGGTGACTTGGTCGGGAATAGGTCGAGTTCAGCAATTTGGCCGCAGAACTGGCCGAGGGTCATGTGGCCGCGCGGCAGGTCTCCAGCTGGGCCTGCGGCTTGGAAAGCATCATGGTCCTCGCCGTCGTAGACAACATCCTCACCAACACCCTCAAGGCCGGCGCCGGTGATGTGAATCAATGTGCACTTCCTCAGGAAGCCGGAGGAAACCTCCTCCGCGCGCCCCTCAAGACTGTAAGCATCAACTTCGAGCGGAAGCTCTTTTATTAGGTCCCAGGTCGCCATTTGCTTGATCCTAATCGCCTTTCTGGGTTGCGGGCGCCCAAATTAGTCCCTCTTCACTAGCTGCTCCGCCCGTGACGGAAGCTGCTCCAGCTATTTGCACTTGATGCTCGTCTAACCAGAGGGCCGTAAAGGCGGCGTCGAAGGCGTGGTCGCTTGAGGCAGCAAGCAGCGAAAGTCGCCTGTCGAACTGATTGCCACGACTCAGGATCGCGTCAACTCTTGCCTCGGCGCTGGTCTTGACCGTTGGTCCGATCGCGATCCTTGGCCAGACTTCAATAACGACCGGTGGCTCGGCCCTATCCCAGGGCCAAATGTTGAATCCGGCTGCGCGAAGCCGAAGCAGGTGAGGTAGTCCGCGCAGAGTTGACGCGCCAACCGATCCTGGCCCGCTTACTTGAAATGCACTCTTCGGCCGAGAGCCGGCGAGCTCTGAGATCCGGTCATCGAGGTCTGTTGCCCGGACTTCCGGCTGGTCTGGTCCGAAGCTTGGCTTCTTGCCAGTCGCCGCGCTCCAAAACGGGGGAGAGCAGTCGCGAAGCCAGGTTTCACCCTCGTCGGCCGCAAGTGACCAGAGTTCGGTCGCGTCGCTCAAGCCCCGCTGATGGAGAAACCAAGCTGGCAGCGAAAAGGCGAAGTCGAGACCAACGATCAATCGATCGTCCATCTGCTTTTCGCTGATCAGAAAGTCAACGGCTTCAGTCCGGCCGATGTTCGTCGTCAGATTGGTCAGCTTGCCGTTGGCGGCCTCGGCGATCGCAATGCCGCTCTTGCCGTCGCCCTGTTTGGCGCCCGACCAGTCAACGGCGATCGCTCGAAGTCCGCTCAATTGTCAGGCGTCAGGCGAGAGCGGCGTGAGCGCGGCTTCGATCTGGGCGCGCTGCGACTCAAACTGTGGTGGCAGGACGATCTTGCTGCCAAGTGATTCGAGTGGTTCGTCAACCGTGAAGCCCGGTCCGGGGGTTGCGAACTCGTGAAGCAGACCGTCCGGTGTACGGAAGTAGACCGAGTGGAACCAGAAGCGATCGATCATCTCCGTTGGCCGCAGGCCAGCATTGGCGATTTTCAGCCGCCAAGCCTCAAGGTCACCATCGCCTTCAGTGGCTGTCCAGGCGATGTGATGAACCGCCCCCGCACCCTGAATGTGGTTAGTCGGTGGTGCCTCCTCGAACAGCAGCTTTGCGCTGCGCGATGGGCCCTTGCCCTCAGCCACCGCTCCATCGCCTGAAAGGCCGAACAGGTTGCGAACTGTCGCTGCTGATTGATCGGGATCGTTTGAGTGGATGCGAAGCCCATCGAAGCCCCGCAGGGCGAACTCCTCTGGAACATCGTTTGAGGTAGCCGTCAGAGGCGGTTCGTCCGTGCCGGCGACAATCAGTTCATGGCCGAGGCTTTCACGGTCAGAGAAGTGCAGTGACCCGTTCTCGCGTTGAGTCCCGACTCGCTCTTCGGCGAGGCGCCGCTCCCAAAAGTCAAGCGCGTCCTCGTTTGCGACGCGCCAGCGGATCGTGTGTGCGGCGCCCGAGCCAGCAACAACCGGTGGCAGTCCCTGAAACTCAAAGAAGGTCAGGTCCATGCCGGGTGAGGCATTGTCATCCCCAAAGAACAGGTGCCAAACAGTCGGTACATCCTGATTGATCGTCTTCTTGACCAGCTTCAGGCCAAGGACACGCGTGTAGAAGTCAACGCATGCCCGGGCGTCAACTGTGACGCAGGTGATGTGGTGGAGACCATTTGGGATCATCAGGCGACCTTATCGAAAGTTAGTGGCAGTCCGGCTTGCGATTAGCTCGCCAGCATTGGCAAGCGCTTTGTCACTGAGCAGCCTCCCGAAAAGCGAACGATTGCTCGAAATTGATTGATAGGCAAAGTCAATAAGTCGCGGCGAAACGCCAGCCATCGGTTTGAGGACTTGGCCGCCGCGCAGTCTTAGGGCAACCTCAGGTGCCGCCTTTCCTCCTGAAAGGACAGTTCCATCGCCGAGCACTGCGTGTGCGCTGGTAAGCCACTGCCCGGGAGGTAGGCCGGTGAGAAGGGTCTCTCCCTCGACTGACTGGATGGCAACCGGCTGCAGTGATCCCGGATTCGAAAGCTGCAGCAGTTTTGCGACCGACCACCGGCAGAATCCGCACTCGCGGTCGTAGAGCAGTGAAATTGGCTCAGGCAACGGCTGCAGCAAGCTGGCGGATCGTCTGTTCCTTCATCTCGGCATCACCGCAAGGGATGGCGCCAATTTCATCAACGCCAATTCCTTCAAACTCTGCGATTCGGTCGGCGAGCTCATCAGCGGTCGTTGAGATCGTGCCAAGGTCAATCAGCTCGTCACTTAGAGCAGTGGCGGCGCCGAGCCTGTCGCCGCCGAGGAATGCTTCCTGGCAAGCCCGTGCCGACTCGCCGACGCCGTATTTCTCGGCTAAGTCGACATAGAAGTTCTTGCCCTTTGCTCCCATTGCCCCGAGGTAAAAGGCAAGCCACGGCCTAGTTGCTTCGCGAGCCTCCTCAACGGTATTGGCAACGGCGACTGGGATCACGGCGGAGATGTCAATCTCATCCGGATCGCGACCGGCCTTTTCAGCACCTCGGTGCAAGGGGTCGCGCAGAATCGATGGGTTGTGTGGGCTGTACATGAATGGAAGCCAGCCGTCGGCGATCTCGCCGACCTGTTCAACTGCGCGTGGTCCGATCGCTCCCAAGTAGATCGGGACCTTCTCTTGGACGGGCCTGCCGAGTAGCCGCAGCGGCTTGCCGAGCCCAAGACCTTTGTCAGGGTCGGAGGGGATAGTCCAAAACTCGCCTTCATAGCTGAGCTTCTCACCATTCATTGCCTTGCGAACAATCTCCACATACTCGCGTGTTCGAGTCACCGGCTTTTCAAACGGCACGCCGTACCAACCCTCAGAGACCTGTGGACCGGAAAGGCCAAGGCCGAGCTTGAATCGTCCTTTTGAGAGCACATCCAGCGACGTTGCGGCCATTGCCGTTGCGGCTGGTTGCCGCGCTGGAATCTGCATCAATCCGCTACCAAGTGAGATCTGGTCGGTCAGCGCGGTCAGGCTGCCAAGAACTGAGACTGCATCAAGCCCCCAAGCCTCACTGATCCAAACGGTCGACAGGCCGAGGCGGTCGGCAAGGACCGCGTACTCAGCCTGCTCGTCGGGTGTGAACCACGGCCAGTAACCAAGGAACAGTCCGGCGCGCATCGGTCAGTCGTCTTGCGTTACGGAGTCGAGCGGAGTTAGCGTTGGCTCGTTTGGTGTGCCACGAACCTCGCCGCTGCTGCCAAGTCCGCTAAGTCGAGCGATCGCTCGATCACCTGCCACTCTTGCTGGGTCATCGGCTGGAAGGTCGGCGATCAGTTTCTTGATTCGCTCTCTGACCTGCAGCGCAAAGTGGGGAGTTGTTGCCCCGGTCAGTTTGTCAATGTCCTCAACCGTTACCCGGTGGTTTGGACTGCTGAGTTCGGGTGATTCGTAGCTACTCATTGCGTTGTTAGTTCCTTGGCTTGGCTTATTTCAAGCAGTGCATCAAGCTTCGCTTGCTGCTCCTCGCTGAAGGTGTCAGTGTCACCGATCAGCCAGCCGTGATTGTAGAGGCCGCGTGACGGGTCACCGCGGTAGCCCGGCTGAATATCAAGCAGGTACTGGGCAAGCTGGATCGGCAGGTCATCTGCTTTCGGGGCTACCAGCATCGGCCCGTAGCTGCCTGATCCTGAGAGGGCGGCCGAGGCGGCTGCGTCGAGCGGCCGCGATTGGGAGGCAATCACAAGGCCGTGGCCTGGATCAACAACACCCCAGCCCGCATCGCCATCGCGGAAGCGAGCGAACTCAATTGATGCGAGAAGTGGGTTAGCGGCAGTGATCCTTCGGACCGTTCCCAACCTGCCAAGTTGCTTCTCGACTAACAGTGAAGCCTCGCTGGTCGGTGCCAACAGCATGATCAGCGGCCTGCCACGGCGTTTGATTGCTGCAGCGGTCGGCGCTGGGATCGCATTTTGTTGGGTGAACAGAATCGGATCACCACTGCGAGCCGCCCATCCTGCGGCTGGCATGGCCCAAGCCGCGTCATTCTCGCCCACAACAACAACTGAATTGCCAAGTCGTGCGCCACCGCCGAGTCGTGAGCGGTCAACGGCATCAGCTAGCGAGGCAGGATCCTGGGCTGCGATCTGTTGCGTATTACCGGGGTCACCTGCGTCATCAATCCGGATCCGCTTGACGCCTGCTGCGGATCGCA
>Ga0194043_1000601_pt1 | contig 20087 bp, 23 predicted proteins | sample JunL4415m_MetaG_FD_161274 | JGI IMG/M metagenome (GOLD analysis project Ga0194043, IMG submission 161274) | Anoxic zone freshwater microbial communities from boreal shield lake in IISD Experimental Lakes Area, Ontario, Canada - Jun2016-L442-15m | ecosystem: Environmental > Aquatic > Freshwater >...
TCGCCGTGCTGGCGTACCAGAGCGCCTGGCTGCGGCGGCACCACCCCGCCGAATTTCTGGCCGCGCTCATCAACGCACAGCCCATGGGCTTCTACCCGCCCGCCAGCCTGGTGCGCGACGCCGGCCGGCGTGGCGTACGCACGCTGCGTACCTGCATCCGCCGCTCGCAGGTGGGGTGCACGGTGGAAGATGGATCGGTGCGACTTGGCCTCGGCATGGTGCGCACCCTTGGCGAGATACCCGCCCACCGCGTGGTTGACGAACGTGAGGCCCGCGGCCATTTCACCGGCCTGGCCGACCTGATTGCCCGCACCGGCCTGCGCCCGGAGCAGATGGCGATGATGGCCCGCGCCGGAACCCTCGATGCCTTCGAGGTACCGGAGCGCGAGATGCTGTGGCAGGTGGCCACCCTCGCCCGGCCCCGCCACATCGCGGGTGCCGAGCAGCTGCCCCTGCCGCTCGATCCGGCTGCCGCACCCCCGCTGCCCGCCGCCGACCGCATTGACCGGGTCATCGCCGAGTACGAGACCACGGGTGTCTCCACCGGCTGGCACCTGATGACCCTTATCCGCCCGGCGCTGCCGAAGGGCACCATCACCGCAGAGGCGCTCAAGAACACCCGCCACGGCACCAACGTGATCGTGGCGGGAATGGTGGTGGCCCGACAGCGCCCCGCCACCGCCAAGGGCATCGTGTTCCTGCTCATTGAGGACGAAACGGGGCCCATCAACGTGATCGTGCGACCCGACCTCTATGAGGCCGAGCGGTCACTGCTCCGGGCCGATCCGCTGCTGGTGGTGACAGGGCGACTGGAACGCCGTGAGCGCGTGGTAAACGTGCTGGCCAGCGGTGTGACTGCGGCCCGCCTGCCATCCCGCGAGCCGGTGCCCCTTGAGCACGGTGCAGACGCCCGGGTGCGCGCCGGTGTACCTGGGTCCCAGGACTTCGCCCGGGGGCGACGCTAAAGCGCCTCCACCACCATTGCCACGCCCATGCCGCCACCCACGCACAACGCCGCGCACCCCAGGCGGGCCTCGCGATGCTGCATCTCGTGCAGCAACGTCACCAGGATTCGCGCCCCCGATGCACCCACGGGGTGCCCCAGCGCAATGGCTCCGCCGTTGACGTTGAGCACTTCGCGGCCGATTCCAAGTTCGCGCTGCACGGCCACTGCCTGCGCGGCAAATGCCTCGTTCACCTCAAACAGTTCGATGGCCCGGATGTCGTCCACACCGGCGCGGTCCAGTGCGGTGCGAATGGCCTGCACGGGGCCCATGCCCATAATCTCGGGCGCCACCCCATTCCAGGCGTAGCCGAGGATGCGGGCCATTGGCTGCACGCCGAGCTCGGCCGCGCGGGCCTCCGACAGCACGAGCATCGATGCCGCGCCATCATTGATTCCAGATGAGTTGCCCGCGGTCACCGTTCCATCGGCTCTGAATGCGGGCCTCAGTGCGGCGAGGGTCTCCACAGTGGTGTCGGGGCGCGGGTGCTCGTCGGTGTCCACCAGCACCGGGTCCCCTCGTCGCTCAGGAACGGGAACGGGAACGATCTCGTCGGCAAAATGCTTGCGCTCGAGCGCAAGCCCGGCAAGCCGCTGGCTCTCGGCAGCAAAGGCATCCTGATCCTCGCGGGTCACACCGAAGCGATCCGCCACCACTTCGGCGGTGCCGCCCATGTGCTGATCGGTGAGCGCGCACCACAGGCCATCGGCGATGAGCGTGTCGCGTAGCGCCACGTCACCCATGCGCTGCCCCTGCCGAATGCCATCGGCAACGTGGGGCGCGCGGCTCATGTTCTCCATGCCCCCGGCCATCACCACGCCGGCATCGCCGGCGCGAACCGCCTGCGCCGCCATGCCCACCGCACGCAGGCCGGATCCGCACAACATGTTGATGGTGGTCGCCGGGACGAAATCGGGTATCCCTGCGGCGACTGCGGCCTGCCGTGCAGGGCCCTGCCCGAGGCCAGCCTGCAGGATGCACCCCAGCAGGACGTCGTCCACCTGGTCGGCTGGCACCCCTGCGCGGACGATGCTCTCGCGCATCACGATGGCGCCAAGTTCGGTCGCGGGAACCGATGACAGGGCGCCCATAAAGGCGCCGATGGGCGTCCGGACCGCGCCGGCGATAACTGGGGTGGTCACCGGGTCAGGCGGTGAACGACTTGCCGCAGCCGCACGAGCCCGTGGAGTTGGGGTTATTGATGCGGAAGCCCGCACCCTGAAACCCCTCCTCGTAGTCAAACTCGGCACCAAGCAGGTACGGCATGCTCAGGCGGTCGACGATCACGTGCACACCGTGCTGTTCCACCACCTCGTCACCATCCCCCGCGTGGTCGAACGTCATTGAGTATTCGAAGCCTGAGCAGCCACCGGGGATGACCTTCACCCGCAGCCCTGATCCGGGATCGGCCTCGGTCGCGAGAATCTCGCGGAGCTTGTCACCGGCGACGTGCGTGAGGGTGATCATCCAGCATCCTCCCAAGTGGGGAAACGGCGCGTTCATGCGCAGGGCGAAGTGTGCCACGGCACACGGATGGGGTCCACTCAACCGGCTCCAACCACACTCCAGTCGGCGGTGGTTGAGTGCCCCGCGCGGTCCCGGACCAGTGCGTGCAAGGCCAGAGTGCCCATGGGAAGGGCAGATGCGCGGATCTGGAGGGTGTACGGGGTGATGCGCGCGCGACGGGTCATATCAACGCCGTTCACGGTGATCGTGGTGCGTGCCGGGTCGATTCCGGTGCCGCCCCTCTCGTCGGAGTACCGGATGGACAGCACTCCACGCACCACGTCGTGGTCTGCCGGCGTACGCGCCACAATGCGGGGGGCGCGACCCGGCACATGTCGCCCGCGGGGGCTTGTGGGGATGGTCCGGCCGCCCCAGGCGAGGGCGGCGAGCGAGGTCGCAAACAGCGAGGTCGGCTGCCCCGATGCCACGCGCACGCCGCCGTCGGCGCCCTGCAGGCCCTCAAGCGCGACAAGAGGGCTCCCGCCTGCCGCCCACGCGCCGCGGTCCGGACGCTCCCCGAGTGCCCGGATGGCCAGCACCGCCCATGCCGTCGGCACGGCAGCGCGGGCAAATGTGCCGCCCGAATCCCGAAGCGACAGCAACCGTGCGCGGGCGGCCACGAGCACCGGGTCGCGCAGGCCCACGCGGGCAGCCCGCAGCGCCTGAATCGCGGTTGCGGTGGTCACCACGTCCGATTGGACCCCGCCGGTGGCAGACCATCCGCCGTCGGGCAGTTGCAGCGATTCAAGTATCGCCACGGCACCCGTCACCCGAGGGTCGGCGGGAGGGACGGCAGCAGCAATCAAGGCCATCGCACCCCACGCCGTCACCGTGGTCCCGCCCGGAAATGAACCGTCCGCCGATCGCTGGGCCGAAACCCGGTCGGCCATGGCCGGATCGAGTATGCCCGCTGCCCTCTGGGCCATCGAGAGCCGCAGCACATCACCGATGGCGTCGCCCGGGAGTGCTGCCACGGCGTCCGAAAGCCCCAGGCCAGCACCGTGCCAGGCCGTGGGATCCTCACCGGCACCCGCCACGGCCATCGCTGCCCACGCGGTATCGGCTGCCTGGCCCGCACCCGCTGGCCCGATGGCGCCTGTGAGGGAGTCCTGCCGGGCCGACAGGTGATCAAGCGCCTTCTCAAGCGGGGAGGCCGCTGCGACAGGGGCGATACCTGCCACGGCGGCGAGGACGATGATGGCGATGGCGCGGCGCATTCCCAGAACCTTGCCCGACCGCGCCGGACGCGGTACTGCGCACTGTCGCCGGATGACCTCGCTGCGGGGCCGGGCCATGGCGGTGCGGCGGCCGCTCAGGGGCGGTCGGCCCCACGGGCGTCAAGCAGTTCTCCAAAGCGCGTTGCACTGCGCAGTGCGAAGTCACCGTGGTTGTTGTTGAACACCACCGCCACCTCGCTTGCCGCGCGGGCCATGTCCATCACCGGATCGATCCACTCCCCCAGCTCCTCGTCTGAGTACTGCCAGTCGAAGCGCTCGGCCACGGTGCGACTTCCCTGCCAGGTCGCCGCATTGCGTCCATGCAGGCGCAGGTATGCAAGCCCCGGGGAGGTGACCTCCACGATGGGCGGCATCGCGCTTGCCACGTCAAGCCGGGGGGCATCAACGCATACCCATGCGGCATCGCGCTCCCCAAGCATCTCTACCGCCGCCTCGCGCTCGCCCGGTGCCGTCCACGAGGCGTTCCTGAACTCCACGGCGGTGCGAAGGGGTGACAGGCGCTCGATGATGCGCCCGATCTCTGCACGCTGCTCGGGGCCCGACGTCACATGCGGAGGCAGCTGCAACAGCACCGACCCCATCTTGGGCCGAAGCGGTGCGATCACCTCGACGAATGCGTCAATGACCGCATCCCTCAGCTCGCGCGACGGCTTGCGGATGCGACCCCGGCCGTCGGCCTCGTATGCCAGCTCGCGCAGCGGCGCGGGCAGCCGCGCCGGATCGGCTGCGTGCCCGCTGATGACCTGGTTCGCCTTCACGTGAAACCGGAAATCATCAGGTGTGCGCTCGGCCCACCCGTCCACGGTCGATCGGCGCGGAATGGCGTAGAAGGTCGCGTTCACCTCCACCATGGGAAATTGCGATGCGTAGTACCGCAGCCGCCCCTCGGCGTCGTTCTTCACGTCGTCCGGGTACCAGCCCGCCTTGATGAACTCGGGGTCGGTCCACGACGCGGTGCCGATGCGGATATCCCGATTGCCGGTCACGCCCACATCATGGTCGACAGCACCTCCAGCGCATGCGCACCGCGGTGCCAGTGATACGTTCATCATCACCGTCACACAGAGGTTCTGATGCCCGTTCGCACTATCGCCGCAGTCGCCAGTTGCATCTTGGCCGCCTCAGCGGCAGGTCTGAGTGCAGCTCCCTCCCACACCATCGGCGCGGGTTCCCGGACGTGTGTGCTCGGCCCCGGGGCCCCCTGCGACGGGGTGTCGCACCCCTGGACCGCTGAATACCACGGCAATTTGCGAGGAGCCTCGTTTCGCCATGCGGATCTACGCGGGGCTGACCTGCGCGGGGCTGACCTGCGGCGTGCCGATCTTCGTGGCGCCCGCCTGCGCCATGCCGACCTGCGCGGAAGCCGCCTTGAAGGCGCACAGTTTGGCGTACGACGCGCGCGCGGGTCGTCATCCCATCGAGCTGAGACCGGCGCGGGTCAGGCCTCGTGTGCCTCGTACGCCGCGGGGGCCCGAGGGGCCGACCTGACAGGCGCGGACTTGAGCAATGCACGTATCGGTCCCGGCGGAGGCGTGGGCACAAGCGGCGTTCCCACCTCGTTCCAACTCGCCGACATGGCCGGTGCAAACCTGTCCGGCATCAGCGGCATGGGGGGCATATTCGAATGCGCGGATCTCGACGGTGCGAACCTCAGCGGCGCGCGGCTTCAGGGCGCGCGATTCGACTCCGCCTCAATGCGGGGGGCTGATCTCACCGGTGGCGCCTTCGTCCCCGAGGACCTCATCTTCTTGCAGATACCCACCATGTTCCTCCGGGCCGATCTCACCGACGCCACCATGGCTGGCGCCGGGTTTCAAGCGGCCGGCGGACTGAGGCATGGTCAAGGAGGGGGTCCGGTCAGTCCATTCTTTGAGGGTGCCACCCTGACGGGTGTGAACATGTCCAACCTGATGCTCGACAACGCGGTGCTCATCAACGCGAATCTGACGGGTGTGAGCTTCGCAGGCGCATCCCTGGTGAATGCGAACTGGGGCGGCGCTGTCTTCGCCGGCACCACGTGCCCGGACGGGGCCGTCACGAATTCCGGCTGCTGATCAGCCGGGGCGACCGTTGAGCTCGTCCTCCAGACGCGCGGCGTCCTCGGGCGAGATCTCTGGTGCCGGGGCGTCACCGGCCCCCCTGCGGGCCCAGGCCCGGGTAATGAAGGGAATGGCGGCGAGCCCGACGACCACGAGCAGGATCGGCACGATCCAGGCCACGAGGTCAAAGCCCGACTTCGGCGGGGTGGCCAGCACCTCACGGCCGAACTCGGCCACGAGGGCATCGAGGATTTGATCTTCCGACTGCCCCTGTGCCACCCGGGCGGCGATGAAATCCTTGATGTCCCGCGCGGCGGGAGAGTTGGAGACGTCGAGGGGCGTATTGCACGTCGGGCACCGCGTCTCGCGGTAGATCTCCTGTGACGTGACTCCCAGCGCAGGGGTCACCGCTGCGGCAAGGGCGAAGATCGACAGCACCACCGCAAGCGCGCGACGCATCACTTCTCCGCCAGGACCTGGTCAAGGGGAACGGTGATCTGCCGAATCTCGGTGACCTGGCCCGTGATGTGGAGCGCGATACGGCCCCGCTTGTCGATGATGTACGTCTCCGGCACGCCGGTGGCCTCCAGATCGCGCTTGCTCGCATCAGTGCCGTCACGCAGCGATGGGTAGGTGATGCCGTACTCGCGAAGGAATGCCACGGCATTGCCGCTGAGGTCCTGGAGGTCGAGACCGAGCACCAGGGCGCCCTTGGCCCTGTACCGCTCCCAGGCGGTCTGCAGGATGGGAGCCTCATCGCGGCAGGGGCCGCACCACGACGCCCAGAGGTTGAGTACCACCGGAGTGCCCTTCAGCGACGACAGCGACACCCGTTGGCCGGCCGCCGGGAGCCCCGGGCCGGTCACGAGCACCGGGAGCGTGATGTCGGGCGCCGGAGGGCGTTGCCCTGAGACCAGCGCATCGTCAATCGCCGTTGAGCCCCCGCGGGCGGCGAGCCCCACCACGAGCAACGCGATGATGAGCACCGCCGCGACCCCGCCCGCGATGAGCCCGATCAGGCGCCGGCGGTCAGAACCGGTGTCGTCCGCCTCTACCATCAGCCGAACGGTGCGTAGGTGGCGCGGGCGGTACCAAGGAGTGAGGTACCGAGAATGGCCTGCATGCCGCCCCTGATGCGGCGGCTCGAGGGCACCTTGGTCCACTTGCCGGCGCCACGCCACACGGCGGCGCCCCTGTCGAAGCGCACGACGGCGCGGCGCGAGGCCACCATCGCGGTGGCACCGATGGAGAGCGCCGCACCGCTGCGAGGACGGCCCCCGGCAGATGGCGCCACGATTCCCATGCGCGCCGCGGGCACGCCGGAGACCCGCACGGCCGAGGGCTCGCCGATGAGCGAGAAGCCCCCACCGGCATCGAGGCCGACATATGCCCCGCCGGTCCGGGAATCAGCCGTAAAGAGCAGGTCGCCCCCGCCATTGCTGCCGTCAAGCGTCATGCCCGAGAGGCCGAATCCGCTGCCGTCGCCCAACCGCACCCCTGCTCCGGTATTCCCCGACACCACGCTGTCGCGAAGCCCGATACGCAGGCCACCCCCGCTCAGGAGCACACCATTACGGGCGTTGGATGACGCGGTGACCCCCACCAGCGAAATATCCGACGTACCGGAATCCTCGCTGGCGATGCCATCGACCGCGTTGCCCGTGGCGCGGAGGCCGGTCACATCGAGCCTCGCCACATCGTCCGCAAGGCGTAGGCCATCCTGCACGGCCCCTGAAACCGAACCGCCGGTGATGGCGTAGGGGCCGCCTGCAGTCAGCGACGTGAGGCGGATGCCATCGCGTTTGGCCGCTGTGACAACTGCATCTGCAATCACGATGCCGGTGCCCCCGGTCACGGCGATGCCGTCCACACCAGCGCCATCCACTGCGATACCGCGCAACACGATGCCGCCCTCGGCATTGGGAGGCGTGACATTGATGCCGGTGCGCGACGCACCCCGGCACACGATTCCGCCGAGGGTCACCGGCCCGCGCGTGATGTCAATGCATCCGCCACCGGTGTCATCGCTACCGCCCGTGCCGCTGATCACCGCGCCGCCGAGAGGATCGGCCGCGACGGTGAGATTGCGCTGCGTGATAGCGGCGTCGCCATACGTGCCGGCCCCGATGGCGAGTGCCCAGGGGCGCGCATCCGATCCGCGCTGCGCCTGCACCGCACCGAGGGCGTCGCGGATGGCATCGGCCCCCGACTTGGTGTCGATGAGCGTGCCCACCTCATCGTGCACCTCAACGGTGCCGGGAATCGGCACCGCGCCCGCCGTGGCGGCTGCGACGGCAAGAAGCAGCGCTGCGGCTGCAAGGCGGCGGGTCAGTCCGACGACCGCGCCGACCCGAGGAGCGCACGCACAGCCTCACCGGTGTCATCGCTTCGCATCAGCATCTCGCCCACGAGGATTGCATCAACACCCGCCACCTCGAGGCGCTCGACGTCCGCGCGCGACGTGATGCCGCTCTCGGCCACCACAATTGTTCCGGCCGGCGCATCCGGCAGCAACCGCAGCGCTGTCTCCGGATCAACCTCGAGCGTGTGCAGATTGCGGTTGTTCACGCCGATGATCTCGGCACCGGCTTCGATGGCGATCTCCATCTCGTCCTCGTCATGCACCTCCACAAGGCAATCGAGCCCGGCGGCGGCGGCGACCTCCTGAAGTTCGACCAGGCGATCAGGGCTTACGGCGGCAACGATGAGCAGCACGGCATCGGCCCCGGCAGCCCGGGCTTCCACGATCTGGTACTTGGTGACGATGAAGTCCTTACGCAGCAGCGGAAGGTCGCACGCGGCGCGCGCCTCGACGAGGTCGTCCAGCGAGCCACCAAACCACGCGCCCTCGGTGAGCACCGAGCAGGCCGACGCGCCAGCGGCCTCGTAGGCCCGCACGATGTCGCTCACTGTGGCGTCGGGACGTATGGGCCCCTTGGACGGGCTCGCCCGCTTCATCTCGGCAATGAGCGAGATTCCCTCGGCGATGAGCGCCTCGGAAAACGGTCGACTGCGACGGGGTTCGATGCGCGCTTCGAGCGCCTCGATGGGAACGGCTTTGGCACGCGCATCCACATCAGTGCGCGTGCGCTCGATTACCTGTTCGAGAAACGTGGACATGTCGGGGGTTCGTGCCTCTCTATGCCGCGGGCGCCAGGCGCCCGGTCGTATTGATGAAGCGCTCCAGCACATCCTTCGCCGCGCCCGAGATGGCGGCCTCCTCGGCGCGCTCCATGCCGTCCTGCAGCGACGATGCGATGCCCACCATCCACAGCGCGGCGGCCGCGTTGACCACGAGGATGTCGCGCACCGGCCCGGCGGCGCCGCCAATCGCACGCACCAGAATGCGCGCATTGTCATCGGGTCCCCCGCCGGCCAGATCGCCAGGCGACGGCGGCCGGATGCCGAGCGACGCCGGGTCGATCACAAACGCATCCAGGCGGTCCTCCTCGATGAGCACTGCATCGGTGGCATCCATGGTGCTGATCTCGTCAAGTCCGTCGCGGCCACACACCACGATGGCGCGCTCGGTGCCCAGCCCGCGGATCGCGTGCCCAACGCGCTGGATGTAGTCGCGGCTGTTCACCCCGATCACCTGCCGGCGTGCCCCTGCGGGATTCGCGAGCGGACCGAGCAGATTGAAGGCGGTCCGCACGCCCAGCGCCTTTCGCGCAGGGCCCACATGCCGAAATGCCGGGTGGTGACCCGGCGCGAACATAAATCCCACTCCGACCGTCTCGATGCACTCGGCAACCGCCTCGGGGGCGAGGTCCACCCGCGCACCCATTGCCTCCAGCACATCGGCGCTGCCGCATGACGACGTCACCGCACGGTTGCCGTGCTTGGCCACGTGGGCACCGGCTCCGGCGGCGAGGAACGCGGCACCGGTGGAGATGTTGACCGTGGATGGTCCGCCCCCCGTGCCGCAGGTGTCCACCAGGGTGAGCGCAGGGTCGACCGTGACGGCCTCGGCCCGCATGCGCACGGCGTCGGCGATGCCCGCCAGTTCCTCCGCAGTCTCCCCCTTCGCACGCAATGCGATGAGAAACCCAGCGACCTGGGCATCCTCCACCGATCCATCCATGATCACGCCGACGGCAGCCTGCGCGCCGGCCCGGCCGATGTCCTCGCGGGAGAGCAGGCGTTCGATGGCGTCGGTGAGGATTGGGTCCGGCACTAGATTCGTGTGTCCAGGAAGTTGCCGAGCAGGGTGCGGCCTGCATCGGTGAGGATGGACTCGGGGTGAAACTGCACGCCCTCCACGGGAAGTTCGCGGTGGCGCAGCCCCATGATGACGTCGCCATCGCACCATGCCGATACCTCAAGCACGTCAGGAAGCGTGGCCGGGTCAACCACCAGCGAGTGGTAGCGGGTGGCGGTCATGGGCTGGGGCAGCCCGGCGAACACGGTACGCCCGTCGTGGCTGATCTCACTCGTCTTGCCGTGCACCGGCGCAGACCCCCGCACCACGTCACCGCCAAATGCCTGACCGATGGCCTGATGACCCAGGCACACCCCAAAGATGGGTACCTCCCCCGCCATCTCGCGGATGACGTCCAGCGAGATGCCGGCCTCGTCGGGTGTCTTGGGGCCGGGCGAGATGACCACGTGTGTGGGCGTGAGGTCACGTATGCCATCCACCGTGATGCGGTCGTGGCGGTGCACATCCACCCGTGCGCCCAACTCGGCCAGATACTGAAAGAGGTTGTACGTGAACGAGTCGTAGTTATCGACGATGACGACGTGGGGGCTGCTCACCAATCCTCCTGCTGCGCCGCCACCTCGATGGCCCGGAACATTCCCGCAGCCTTGCGCTGGGTCTCCTCGAACTCCGATTCGGCGTTGCTGTCGGCCACCACGCCGGCGCCTGCCTGCACGTGACACCCACCATTACGACACACGATCGTGCGGATGGTGATGCAGGTGTCGAGGTCCCCGTTGAACCCCAGGTAACCCACTGCACCGCCGTACGGCCCGCGCTTGGTGGGCTCCAGTTCGTCGATGATCTCCATTGCCCGCACCTTGGGAGCACCACTCAGCGTGCCCGCCGGGAACGTTGATCGCAGCGCGTCCACGGCCCGGCGCCCCTCGGCGAGATGTCCCACCACGCTGCTCTCGATGTGCATCACGTGGCTGTAGTACTCGACCACCATCAGATCCTTCACCCGCACGCTTCCCGGCTCGCACACACGACCCAGATCATTTCGGCCGAGGTCAACCAGCATTACGTGCTCGGCTCGTTCCTTGGGGTCGGCCAATAGCTCCGCCGCCAGCGCCAGATCCTCCGCGCGGTCGGCACCGCGTTGGCGGGTACCGGCGATGGGACGGGTCTCAACCACGCCCTCGGTCACCTTCACCAGCATCTCCGGCGACGATCCGGCCAACTGCACATCCCCGGTGTCGATGAAGAACATGTACGGCGACGGATTCACCGTGCGCAGGCCGCGGTAAATGGCGAACGGCTCGAGGTCGGTCTGCACTGAGAACCGCTGCGAGGGCACCACCTGAAATGCATCGCCGGCGTACACGTACTCGCGTACGGCCTCCACCCCGGCGCAGAACCGGTCGTGGCCGATATTGCTCTCCACCATCCCGATCTCGGCGGGAACATGCGGTGTCGGCACCGGCACCGGGCCCGCCAGGCGCCCCTTGATCGCCTCAATCACACCGATGGTGGCCGCGTAGGCCGGGTCCGGTTCGACACCCGTCTGCACCGGGCACGGGGCCATGATGGTGATGGACCGCCGAAGGTGGTCAAAAAGCACCACGGGGCCGGTCACCATCATCACCATGTCGGGAATCGCAAGATCGTCGTGCGGTACGTCGGGCAGGTGCTCCACGGTGCGCACCAGGTCGTAGCCGAAGAAGCCCACGGCACCGCCCCAGAACGCCATCTCGTCGGCCGGCGGCGCAACCGCCGCATCGAGCACCACGGACTGCACTGCGCCAAAGGGATCAGAGGCGTCGAGCTCGGTCTCGGTGCCGTCGTCCCGACGCATCACCAGACGCCCGCCCTCGGCGCGGATAATGGCCTGGGGATCGATACCGAGCATCGAGTACCGGCCAATGCGCTGACCCTCCTCGGCAGACTCGAGCAGGAAGCACGGGCCACCGTCACGCAACTTCAGCATGGCGCCCACTGGCGTCTCGCAGTCGGCGAGATACGTGTGAAACACCTGCACCTGACGGTATTGCGAGGAGAGCGCCCGCACCTCGTCCAGCGAAGGGGTCACCGCGATGCCCGCCCCGGGGGTGCGCGCAGGCACGTCGATGCGAAGGGTGGTCACCCCTGCTCCCGCCTCCGCGATGCCAGTTCCTCGGCCACGTCCGCCAGGCGCACGTCAAGCGACTGCCACAGCACCACCAGGTGGTACAGGAGATCGGCGCTCTCATAGATGAGCTGGTCGCGCTCCTCGCCCTTCGCAGCGATGGCCACCTCGGTGGCCTCCTCGCCGATCTTCTTGCACATGGTGTCAATGCCACGGTGGATGAGCGACGCCGTGTACGACGACTCGGGGTCGGCCTCGGCCGCGCGGGCACGCACGATGGCCTCGAGGTCGGGAAGCATGGCGTAGGGCGCATTGTCGGCACCCACCGTGCCGCTCAGGGGCACATGGAAGCAGCTGTTCTCACCGGTGTGGCATGCAGGGCCGGCGGGGCGCACCGACACCACGATGGCGTCGTCGTCGCAGTCGGTGGACACGCCGGTCACCACCTGCGTATTACCGCTCGTGGCGCCTTTGTTCCACAACTCCTGGCGCGAGCGGCTCCAGAACCAGGTCTGGCCGGTCTCCAGCGTGCGCCCCAGCGACTCGGCATTCATCCACGCCAGCGTGAGCACACGACCGGTATCGGCATCCTGCACAACAGCGGGCACGAGCCCGTCGCCGCCGAAGGCGATACGGCTCGCGGCATCGCCCGGCACGGCGCTCACGCAGCCACGCCCATAAGGGTGTCCACCATCACAGGGGCGGCGTTCGTCGAAACCCGCTGCGCTCCTGCATCCAGCAGGGCAATGGCAGACATGAGGTCACCCACCCCACCGGCTGCAATGACGCCCACAGCGGTTGGCAGCGCCTCGCGCATGATCTCCACGTCCTGGGTGCGAGCCTCGCCCCCAACCCCGGTGGCAGTCACCGCGAAGTCCGCCCCGGCCAGCGCAACCACGCCGCAGGCACGCCGAAGAAGGCGTTCGCCCAGCAGTGGGGCCTCGAGGACCGCACGCACCATTACGCGGGCGCTGGTACCGCCACGTGCCGCGTCCACCGCGGCGCCGAGGTCGGCACGGGCCGTTCCAAACCGCCCCGCGAGCAGCGCCGAGACGTCCATCACCACATCTACCTCGCGTGCGCCGGCAGCCACTGCAGCGCGCACCGCCGCGGCTTTCACGGACGTGTCGTCGAACCCAAACGGGTAGCTCACAACGGTGCCCACCTTCACATCGCCGCCGCGCAGTGCGTCGGCCGTCATCGCCACCATCGACGGGGGCACCACAACGCTGGCCACGTGCAGACGCGACGCCATGGCGCAGTGAATAGCTACGTCGTCGGCAGTGACCCCCGCCCGTACGAGCGTGAAGTCGAGGCTCTTCGCGAGTTCGCGGGCCCTCATCGTGCCGTCTCGTCCCGGGGTCGTGACATGGCGCGGAAGTATAGGGAGATCGGGGCGACTCCCCGATGCCACGCGGCTACAGACCGAGGCGGTCCAGCATGGCGTCATCGCGCCGCCATCTGGGCCTCACCTTCACCTGAAGGTTGAGGTGCACGGGCTGCTTGAAGAAGTCTGCCAGCACCATTCGTGCCTGGGTACCGATGTCGCGGATCATCGTGCCCCCCTTCCCCACCACGATCCCCTTCTGACTCTCGGCCTCCACGTAGATGTAGGCCTCAATGCGCACGCCCTCCTTGGCATCGCTGATGTCCTCGACGTGCACAGCGAGCGCGTGGGGTATCTCGTCACGCATACGCTGAATGGCGGCCTCGCGGATCATCTCGGCTGCCATCTCGTCTTGCGTCTGGTCGGTGCTCACGCCATCGGGGAAGTACGACGGCCCCTCGGGCAGGAGCCCCGGGAACTCCTCGCGCAGCGCATCAAGCCCCTCGCCGGTGAGCGCACTCACTGGGTGCAGCGCCACGAAGTCGGGCAGCAACTCGGATGCCTGCAGGATGACCCGCGCCACCACGTCGGCCTCGACGCGATCCACCTGATTGACCACGATCACCACGGGCAGGCCACTGGCCTTGAGGCGGTGAGCGATAAACCGATCGCCCTTGCCGACCTCTTCCGCCGCATTGAGCAGAAACAGCGCCGCATCGGTGTCGCCCACCGTCCGGTCCACGGTGTCCTGCATCCGCTCGGTCAGGCGATCAGCCGGTCGCTGGAACCCCGGGAGATCGAGCAGCACGGCCTGCCACCCCTCTCCTCGTGCCACCGCCAGCACCCGACGGCGGGTGGTCTGGGGTCGGTCGCTCACGGCCGCCACGTGGGCACCCGCCAGCGCATTGGCCAGCGTGCTCTTGCCCACGTTGGGGCGGCCTGCGAGTGCAACCAGCCCTGAATGAAGCGGTGTCATGTCATCCCCAGATCTGGAAAAGGATCAGCGTCACGCCGGCACCCAGCATTGCACCGGCCACTGTCTCCACGGCCGAGTGGATGCCCGCCTCCACCCGTGACTGCGCCACGAGCAGCGCCATCATGAAGGCGAGGGTGGAGATGAGTGCTGCGTGCGTCCATGGTGCCACCACAATTGTGATGGCCATCCAGCCGGCAAATGCCACCGCTGCGTGACCCGATGGGAACCCGCCGCGCAGCGGCGTGCCCCGGCCCGCATAGGCCTTGATCGCGATCGCCGCGAGCGCGGTCACTGCGATCGCGATGATCACCACGTGAGTGGGTGCCTGACGCACCCCGCGAAGCAGGTTGCGGCCGGGCTCGGTGAGCCGCCCGTAGAGCACCAGATACGCGATCGCCGTCGCACACGCTGCGGCGATGAGCACGGCACCGGCTGCCACATCCTTCGCCACCTTCACGAGGGGGTGGTAACTGGTGACCACGGCGTCCACCGCCGCCTCGATCGCCGTGTTGAACATCTCGGCCACAAGCACCAGACCCACGGCTCCCACAAGGGCCAGCAACTCGAGGCGACTCACGCCGAGCGCCAGGGCGAGGATGAACACCCCGATGCCCGCGGCCACGTGCAACTGCATATTGCGCTGCGTACGCAGCACGAACACGATGCCCTCGAAGGCCCACGTGAATGACCAACGCAGCGACCCCTGACGCGGAAGCGCCCCCGCGCGCGGACGGCGCAGCAGCCGCTGAACCGGGCGCTGGTCGTCGTCGCTCAACGGGCCTCCGCGGCGTCCACGATCTCGTCCTGCAGTGCCAGCATCTCGCCGTCGTCCGTCTCGTGGTCGTAGCCCATCAGGTGCAGCAGGCCATGAATCGCAAGCGTAGTGAGGGGCTCCTCAGCAGCCGCTGGGCAGATGATGATGTCGCCCAGTTCGGGCGGCGGGCCATCATCTGGCCAGTCGAGGGCCTCAGGGCCATCCACCGGGAATGACAGTACGTCGGTGGGCGTGGGCTTGTCGCGGTGCTCACCGTTGATGCGTGCCATCTCGTCGGGCCCGATCACCATCAGTCCCACCGTCGCACGCTCCACACCCACCCGCGCGCATGCAAACCGCACGTGATCGGCGAGCTGGTCAAGATCGACGGGCGCCAGACCGTCCGCGACGGATGCCTCGATCTCAATCAGCGTGTGCCACCCCAGGGATTGTCGCTCTCCTCATGCACCCGGTAGGCCTCCACGATGTGCTGCACCAGTTTGTGGCGCACAACGTCCTCGTGCGAGAAGTGGACGACTTCGATGCCGGGGATACCGCCAAGCACCTTCTCGATGTCCGCCAGGCCGGACCGGCGGTCACGGGGAAGATCCACCTGCGTGATGTCCCCGGTCACCACCACCTTCGACCCGAAGCCCAGGCGCGTGAGGAACATCTTCATCTGTTCCACCGTGGTGTTCTGGGCCTCGTCAAGGATGATGAACGAGTCGTTGAGCGTGCGGCCCCGCATAAATGCGAGCGGCGCCACCTCAATCTGCCCGCGCTCGAGGTACTCCTGCGCGCGGTCCGCGTCGAGCATGTCGTGCATGGCGTCAAAGAGCGGACGGAGGTACGGGTCGACCTTTGCGGCGACATCCCCGGGCAGGAACCCCAACTTCTCCCCCGCCTCCACGGCCGGACGGGTGAGAATGATGCGCCCCACCTCGCGGCGCGACAGCGCGGCGGTGGCCAGCGCCACGGCCAGATAGGTCTTACCGGTGCCCGCCGGGCCGATGCCAAACGTGATGGTGTTTCGGCGGATGGCATCCACGTACACCTTCTGGCCCGCCGTGGTGGGTGTGATGCTGCGCTGGCGGTGTCGCCACACCACGTCGCCCAGCAGGGCATCAGGGCGCCCGGACTGCTCGATGGAGGCGGCCACGGCCTCGATCATGGTGGGGGCCAGGGTGCGGCCCGAATCCACAAGGCGCGCCAGTTCATCGATGACCGCCACGCCGCGCTCCACGCGCACGTCCTCTCCGGTGAGCACCACGCGGTTGCCCCGCAGGTTGATGTCGAGCCGCAGGCGCTCCTCGAGCGCGCGCAGCACGGCGTCGTGCTCGCCAGCCAGTTCAACTGCCACACGGTCGGCCACCTCGATGGCGCGTTCGGTCATCCTGCTCCTGTCACATTGAGTCCGAGAGTTGGGTGCCGCCCAGCACATGCCAGTGCAGGTGGAAGACGCTCTGCTGGCCATCCGGGCCGTGGTTCGTGGTGACGCGATAGCCCGACTCGTCGAGCCCCTCCTGCGTTGCCACATCTGCGATGAACGCGAGCATGTCCGATCGCTCGGCCTGCGTGAGCCCCGTAACACCCGCAAGCGACTGCACGTGGCGCTCCGGAATCACCAGCACGTGCACGGGGGCCTTTGGAGAGATGTCGCGAAACGCCAGAAGGCCCTCGCTTCGACGCACCACGTCGGCAGGAATCTCTCCAGCCACGATCCGGCAGAACAGGCAGTCATCCGGCATATCCACTCCCGCGTCGGGTCACCCGAGCCCGCCGAGCGCACTCAGGGCCAGCGCGGCGGCGGTGATGGCAGCGGTCTCGGCGCGCAGCACACCGGCACCCATCTGCACGGCGGTAAATCCGCCGGCGACGGCCTCATCGGCCTCCCCGTCGGAGAACCCCGTGTCCGGTCCCACCAGCAGGGTCACTGCGTCCCCGACAGCGCGCGTGCCAAGCGCATCGTCAAGCGACGCGCGTGCGCGAGGGTCCAGGATGATCCCCTGGCCCGAAGGTGTGGTCTCGATCACGTGCGCCAACGGTACCAATCCCATTTGAATGGGACGCACCCCGCGGCCCGACTGTCGCGCTGCCGAAACGGCGAGGCGCTGCATGCGCGCGGCGCGGCGATCCCATGCGTCGGCATCCGGTACGCGCTTGGCACGCCCGGTCACCACCACACCCAGACGCCTCACACCCAACTCGGCCGCCTTCTCGGCAACCATGTCAAGCCGGCCAGGCTCGGTCAGACCCACCCATAGCGTCACGTCGCACGCCGCCGGAGCGGGAAGGGCACGGCCCACCACCCGAACCGTGGCGGGGCGACCGATGGCAACCACCTCGCACGGCCACAGATCGCCGGCTGGGGAAATCACCTCAACCGGGTCGCCCACCTGCCGGCGCACCACCCGCGACAGATGGTGCGAATCGTCGTCACACAGCGTGATGACGTCGCGCTCTGCCGGATCCCCGTCAACCAGGTACCGGAAGACGTGCCTCACCGGCGCATCCTCACCGAGGCCCATCCATCCTCCTCGAGCCGCCGTACCTCCCGCAGCCCGAGAGGGGTGAATGCCGCGACGGCCTCATCCACCTCGTACACACGCAGGCCACTCGCCACGAGATGATCGGGGGCCTGCCCCTCGAGGGCCCCGGCAAGAATGCCCAGCACCTCGAGCGTGAGGTTTGCCAGCACGATGGGCGCGTACGGCAGCGGGTCGGCACCGATGCGCATCTCGTGCACCGTGAGATCCACCATGTTCGCCCGTGCCCCGGCACGAGCGGCCCGTACGGCGTGGGGGTCATGGTCAATCGCGACGATCGGGCCACACCCCAGGCGGGCGGCGGCGATCGACAGCACGCCGGTGCCACAGCCGGCATCCAGGGCCGGGCCCGGTGGCACCTCGGCCAGCAGTTGGAGGGTCGTGCGCGTGGTGGGGTGCTGTCCCGTGCCAAAGGCCATTCCGGGGTCGATCACCACATCCAGCATGCCCGGCGCCGGAGCCACCCATGGCGGGCGCACTCGAATGCGCCCTGCCACCACCGGTTGGTGGAAGTCCCGCAGCGCACTGCGCCAGGCATCCGACTCCACCTGCTCACGCACCTCGGCGGTGATGCCGGCGTTGGCGAGCGCAGCGCGAAGGGCATCAGCCCCGGGATTGGTGACCCCGGGAACCCACAGGTCGAGCACCACGACGCCCTCGATCGGCTCGCCCTGGCGGCACCCACCGCCTGTGAGCGCACAGCCCTCGGCGATAGCCCGATCCGTGTCGGCCTCGGCCACCCGGGCCGTCAGCCTCACCAGACGATCAGCGGAAAGCATGCCGGAGGCGGCCGAAGAAACCCTCGTCGTCGCCATCGTCCCCCGACTCGGCAAGGTGTTCGGTCAGCGGCCGAAGTGCCTCCCGGCCCTCGTCGGATGTGATGCGTGGAATGCGCACGTCCACGACGACCACTTGATCACCGTGCCCGCGGCCCTGCACCTGCGGGAATCCCTTGTCCTTCAGCCGGATCTGCTCGCCGGGCTGTACGCCCGCACGCAGATCCACCTCGCGCTCGCCCTCGATGGTCGGCACCGTCACCGTGGTACCAACCATGGCATCGGTGGCACTGATGCGCGCCTCGCAGATGATGTCGAGGTCATCACGGATAAAGCGGTCGTCGGACAACACCTTCACCTCGACATAGAGGTCACCCGCTGGTGCGCCCCGCTCGCCGGCACCGCCACGCCCCGACATGCGAATGCGCTGCCCGGTGGCGATGCCAGCCGGAATGCGCACCGATACCTTGGACCGCGCGCGTACACGCCCGCGGCCGCGGCAATCGCCACAGGGGTCGGTGATGTGCAGGCCTGCTCCACTGCACGCCGGGCAGGTGCGCGCGCGGGCGAACTGGCCGAGGGGTCCGCTCAGCACCTGCTGCACCTGTCCATTCCCCTCACAGGTGGTGCAGGTGGTGGGATTGCTGCCGGGCGTTGCACCGGACCCGTCGCACACCGCGCACTCCTGCACGCGCTCCACCGACACCTCCTGCTCCACACCGGTCGCAGATTCGACAAACGACACCGACGTGCCCACCAGGATGTCGTCACCGGCCTGCGCGCCCGCTGCGCCGCCACCGAATGGGTCGCCGCCGAAGAAGGCGCCAAAGATGTCCTGAAACGATCCGAAGTCCTGGGCGCCGCCGCCCCCGCTGCTCGCGCCACGCACGCCCTGATGCCCGAATCGGTCGTACCGGGCACGCTGTTCGGGGTCGGAGAGCACCTCGTACGCCTCGGCAACCTCTTTGAACCGTGCCTCGGTGGTTGGGTCGTCATGGTTCACATCCGGGTGCAACTCCCGGGCAAGCCGGCGAAATGCCGACTTCAGATCCCGATCAGAGGCATCCCGGGGCACCCCGAGGATCTCGTAGTAGTCACGCGTGGTCGGCAAGCTAGTGCCCGTGCGACCCTTCGGAATCGTCGTCTGAGTGCTCTTCGGGATGCGTCGCCAGGTTGGCCTGTGCCGACTCCACGAGTGCCTGAGCCTCCTCGAGCGTGCCCGACTCCAGTAGCAGGCGGGCAAGGCTCCGGGCATCGCGGGCAGCCAGGTGATCCACCGCCCCCTGCTCCACCCAGAAGGGAGCCGAGTCGGGGTCCTGCCGCAGCATCTCCACCGCCTGATGACCGCAGTCGAGTGTGTAGGTGGCGATGGCCCAACGAGTTGCCGACGGCGCGTCGTCCGGCTCCCAGGGCACGAGCGGCGTTGATCGAACCCCGCCCGGTTCCACCACCACCGATGACAGATCGATGTCGCGCCACTCCAGGTCAACCGGTACGCGCAGGTCGAACAGCAGATCCTCGGCCTGCTCGGGCTGCCCCTCGTTGCTGGCGATAACGGCGGCCACCCAGTGCGCCTCGGCAAATGTGAGGCCGGAGAACACGTCGGTCTCCTCCGACACCGGGTCGAACACCGAGTCGGGATCGGTGCTCAC
>Ga0194043_1000602_pt1 | contig 20080 bp, 19 predicted proteins | sample JunL4415m_MetaG_FD_161274 | JGI IMG/M metagenome (GOLD analysis project Ga0194043, IMG submission 161274) | Anoxic zone freshwater microbial communities from boreal shield lake in IISD Experimental Lakes Area, Ontario, Canada - Jun2016-L442-15m | ecosystem: Environmental > Aquatic > Freshwater >...
GCATGTACGATTCCCGACTGCCGACGGCTATTGGTGCGACGTCGGCAGTCGGGAATCGTACATGCAGGTGCATCGAGACATCCTTGATGGCCTCGTGCGTGTCTTTATCCCCGGCATCCATGCCCGAGAAGGGCTCTGGGTCGCCGAGAGCGCTCGCATCGATGAGACTGCGACTCTGGGCACCGGAGTGGTCATAGGGGAGAACGTGCGTATACGCCGAGGTTCGACCATCGGCGACTACACGGTGATCGACGATAACTGCGTGGTTGGGGCCGGTGCTCGCGTCACGCACTCCATTCTGTGGAGTGACACGTTTGTCGGCAAGCAGTCCACCGTTTCTGGCGCTGTCTTATGCCGTCACGTGGACTTGAGAGCCAGTGCAGGGATTGCAAACGGCGCTGTCATCGGCGATGAGTCCGTCATCGGATCCGGTGCGCAAATTGGCGCCGACGTCCAGATATTCCCGTACAAGCGAATTGAGTCTTCTGCGACGGTCAACACCTCCGTAATCTGGGAGTCGACCGGCTCGCGTGCGCTGTTTGGTGACGCGGGCGTTCAAGGGCTTGTCGGCGTGGACATCACGCCTGAGCTTGCGCTTAAGGTCGCCGAGGCGTACGGCACACTGCTTCCCAAGGGTGGCCACGTGGTCATCAGCCGAGACAGCACGCGCCCGGCTCGGATGCTCAAGAGCGCGATGATCGCCGGGCTTAACGCCGCTGGCATCGATGTGCGCGACCTACGGGTCGCATCGCCCGCAGTGACCCGCTTTACCACGCAAAAGACGCGCTGTGTGGGCGGAGTCCACCTTTCGGGATCCACACGCGATCCGCAATCGCTTGAGATTCGCTTTCTGGATCGCAACGGTCTCGACATCGCTCCATGGGAGCAAAAGAAGATTGAGCGTCTCTACTTCCGCGAGGAGTTTCGCCGAGCGTTCTTCGACGAGCTCGGCGACATCATCCACCCACCGCGTCCGCTGGAGTACTACGGGACCGCGCTCAAAGACGCGATGGACGAGGCCGACTTGGGCGCTGAATGGCGCCGTGTGGTAGCCGACATGTCCGGAGGTCCCGCCACGTTTATGCTGCCGCAGGTTGCACACGGCTGGCACCTCAACCTGATCGCGCTCAACGGAGTTGTCGATTCCGAGGCCACCTCGGCACCTTCAGAGGAGCCCACTGAGCAAGGGGTGGGCGAGATTGGCCGGGCAATCGAGTTGTTCGGCGCGGATCTCGGCGTGATCTTTGACTGGGGCGCTGAGCGAATCAGGCTCGTCACAGAGAAGGGAGAGCTGCTCGACGGGGACACCGCCTTGCACGCGATGGTGGACTTGTGGTGCCGCACGCGCGTCATCGACGGAACGATTGCGGTGCCGCTTGCCGCTTCCCAAGTGGTCGACCAGATCGCGGCGAGCTATGGCAAAGAGGTCATTCGCCCCGGCCGATCTCGCCGTGCGTTGGCCGAGGCCATCCTGGAGGGACGAGCCAGATTTGCAGGCTCCACCAGCGGCGGATTCATCTTTGGTGACTTCTTCCCGGCCTACGACGGCGTGCTGAGCACCGGAATGGCCGCACGCATGTTGGCCAAGAGCGGCATGACGCTTGCACAGGTGGTCGCCGAGCTCCCCGAGTTCCACAAAGTCGAGATCAGCGTGCCGTGTCCCGACCGTCGCAAAGGTGCGGTCATGCGTTCGGTCACAGAACGCGCCGCTGAGTTCAATCCGGAGCTTGCTGAGGGCGTGCGTGTGCGCTACTCGGATGGATGGGCGCTCGTGCTGCCACACGCGAGTGAGCCAGCGGTCTCCATTTGGGCCGAGGCCGCACGTGATGAGTCGGCGATGGCACGAGCCGAGCAGTGGAAGCGAGTCGTGGAATACGGCATCGCCGAGGAGTGACAGACCGCGCCGAGGTGGAAAAGATGGCATCTACCTGCTAGAATGATCGCAATCTGCTGGCCTGATGACATGAGTTGGCCGTTCAGATGCGAATCCGATAGCAAGACGCCGTTGTAAGAGCAGCCTCACCGCGATGCGGTCAGGCTGCCTTTTGCGATTGTGACGAACGAGGAGATTTGAGCTTGACGCAGGAGACCAACGAGAGCCGCCGCACCGCTCGCGAGCGGCGTCAGGGTGCGCCCGCTAGCCGGACGTCGAATCGTGCGTCGCGGTCGGGTGCAACGCGGCCGTGGCCGACAATCGCCGCAGCACTCATCGCCGTCGTGTTGGTCTTGGCGGTCGCGGTCGATGCGTTCGCGAGCGCAGGGCGCGTTCATCCTGGTGTGACGGTTGCGGGCGTGCGTGTCGGCGGAATGACACCTTCTGTGGCCACCGCGGAGCTCGCCAAACAGCTGCCCGCAAAGGCCACGGAGCCTGTCACCGTGGTGTACGGCGAGAAGTCCTGGAAGGTCGCCCCGGCTGATATCGCGCTGTCGTTCGACGCTCCAGCGCTGACCGCCCAGGCCATGGCTGTCGGCCGTGAGGGCGGATTTGCGAAATCGGTCACGCAGCGGTTCTCGGCATGGTTTGGCAAGGCGCGCTTGAGCGCTTCGGGCAATGCCGATCCAGTGAAGATGAACAAGATGCTTGATGCGGTTGCTCAGACCACCAATGTTCCTGCACGCGATGCGGAAGTTGAGATCACTGACACATCTGCTGCGGTCAAACCGTCCGCGGACGGAGTCGAGCTCAAGCGCGATGAGCTTTCGCAGGCCATTCTTGCTGCCTATACCACGGACCGCAGGACTATCAACGCCCCAGTGCAGACTGCACTTCCCAAGATCAGCAACGCAGCTGCCGAGTCGGCAAAGTCCGTTGCGAGCAAGATGATGTCGGCTCCGCTCACCGTTACGTACGGGGGCAAGCTCTGGACCTTCTCGCCGGCAGATATCGGCAAGATGATGACGTTTCAGTCAGTCGAGCCCACAGGCTCTGCTGCGCGCGCGGGATCCAAGACGTGGAAGCTCGTTCCTTTGGTGGACGAGGCCCAAACCGCGAAAACCATCGCTCCCAAGCTTGGGGCTGCAGTAGGGACACCGGCCAAAGATGCACAGTTCAAGACAAGCGGCGGATCAGTCACCATTGTCCCATCCAAGGATGGTGTCGGCGCAGATCTCGGTTTGCTGGCAACGGACATCACGAGGGCGCTCAAGGACAGTACCAACACGAGCCGAACTGTGGTGATTCAGACGACGGTCGTGGCGCCGAAGCTTACGACCCAGAAGGCGCGTGAGATGGGCGTGAAGGAGCGGATTTCCACCTTCACTACCACCTACGATGGCTCAAACGAGCCGCGCACCAACAACATTCACACGCTCGGCAACGCTCTTGACGGCAAGCTCGTGGCACCCGGCGCGACATTCTCGTTCAACGGCGCGGTTGGTGAGCGAACGGCTGCCAAGGGCTACCAAGAGGCTCCTGCGATTGTTAAGGGAAAGCTGGTTCCGCAGCTGGGAGGTGGTATCTGTCAAGTCGGTACTACGCTCTTCAACACGGCCTTCTTCGCCGGCGTGCCTATACCTGACCGCACCAACCACTCCTTCTACATAGCGCACTATCCCACTGGTCGCGATGCGACCGTCTCGTGGGGCGGCCCTGATCTCAAGTGGAAGAACGATACAAAGGATTGGATTCTTGTTTCAGTGGCGTATACCAATGACTCGATTACCATCTCATTTTACGGCACGAAGACTGGCTATGAAGTCGCCTATACGACCGGCCCTTTCACCAATGAGACCCCTTTCCCCATCGAAAAGGTCAACGACCCCACGCTTGCGACTGGGTCGAAGGTCGTCAAGGATGCCGGCGTCACAGGCAGGAAGGTCGTAGTGACCCGTACAGTGACCAAGGCGGGACAGGTAGTCAGAAAGGACACGTTTAGCTCGGACTACAAGCCCAAGATCCAGGTCTTGCGTATTGGAACCAAGGGCTCCGTACCAACAACTGCAACCGTGGCGCCAAAGAAGCCCTAGAGCGAGGGCAGATGAGTGTGTAGCCGGTAACGATTGGGGGGTGCTGTGTACCAGCCGGAATTGGAATCCATGAGCAGGCCGGAGCTGGAGTCACTTCAGCTCGAGCGTCTCAAGTCGCTTCTTGTGCGGGTCTACGACAACGTGCCCGCATACCGCGCCAAGTTTGATGCGGCGGACTTTGATGTTGCGAGCCTGAAGTCGCTCGATGACCTGAGACGCGTTCCGTTTACCGTCAAGGACGATCTCCGCGCTGCGTACCCCTATGGACTGTTTGCCGCGCCCCTGCGCGACATCGTGCGAGTACATTCCTCCTCGGGCACCACGGGGCAGATCACGGTTGTTGGCTACACGCAGGGGGATATCGACCGATGGGCCGACCTCATGGCAAGAACCTTTGCTTCGGGCGGAGTCACACCCGACGACGTCGTCCAAATCACCTACGGGTATGGCCTCTTCACCGGCGGCCTTGGTGCTCACTATGGCTCTGAGCGGTTGGGTGCTCTTACGGTGCCCGTCTCTGGTGGCAATACACGCCGACAGGTCCAGATACTCAAGGATTTTGGGGTCACCGTCCTCGCCTGTACTCCCAGCTACGCGCTTCTCATTGCCGAGACAGCGCTCGAGATGGGAATCGACGTTCGCGACCTACCGCTGCGAGTCGGCGTCTTTGGCGCGGAGCCGTGGAGCGAGAACATGCGCAAGCAGATTGAGCGCGCTATGGGTATTACGGCGATCGACATCTACGGCCTGTCCGAGGTGATGGGTCCTGGTGTGGCCTCGGAGTGCGTCCACCAAGACGGGCTGCACGTCTTTGAGGATCACTTTCTCATCGAGATCTTGGACACTGAGACGCTAATGCCCGTGCCAGATGGAGAATACGGTGAGGTCGTCTTCACGACTCTGACCAAAGAAGGCATCCCGGTCGTTCGGTATCGGACCCGTGATATCTCGCGAATCATTCCTGGCTCCTGTGCGTGTGGCAGGACATTTCGGCGTATGGAACGTATTACGGGCCGGACCGACGACATGCTCATCATTCGCGGTGTGAACGTCTTCCCGAGCCAGATAGAGCAAGTGCTCGCTGGAGTCGCTGGCGTTGCGCCGCACTATCAGCTCGTGCTGACAAAGCGCGGTTCTCTTGACCACGTTCAGGTGCAAGTGGAGGTCTCACCCGACTTCGGATTTGACGAGGTGCGCGAACTCGAGAGGCTGCAACGAACGGTGAAGGGCCAGATCGAGTCCGCTCTCGCGGTATCAATCGAGGTCAAGCTTGTCGAGCACAAGTCAATTGCACGCAGTGAAGGCAAGGCAAAGCGGGTCGTCGATCTGCGCTCCGAGACGGAAGGTGCGTGACCGGACATGATCGAACAGGTCTCGGTGTTTCTGGAAAACAGCACGGGTCGACTGGCTGAGCTCACCCGAGCGCTCGGCGACGCGGGTATCGACATGCACGCCCTGATGGTTGCCGACACTGAAAGCTTCGGTGTGGTACGCATCATTTGCGATACGCCACGAGCTGCTCGCGACATCCTTGCAGGTCGTGGATTCAGCGTCACGCTGACCCCAGTGATCGCCGTAGAGGTTCCCGATCGTCCAGGCGGCCTTGCAGACGTCCTAGAGGCTCTCGGCCGAGCCGACAAGAACGTAGAGTACGCCTACTGCTTCGTGAAGCCGGCAGGTGACGCCGCCGTCGACGTCCTCAAAGTCGACGACATCTCGGCGGAAGAGACGTTGTTGGCTGAGGGATACAGCGTGCTGCGACCAGATTCGGTCTACGAGCTCGATCCTTCGTAGGTCGCCGGTTGGGGAGCAATGTTCGTGAAGAGAGACCCTAGCTCAAGGTCGTCCTCAGCAGCCGAGAAGCACTGCGAAGATACGCCATCCTGATCCGCATCCATCATCTGACGGATTGCCTCTATGAGACGTTGTGCAACCGCGAGCGCACCTTCTCGCGCGGCGCGAGGAAGAATCACGAGGAATCGGCCGTCATCGAGCCGAGCCACTTCGTCGACCATTCGCAGGTCTCCGCGCAGGTGAGCGGCAACTTCTCTTACTAAAGTGCGTTGGCGTTTAGGGGACAGCCCTGAAACCATGGCGGGATCTTGCGTAATAACTATCACAGAGAATGATTCGCCGTAACGCGAGAATCGATCTCGAGCGTACTCGAGGAGCTCGGCCGCTTTGCGTTGGTTGAACACGCGGCTCCAGTCATCGATCGTCGCCGAGTTGTCAAATCGACCAAAGAGGTACTTCACGCGCCCACAGAGGTCGCCGCCAACGATACCCACAATTCCGTACGCTGCGATTGTGAGGGCGATCATGCCCATTTCTAGAGCGCCCACACCCTCCGGAGCCGACAACACGGGAATCTTCAGCATGATAAAGACCGCAGAGGCGATAAGAGCCGTGAGCAGCCCAGCCCTGCGACCGTAGTGGACAGCGGCAATCAGCACCGGTATCAGCAGGAGCTGAGAAACGAAGCTGGGCCACCCTGTCCACCCGTTGCTGGCAAGAGAGATCAGAATGCTGCCGAGAATGGTGGTGGTGGCCACACCGAGAACGAGTTGCTCGAACTTGGTGTAGTTCATCGGTTGCCTCTATGTGGCATTGCGGGCGTGCCGAGCGTAGTAGACTCTGTGGGCCGGAAATGGCTCGGCTGCGCACCGAAGTCGCCCGCGATCAAAGTGGCGCGGATGGATCCAAGGCTCACGGGCGACCAAGAATCTCGACAGGAATTCAATGCGACTCCATCACTCAACAACGTCTACTGATGCCGAAAGGCGCGATGTGTCCCATCGGGCGGCACGCTATGCCTTTTCCCCAACTCGGACCGTTTTTGACCATACGGTGCACAATGCGGGTCTTTGCGATCGCAGTGCGGCGTCCCGATATTCTCGGCGAGCGTGGAATCGGGGCTACTGCTTTGCCATCGCAGCGGCGCTCGCACTGGCGCTCATTACCGCTCAGAGCGCCTTTGCCGAAACGCGTTCATCCGACCAAGTGGACGGTGTGGCCGCGTCCAAGCGTTCCCTTGCGGCCGCAGTTCTCCCGGATGTGGCCATGCGCGCTGGAGCGCTCGTCGACGGCGAGGGACGGGTGTTGTGGTCGCGGCGGGAGACCGAGCGGCGTCCGATGGCGAGTATCACCAAAATCATGACTGCTGTGGTGGCGCTAGAGCGAAGCGACGTGACCACGATGGTTGTGATTCCCAAAGCTTCAGGCCAAGTTGGGGAGTCGACAGCGTTTCTGCGCCCCGGCGAGAAGCTGCCCATGAATCAGGTGCTCGAGGCTCTTCTGGTCAAGTCGGGCAACGACGCAGCTGTTGCCATTGCGCGCAGTGTGGCGGGATCTGATGAGGCGTTCGTCAAGCTGATGAACGACAAGGCGGTTGAGCTCGGTCTCAAGAACACGCACTTCGCCAATTCTCACGGGCTCGATGAGGCCGGACACTACACTACCGCCGCTGATCTGGCGGTGCTCGGTAGGTACGCTATGGCAAATCCGAGATTCCGTGAGATTGTGAAGATGCAGACCGTGACGATTGGATCCGGAGCCCGCAAGGAGGTCTTGCACAGCACCGACCTCCTCATCGGCAACTACGCCGGAGCAATCGGCATCAAGACCGGCTTTACTGACGGTGCTGGATACTCGGTTCTCTCTGCGGCAGAGCGCGATGGTCTGACTCTGTACGCGGTCGTGCTCGGAACCTCATCGGAACTGCAGCGATTCCGAGAAGCGCGGGAGCTGCTCGATTGGGGATTTGCGCACTATCGACCCCAGCAACTCGCAGTTGGGGGAACGGTAGTGGCCGAGGCCCCCGTAGGTGACTACCTTGACCGCCGCGTTCCGGCCGCGATTTCCCGAGACGAGACGGTCTCGGTGCTGGACTTGAGCGGTCCGATCACCAGGACGGTCACCGTTGGCGTGGTCGCTGCACCGATTAAGAAGGGACAGACGGTTGGCGTGGCGACATTTACGCAGGCGGGCAAGATGATCTCGCGTGTGCCGCTGGTCGCGACGTACGATGTGAAGCGTCCCAACCCGTTTCTGAGGATCTGGATAGGGTCGGTGCGAGTGTGGCGGAAGCTCTTTGGCGGCCCGCCTCCGGTGGCCGGACCTATCTAGACCTGCTAGATTGGCTCGACTTCGAGGGGCAATAGACGCGGTTTGTGTCGGACAGACATCTGGGAATAGCGGAGGAAAGCATGTCAGTTGAGTTGAAACGCACGGCTCTGTATGCCGAGCACATCGCGCTCGGAGCTCGCATGGTGCCATTTGCTGGCTGGGAGATGCCCGTTCAGTACGCCGGCATCATCCATGAGCACAATGCGGTCCGAAGTGCTGCCGGTGTATTTGATGTCGGTCATATGGCCGAGTTTCGCGTGTTTGGTTTTGCCGCTTTCGACTTCCTCCAGGGGGTCCTCACTAACGATCTGTCCAAGATCTCCCAGCTCGGCCGAGCTCAGTACACGTTGATGCTCGATGAAGAGGGACACATCATCGATGACTTGATCGTCTACCACTCGGGCGATCTGGAGTACCTGATCATTGCCAACGCCTCCAACCACGAGATCGACTTCGCCTGGCTGAGCGCGCACGCCCCGGCCGAGGTCGAGCTCGTAGACGAGTCCGATCGAACCTCTCTGATTGCGCTGCAGGGTCCCCAAGCTCTCGGCATAGTGCGTGAGCTCGCTGGTCAGGGATGGGAGGCGCCGTCTCGGTTCACTCTCTGTGAGGCGCTTCTCGACACGACTCCGGCGCTGGTTGCTCGGACGGGCTATACCGGCGAAGACGGAGTCGAGATTCTCACGTCCACGTCGGCCGCCCCTCAGCTCTGGCGCTCCATTCTGTCGTTTGGCCAGGTCAGCCCTATTGGACTTGGTGCTCGGGATACTCTGCGCTTGGAGATGGGGTATCCGCTGTACGGTAGCGACATGGACCGCACCATCGATCCCATCTCGGCTGGTCTGGGATGGGTTGTGCCCGCCGCCAAGACTGGCTACGTCGGTGCTGAAGCCGTTGCGAAGGTCCGCGAATCTGGACCAACCACCAAACTGGTCGGCATGACCATCCAAGGTGCCATCCCGCGGCACGGAATGTCTGTGTTGCGCGAGGGCGCCGTGGTGGGTAAGGTAGCGAGCGGCAGCTTCTCGCCAACGCTGGAAACAGGGATTGCGACCGCCTACGTTCCCACCGGGCTCAGCGAGCCGGGAACAGCTCTACAGGTCGAGATTCGTAAGAAGACGCTTCAGGCAACCGTCGTCAAGCCGCCGTTCGTCACGTCGACTTCGCTGTCGGCATAGCACGTCAACATATCCGTCACCGAAAGGAGCACTTGAAAGCTATGGCACACCCAAGCGACCGCAAGTACTCAAATGAGCACGAATGGGTCCTCGTTCAAGGCGACGTAGCCACAGTCGGGATATCCGACTTCGCGCAAGATCAGCTCGGCGAGGTCGTCTACGTCGACCTCCCCTCGGCCGGAGACGTTCTCGCCACCGGCGACTCTTTTGGCGAGATCGAGTCGGTCAAGTCCGTCTCAGAGCTATTCGCTCCGCTTTCCGGCGAGATCGTGGAGGTCAACTCCGCGCTCGGCGATACGCCCGAGACGGTCAACTCGGACCCTCACGGTGCAGGGTGGATGGTTAAGGTCAGACTTGACGACGCAGCTCAGCTCGATGCGCTCATGAGCGCCGAGGAGTACGACGCCTTCATCGTCGAAGGCTAGGCGAATGCGCTACATACCCGTCACCTGCGAACAGCGCGAGGCCATGCTTCGCGCTGTTGGCGTTGCCGATGTGGACGTGCTGTTCGATGTGATTCCCGAGGCGGTCAGAGTGGTGGGTGGGCTGGACCTGCCCGAGGGATTGTCAGAGATCGAGCTCTCATCGCATCTGTCCGCTCTCGCCGATCAAAACATCTCGGCCTCTGAGTTGGTCAGTTTCATGGGAGCCGGCTGCTACGACCATTACGTCCCGAGCCTTGTGGACCATGTGCTCTCAAAGCCGGAGTTCTTCACCGCATACACGCCCTACCAACCCGAAGTGAGCCAGGGCACCCTGCAGGCAATCTATGAGTATCAGTCAATGATCTGTGCCCTCACGGGCATGGACGTTTCAAACGCCTCGATGTATGACGGTGCAACCGCACTGGTGGAAGCCGCACTGATGGCCTGCCGAGTTACCCGTCGCAGCACTGTCGTGTGTCTGCCCACGGTTCATCCCGAGTGGCAGAACACTCTCGCAACTTACGCGGACGCAGGCCAGTTCAGCGTCGCCGAGCCGCCCTCCGTCGACGTGGCCTCGGGTGCGACTCTTCTTGCCGGCCTCGCCGATGAGGCGCTCCTCGGACTCGCCGAAGTCCTGGGTCGGGGTGACGTAGCCGCCGTCCTCGTGCAGTCCCCGAACTTCTTCGGCTCCTTTGAGGATCTGGAGCGCATCGCGAGGATGGCGCACGAGTCGGGAGCGCTGCTTGTGGTTGCTACCAACCCGATACTTCTTGGCATCATGGAGCCTCCGAGCGCGTACGGCGCCGACATCGTGGTGGGCGAAGGTCAGCCTCTCGGCGGTGCCACCTCCTTTGGTGGTCCTGGTCTCGGCTTCTTTACGTGCCGACAGGAGCATGTGCGTCAAATGCCGGGTCGAATCGTGGGCCGAACTGTTGACGTTGACGGCGCGATGGCGTTTGTCCTGACGCTGTCAACTCGGGAGCAGCATATTCGTCGTGAAAAGGCCACCAGCAACATCTGCAGTAATCACGCGCTCAACGCTCTCGCGGCAGGCACCTATCTCTCAGCTGTGGGCGAGCACGGACTGGCTGGAATCGTTCGTTCGTGTGTTGCCAAGGCTCACTACCTGCGCCAACAGCTGCTTGCCACCGGCCGCTTTCGTGCGCCGTGGGAAGCCGATTTCGGCTACGAGTTTGCGCTGGAGTTCCTCGGCGACGTGCGTTCAATGCAAGACGCGCTTCTGACCAAGGGATTCTTCGCCGGCGTTGATGTCTCAGATGTTGAGGCCGAGCACGCGACTGGCATGCTCCCGGCTGCTGGCGCCAATCTGGTGCTGTTCGCCGTCACAGAGAAGAACACAAGAGCCGAGATGGATGCATTTGCCCTGGAGGTGGCGTCGCTGTGACCGAGAAACTCGCGCACACACCCGGCGCTGCACCCGCTCGTGGTCCCCGGGAGCTGATCTTTGAGCTTGGCGCCCCTGAGTCGCGCTGCGTGGAGGCGCCGCCACTTGACGTCCCGGTTGGCATTGTTGACGACCTTTTGGGCGGAAGAGCGCGGAGCACACCACTGGTTCTGCCAAACGTCACCGAACTCGAGATCATGCGCCACTACGCGCATCTCGCGTCGATGAACTTTGGAGTGGATTCGGGCATGTATCCGCTTGGCTCATGCACCATGAAGTACAACCCGCGCATCAACGAGGACACGTGTCGGCTTCCCGGATTCGCAGGTCTGCATCCCTATCAGCCTGAGGCTACGGTACAGGGTGCGTTGGAACTGATGTCAGGACTGTCCGACGTGCTCGCCGAGATATCAGGCCTTCCGGGCATCACACTTCAGCCCGCCGCCGGGGCTCATGGGGAGCTAACGGCTCTGATGGTATTTCGGGCCGCGCACACCGCTCGCGGCGACGCGCGACGGAAGGTCATCATCCCGGATACCGCGCACGGGACCAATCCAGCGAGCGTGACAATGTGTGGTTGGGAGACCGTCACAATCCCAAGCAACGAACAGGGTGAGGTAGATGTCGAGGCCTTGAAGGCCGCGCTTGACTCAGACACCGCTGCTTTCATGCTGACCAACCCTTCTACCATTGGGTTGTTTGACTCGCAGATTGTCGAGATTACCGACGCCGTCCACGCCGTAGGAGCCTACGCGTACTGCGACGGTGCGAATCTTAATGCGATCCTCGGCAAGGCGCGCCCCGGCGACATGGGCTTTGACGCGATGCACATCAATCTGCACAAGACGTTCTCCACTCCTCATGGCGGGGGAGGCCCTGGGTCTGGGCCGGTCTGCGTGACCGAGGAGCTAGCGCCCTTCCTCCCAGGCCCACTTCCCGTTGAGTTTGAGGAGGGCGGTTTTGGCCTCGGCTGGCCCGAGCACACCATCGGCCGCGTTCGGAGCTTCTACGGCAACTTCGGAATCCTGGTGCGTGCCTACGCTTACGTCTGTGCCCTTGGCGGAGAGGGACTCACCGAGGTCGCCGAGCAGGCGGTCTTGTCGGCGAACTATCTCAAGGTGTTGCTGCAGGACGCTTTTGAAGTGCCGTACGGCCGCACCTGCATGCACGAGTTCGTGATGAGCGGCGCTCGGCAGAAGCGCGAGAACGGCGTTCGCACACTTGACATGGCCAAGCGCCTGCTTGACTACGGCTTCCATCCGCCTACGGTCTACTTCCCGATGCTTGTCGAGGAGGCGATGATGATCGAGCCTACCGAGACGGAGCCACTCGCCGCACTCGACGCCTTCGCGCAGGTGATGCTCACCATCGCCGAGGAGGCCGCTTCCAATCCCGAGCTGCTCAAGCACGCTCCCTACACCACGCCTGTTCGCCGTCTCGACGAGGCGGGCGCTGCCCGCAACCCGGACCTACGCTACCGGCCAGCCGAGGCGTGAGCCGCGCCACATGGGCACCTTATGGCGACTTCTGATCGATAGCGTCCCTGCCGAGGGAGCCTGGAACATGGCGGTTGACCGCGCGATTCAGGTTGCGCGCGAGGATGGTGCTGCACCGCCGACACTTCGACTCTACGAGTGGGCGCGTCCGACCGTTACGCTGGGACGCTTTCAAGACGCTGGCTCAGTCGACACGGACTATTGCTCGGCCAATGGGATTGACCTTCTGCGACGTGAAACCGGCGGCCGGGGCGTCCTTCACGACGATGAGGTCACCTACTCTGTGATCGCCGGTCTCGCCGATGGGGTTCCGCGCGGCACGAGCGCGTCGTATCGCATGCTGTGCGGCGGGCTCGCCGCGGCCTACGGTCTGCTCGGCGTTGATGCTGCGCTGACTTCCCGGCCGCGCGGGTCGCACGATTCGGCAGCGTGCTACCTTCACGCTACACAGGCTGATCTTTCCCTGGGAGTGCGCAAGCTCTCGGGATCGGCGCAGGTCTGGTTGGGCAGCACCGTGCTTCAGCACGGGTCGTTCACCATCTCCCGAGACATAGTGCGAGAGGCGTCGGTGTTTCGACTGGCCGCCGAGCAGCGCGAGCGACTCTTTCGGGATACGATCACGCTCGATGCGGCCTTGGGCATTGCGCCGACCCGCGCTTGCATTTGTGAAGCGATTGCCGGGGGGTTTTCGCAGAACCTCGGCCTAGACCTTGTGGCCGGCGAGCTATCGCAAGTCGAGATTGAGATTGCAGCTCGCCTGCATAGCGAGCTGCTTGAACGGGCCGCTCGCGTAGGGGAGGTTCCAGGCTCAAGGTAGGGTTAAGCTTGACGGCGCACGTTGGTTGATGCTTGCGCTACAATTACCAGTGTCCGGCTTTTCGAGGAAGGTGGGCAGCGTATGGACTTCAACGAGACTAATGACGATGTGCTACTTGATTTGGAGCACAAGTCCAATGACATGTTGCGCGGACTTCTCGATGAGCTCTACGCAGAGGAGCAGCGCGTCTCTTATCGGCGCAGGGTGCTGCATGGCAAGATTGACATCTTGCGCGCCGAGCTCGTCAGGCGACTGAAGGCGGGACGCGAAGCTGGCGAGGACGTCATCACTGGCCGTGATGTTGATCGCCTCATAGAGATACTAGCCAACGATCTTCGAGGTGTTTCGCGCTTTGACGTTTCGGCTTCTTCTGAGGATGACATCGAAGAGCCCTGATCCGCCAATCTGTGACGATCTAGCTTCGTGCATATTTAGGAGGAAGTGTGGCAACCAGTATTAACGAACGGCTCAAGCAGTTTCTTGAGGATCTTACGACTGACCCGGTGGAAGAGCGGGTTGTTGAGTACGTTATTCGAGAGGTACACAACGGTCGATCGCTGATGGCCGCTATCAACGATCCCTACGTGCGCAATCGTCTCAGCGACGAGAAGCGTGAGGAACTGCTTCAGAACTCAGAGGTCATTGAGGCGCTTGAGCAGGAGATTCAGTCGGCTTTTCGAAAGCCGGATATTGGCTATTCCAGCTAAGGCGCCGAGAGAGAGTGAGCAACGCGATGGGTGACTGCCCCGGATGCTCCGCCGTGCTGACTCCGGAGGATCGAGAGTGCCCTAACTGTGGGATGAAAGTTCAGGGGACCACGACATCCTTCGAGCCAGTCGCCCTCGAGGGAAAAGCCGATGCTCGTTCGCTCGGCACCAGCAACGAAGGCCCGCTGCTTGTTGTTCGCAAGGGGCCTCAGCCAGGCGAGCGATTCTTCTTGGATAGAGCGCGGTTGGTCATCGGGCGCGACCCCGAGAGCGACATCTTTCTCAATGACATGACTGTTTCCCGCGCTCACGCGGTTGTGGAGTCCGATGAGCGGGGAGTCAGGGTCTCAGACGCTGGCTCACTCAATGGAACTTACGTAAACGGGGTCGTGGCCGAGGAAGCATCCCTGGAAGACGGTGACGTCCTTCAGATCGGTACGTTTCAGATGCTCTTCCTAAGTGGTGCCTAGAGGATGGTGCTGGGATGACAGGACGTGATTACCTCACGATTGGCGAGGTCGTGCAGCGCCTCGAGGGCGCGCACCCCGATCTTTCAATTTCAAAGGTGCGTTTTCTTGAGGAGGAGGGCCTTGTCGCGCCGGAACGGACTGCGGGAGGCTACCGCAAGTTCTCGCAGGCGGACGTGGCCCGCGTTGAGATGATTCTCCGGCTGCAAAGAGAGTATTTTCTGCCGCTTGCTGTCATCCGAGAGAAGCTTTCCGACTTTGATCGGGGCCGGATTCCTCCCGAGCTTCAACACAGCCCGGTGGGAATGACAGAGCCTCTGCCGCTCATCACAAAAGACGACGCGCCGCTTCCCCTTGAGGAAGCTCCCAATTCGCTTGGAATCCCGGTTTCTTTCCTGCGGGAACTGGCCGAGTTTGGACTTGTAGTTCCTATCAAGACCGATGAAGGTGAAGCACTGGAGCCCGGTGACGTGCAGATCGCTCATGCCGCATGGGAACTCCGTCGTTTTGGAGTGGAACCGCGCCATCTGAGAATGTATGAGACATTCTCGGACCGTGAAGCAACGCTCTTCTCACAGATATTGATGCCCGCATTTCGTCATCGAACGTCTGAGACACGACAGAAGCTCGGCGAGACCCTCTCTGAGCTGGGGACGCTGACCGATGAGCTCAAGAGCCGCCTGCTAAGACGGTCGCTCAAGCGGGCGTTTGAGGATCTCAGCTAGCGTGATTCCTGGCGACGACACCATCCGGCCGGTGCCCGTCGATGAGTTGCTTGACCACCCACCGCTCGCCGACATCGCTTTCGCGCACGCGAGCGAACGTGTCGCTGCCGAGATTCTGGACTTCTACCGCATCCGCTGGCTTTACGAGCCCCGAACCTTTCCCATCGAGTGGGACGGGCAGGGGAGGGTCATCGCCTCGTTCTCGCCTGACTTCTATCTCATAGATTTTGACGTCTATATTGAGCTTACGACCATGAGCCAGAAGCTCGTTACCAAGAAAAATCGCAAGGTCAGGCGCCTAAAGGAGCTCTATCCCGAAGTCAACGTCAAGATCTTCTACCAGAAGGATTTCCGCCGTCTCTTGGCGCGCTTCGGTGTCCCCTCTGTGGCGGTCGCGCACGCACGAGGTGGCGGAATGGTTGCATCTGATGAAGGACAAGATTGATGGATGCTCGATTCCCGGATGCGTGCGATCGAATCCTGCTCGATTCCGCTGCGCTGCGTGCGCGTGTTACCGAGCTGGGCTCTGCCATCACGCGTGACTACGACGGACAAGATTTACGGCTGATCACCGTGCTCAAAGGCGGGCTCTACTTTCTCGCCGACCTCGCGCGCGCTGTCGATCTGCCGCTTGCCATGGACTTCCTTGCTGTCTCGCCGTATTTCGCGGGCAAGGGCGGTGTTGTCAAGCTCACCAAGGACCTCTCTGATGACATCGAGGGGGCCAGCGTGCTCCTAGTGGAAGACGTTGTGGACACCGGGCTGACGGTCAACTACGTCCTTTCGCTGCTTCGCGCCCACAATCCCGCTCGTCTCGATGTATGCACCCTGCTCGACAAACCAGCGCGCCGAATCGCCGACGTGCCCATCTCTTACTGCGGATTCACGATGCCCGACCGCTTCTTAGTCGGCTATGGTCTCGACCTGAACGGCCAATATCGCAACCTGCCCAGTATTGCCAGTCTGCGCGATGAGGCCGTGCTCTCGTGAACCGACGGTTCGCATGGGCGCTGGGGATGCTGGTCGGCGTATTCGCCGCTGGCACCGGCGGCTACATGCTTATCGAGGGCTGGAGCCTCGTTGATTCGATCTACATGACCACAATCACTGTTGCCACGGTGGGCTTCGGTGAGGTCCATCCGCTTTCATCGGCCGGCCGCATGTTTACCATCGGGCTCATCATCACAGGCGTGGGAGCCTTGGGTTTCGTGTTTGGTCAACTCGTCGAGTTCGTCTTCGAGGGCCGCATTCAGGAGATCTTGGAGGGACGCCGTATGGAGAAGCGACTCGAGAACCTGTCCGGTCACACTGTGGTCGCCGGTTTCGGTCGTGTTGGGTCGGTCGTAGCACGCGCGCTTGCCGATGAGGACGCGCCGTTTGTCATTGTCGACCTCGCGGACGAATCCCAGGTTGCTGCGCGCGAGTATGGATGGCCCTTCGTCCACGGCGACGCAACCGAGGAGGAGATCTTGGGGCAGGCCGGCATCCAGAGGGCTGGCAGTATCGTCACGGCTCTCTCGTCTGATGCCGAGAACCTCTTTGTCACCGTCACTGCTCGAGCGCTCAACCCAGAGCTATTCATTGTGGCGCGATCGTCCCATGAGTCCACAGAGGCCAAGCTTCTCAAGGCTGGCGCCAACCGCACGATCACTCCCAACGTCATTGGCGGGCGGCGCATGGCGTCGATGGTGCTGCACCCGACGGTCTCGGACTATCTCGATATCGTTGCTAGTGGCGAGGGGGTGGAGTTCAGGCTACAAGAGATCGAACTTGGACCGGCCTCCTGCTACGTGGGCAGATCCATCGCCGAGGCCCGCATCCGAGAGATCACAGGCGCGCAGGTCGTGGCAATCGTCAAGGCTGACGGCACGGTCGACGCCAATCCACTTGCAGCCTCAGTCCTGATGGCCGGGGAGCGTCTCGTCGTCTTAGGTACTCCTTCCCAAGTCGCCGCGCTCGCGGAGCAGGCGTGTCCAATCTGATCGCCCCAGCGAAACTTCGCAGATTCACCCGCAGATTCTGACTGCCGGGACTCCGCGCCTTAGCCGCCTTTTGGGGTACGCTGTCGAGCGACGGACTGGACTACGCGAGGAGGACTTGTGGATCTCTCGACTTACATTCGTGACATTCCCGACTGGCCCAAAGAAGGCGTCGTCTTCAAAGACATAACTCCGCTGCTTGCGAGCCCCGAGGGTTTCCGCGAAAGCATCGATTCTTTGGCAGACGCCTATGAGGATGCAGGTATCACCAAGGTGATCGGTGCCGAAGCTCGCGGCTTCATCTTTGGGGGTGCGCTTGCCTATCGGCTGGGCGTCGGCTTTGTTCCGGCTCGCAAGCCGGGCAAGCTTCCCTTTGAGACCACCTCTCTCACCTACGACCTGGAGTACGGCACCGACACGCTCGAGATCCATGCCGATGCATTCAACGAAGATGATGTGGTTCTGATCGTCGACGACGTACTCGCTACTGGAGGCACTGCCGCCGCCACGGCGCAGCTCATCTCGGCGACAGGCGCACGCGTTGCCGGGTTCGCTTTCCTGATCGAGCTCGACTTCATAGGCGGCCGATCAAAGCTCCCGCAGGACGTGCGAATCGTTGCGCTTATCCACGTGGAGTGACTGAACTCGTTTGGTCGGCTTGCGTGGCGATGCTACAATCAAGGCGTCCGTTAAGCAGCTGGTCTCACCTTCAGTCGTAGCCCAATCGCAGCAGGAGGTCTGAGTGCGGACATCGCCTCACACCACATCCACGCGCGTCCTTATCGCGACGCTCGTTGCTGCCATCACACTGCTCGGGGTAGTGCTCACTGCTGCCGCTGTCCCCACCAACGCCGCTATCGAGGCCAAGCGCGCTCAGGCGGAGGCCGCCGGTAAGAAGCTTGACCAGCTCAACACCGACCTGGAGCTTCGCTTTGAGGAGCAGGCCCAGATTGAAGACGCGGTCGACAAGACTCGCGCCCAGATCTCGGCGACGGAGGTAGAACTCGAGCTGGCGACCGCCGACGTCAAGCGTTCTGAGACTCTCCTCAACCGGCGCGTCAGCAACATCTACCGCACTGGTTCCGTCGACATGGTCGCGGTGTTTGTCGGCGCAACCGATTTTCAGGACTTTGTCGCACGCATCGATCTCATGCGCCGTGTGGGGAGAAATGACGCTTCACTCGTGGCTTCGGTCAAGGAGGCCCGTGCGCGCGTCGAGACCGCGAAGCGCGCATTGGAGACTCGCGAGTCCGAGCAGCTCGCCTTACGCGAGCAGGCACGCCGCAAGCAGTCACAAGTCCACGCTGCGCAACAGGCACAGTCAGAGTACTTCGCGTCTCTGAAGAGTGACCTCAAAAAGCTCATCGACACGGAACGCATCCGTCAGGAGCAGCTTGCTGCTGCTCGGGCAAAGGCACTTGCGGATGCACAGGCAGCGGCAGCCCAGACGAACCAGGGAAAGGTGCTCCCGTTTGACCGCTCGAAGCTTGGTGCGTCGCATCCCGGAGTCGTATCGATCGCGAAGAGCTATCTGGGTGTGCCCTACCTCTGGGGCGGCACTACGCCGTCGGGTTTCGACTGCTCGGGGCTGATGCAATACAGCTACAACAAGATTGGCATTAGCATCCCTCGCACAAGCCGCACGCAGTTCCTCGCAGGCGCCTACATCCCTCCGAATCGTCTCGACCTGTTGGAGCCCGGAGATATGGTCTTCTTTGGTATCGATGGTGATCCGGATCAGATTCACCATGTCGGGATGTACGTTGGCGGCGGCGACTTCATCCATGCTCCGTCCACGGGCGACGTGGTACGCATCACCTCACTCGGCGGCCGCATCGCCTCAAACGGTGACTACGTCGGCGCTTGCCGCCCCTGAAACGCCGTTTCCGTAGTGCGTTTTGGGCGCAGTTTATCGGTGTCCTCTGAAGGCATCTTCTCCGTTAACGTGTGTTATCATCCGGCCTACGCTGCTGGTGCGGCGGCTATCGAAAGGACGCTCGTGGGCCGTACGCTGCTCTCTGGTAATGAGGCTGTTGCGCGGGGCGCTTGGGAGGCCGGAGCGGTAGTCGGAGTTGGCTATCCAGGGACGCCGTCCACGGAGACCCTACAGCGTTTCGCTCGGCATCCTGGTGTCTACGCCGAGTGGGCCCCCAACGAGAAGGTCGCGCTGGAAGTCGCCGCAGGCGTTTCGCTTGCGGGAAGACGCTCGCTCGTCGCCATGAAGCATGTCGGACTCAACGTCGCTGCTGATCCGCTCTTCACTCTTGCCTACACCGGTGTTCGTGGCGGACTCGTGATTCTCGTCGCCGACGACCCCGGCATGCACTCCTCCCAAAACGAGCAGGATTCGCACAACTACGCGGCATTTGCTCGCGTTCCGATTCTTGACCCGAGCGACTCGCAAGAAGCTCTCGAGTTCACTCGGGAGGCCTATGAGATCTCCGAGAACTACGATGTGCCGGTCCTCATCCGCTCCACAGTACGCGTGAGCCATACCAAGTCGCTGGTGGAGGAGGGGCCGCTTCCGCACCTGGAGCCACAACCTGCCTATGTGACTGAGCCGAGCAAGTGGGTGATGATGCCGGCCATGGCCAAACTCCGGCGAATCGACCTCGACAGGCGAATGGTCGAGCTTAGGCAATTTGCCGAGGAGACCGCCCTCAACCGCATCGAGATGCGCGACACGTCAGTTGGAATCGTCTGTGCAGGCGCGTGCTACCTACACGTTCGAGAGGCCCTGCCAGATGCTTCCGTGTTCAAGCTCGGCATGGCCTTCCCGCTTCCCGCAGC
>Ga0194043_1000604_pt1 | contig 20049 bp, 14 predicted proteins | sample JunL4415m_MetaG_FD_161274 | JGI IMG/M metagenome (GOLD analysis project Ga0194043, IMG submission 161274) | Anoxic zone freshwater microbial communities from boreal shield lake in IISD Experimental Lakes Area, Ontario, Canada - Jun2016-L442-15m | ecosystem: Environmental > Aquatic > Freshwater >...
ATATTGAAGGACTATCGCAGATCTGGCGCAGTTTCATCAATCCCTGCAAAATGGTCAGTTGAGATTTATCAATGCCCTGCTGATCAATGGTGCCCAGGATCTTGTCGCGGTAGCTGTTCCGATATGCATCATAGATCTTGCGCTGTTCTTTTTCCATTTCGCAAAACAAGATGGTTTCTGTTTTCTCCGGAAGGTCTTTGGCCACCTGTTCCTTGGTACGGCGCAGGATAAAAGGAAATAATAATTTCCGGAGATGTTCTTTCTGTTCCTGTTCACCAAATTTATCGATCGGCGTAGCAAATTCATTCCGGAAGAAATCCATGGTACCCAATAAACCGGGGTTCAGGAAATTCATCTGGGCAAAGATGTCGAAGGTATTATTCTGCAAGGGTGTACCACTCATGCAAAGCCTATTCTTGGCATTCATCAAACAGGCCGCACGGGTAACTTTTGAGGAAGGATTTTTGATGGCCTGACTTTCATCCAAAATAATATAATCGAAATGTATCTTCAATAATACCTGTATATCAGAACGCAGGGTGCCATAGGTTGTGATCAGGATATCGTGCTTCTGCAGTTCTTCAATATTACGACTACGCGTACTTCCATGGTGGATATGCCAGCCCAGTGAAGGCGTGAATTTCTCTACTTCATTCCTCCAGTTATAGATCAGGGTGGTAGGACAAACCACGATCGCTTTTAATGTACCATTGATCGACTTATAATATTGCAGCATGGTGAGGGCCTGAACGGTCTTACCCAAACCCATATCATCGGCCAGGATACCGCCCCAACCCACATCATTGAGGTAGCTGAGCCATTGGTAACCCGAGGTTTGATAGGGCCGCAGGATCGGCTGCAGTTCGATCGGCGCTTCAATTTCCGGAATATGTTTGAACTCACGAAGGCGTTCAAATTTTTCATCCAGTTCAAAGCTCAGTTCTTTTTCATCGCGGTTCTCATAGAGCTCGTCGATCACGCTCATATGGTATTTCGATAAGCGCAGTTGGTTATTCCTTCCGTCGCCCACTTTAAAGAGCAGCGAATATCGTTTCAGCCATTCATCGGGCAGGATACCCAGGGTGCCATCGGTGAGCTGAACAAAGGATTGCTTGTTGAGTAGGGCGCGTTTAATATCGTCTATCCCTACCCGTTGATCACCAAATTCAATCTCTACTTTGGCATCAAACCAGTCCATACCACTGCTCACATGAATATGGGTATTGGGCCTGGCCGTATTGAAACGGAAATTGCGCAGGGCTTCAAAACCATATACCGGGATCTTCATATCCTTCATGGCATCTACGAACAGGAAGAACCAGTTGTTGCGGAGCACATCGGTACCTTTCAGCACCAGGCTATTGTTGCCGGGTGGCCGCACGAACAGCGAATGCAATCCTTCCAGTTTTTGAATAAACGCTTCTTCTGCTTCCTTATTCCGGGTTACCACCAGGATCTTATCTCCATCCGGTATGATGATATTTTCGCGGTCGCTGGCCTTGGTCTCAAATCCTTTGTAGGTAAAGATGGGCTGAAACACCAGGTAGTCGCCCTTTTCAAGCAGTTGCAATTTTACTTCGGGGGTACCACTTTTCACTTCCTTGATCAGGTTCTTATCAAATTCCACCTGATATTCTTTGGTAAGGGGAAGGATCACCTGTTGCATTTTCTCGGCCCAGTTTTCTTTGCTGAGCAGGATATTTCCGTCTTTCAAGAATTTTTCTGCCTGCAGAATATCATCTGATTTCTGCCAGAGATACAACACATGGTCGTAGAGGAACACGAGGCTACTATGACATTCATTATCGCTGAACGGTACCACATCCCCATTGATCTTCACCATGCAGGCGATCTCAAAATGGTTATTCTTTGCCAGCACTTTAAACACGGGTGCCACAAAATGATCGCTCAGTTCTATCTCAACCAGCTTCTCGGTTTTAAATGTTTTTTTCTCGGGCAAGGAAAAAACAAAATGATTGGCGGCCTGTTCTTCAAATAATTTTTTGAGTTTGGGTTGCAGGTATTCGGCGATCAGCGCCTTGGTTTCTTCGGGAAGATCGTCGCCATCGGTATGGATAATGTTTTCCCAGATGCCACTGAAGGGTGAATTGCGATCAAGGTATTTGTTCACCTCCATGCTTTGCAACTTACGTACCTGTTGCAGCAATTGCTTATCCTCTTCACTGAACAATTCGGCATTTACAAATTTAGCCAGATCCAATTTTTCTGTTTTGCCCATGTATTTCTTCTGGTCCTCGTCTGCTTCGCCCTGGATGGCATCAAGATTGAAATAGGGGTACATAGTCGCGTTGAAATTGAATACCAATCCCAATTTTTTTGTAGGCACTATGGTTGGTACTTCTTCTTTTTCAGGCAGGTCGGGCAATACAAAGGCCTCCATCGGGCGGCTGATACCGGTACCGGGTGCCACACGTTTGATGGAAGGATCGAGTAGTTTCATAAACGGCTTGCCATCTTTGTAGCTGAACTCAAATTTTCCTTGCAGGTCATCATCGAGACTGTATCCATAGATCTGCAGCAGTTTGTTCTTCTCCTTATCCCAGTTGCGGATCGAATCAAAATAATAAGGCCCATAGGAATTCAGCAGCTGCAGAAAAAGCAGGGCCTTGTGTTCGCAAAGCGGATGTTCTGTTTCATTGCATTTGCAGGAAGTATCAAAATTTCGTTCGTCATTTTTCTGGATCACCAGCGGGTACACTTCACCGTCATAGGTAAGTTCGGCTTCCACTCGTTCGTCAACAGCTTTTAAGATATTGGCCTTGGTGGTACGCAGGATGTTCTCTGCTTCGGCGTAAATACCGGGAGAAGATAATAGTTTGATCATCTTCAGTTCAATATGTTTCATCTTGGCCACCGTATGCCGCTGGCTGTATTGCATGTTGGTATTGCCCAACATGTTCTTGTCCATCATTTCCTGCAGACGCAGAAAGGCTGCGGCTTCATGGCGACAGATATCGCCGAGGTTATACGGACAGGTACAGCGTACACTGATCGTTTTTACGTCGGAATATTTTTGAATATATACTTTGTAAAACGTGCTATAGCTATCATCTTTCACACGGAATACCACACTGCCCATCAACTGGTCATGCTCTACCAACTCTACAAAACCAAGTGAATTGATCCGTTTACCCCTACGGATCACTTCATCAGACCCGTTGTTGTACACGTATTTAATAAGATGCGATAATGCCAATTGCGTATATGATTTAGAATAGTTTCCCGATCAGGCCATTCAGAAAAGGCCAATTTGCAAAAGTAAAGGAAAATAACTGAGGCTAGCCTTGTTCAAGGAAAGTTTGTGGAGAAAAATATGTTAAAGCGCAGGCAAGAAAAGTGGTTCTATTCACCAACATCAACAGGCTGTTATCGGGCAACCAGTTTCCCTTCTTCATATACCACCAATACATTGGCCTGGTCTTCGGTAAGGCAATAGGCGATATCCTTTTCCAATCCGAAGGAAGATAATCGTTGGTAATGGGAGATATTTTTATCTTTTACATATTGATAGAGATCGGGACTGGCTTCCAGGTATAAACTTTCGGCGATCAGGGAGGAATCGCATGTAATGGAAAAATGCGATTTGATGCGATTGATCACGGCGCCGGCGAAAAGGCTGTCTTCTATATTCACTTTATCCTTCCAGGCAGCACATCCCAGTACTACCGGTTTTTTTTGGGCCACTAAAAAATCACAAACAGCCGACAGGTTGGCAAAGGAACCGGCAATGATGCTGTGGGCATTGTTGTTGAGTGCCATCTGCAATAGTTTGGTACCATTGGTGGTGGTAAGCACCAGGGTTTTACCCTCAATGAATTCTTTGGGATATTCAAAAGGAGAATTTCCGTATGCCAATCCTTCAGCAACCTGCCCGTCTCGCTCTCCTGCGGTAATGCTGTCGATCTGTTTACCCAAACGAATGCATTCGCTCACGCTATCCACCGGGATCACCGACTTGGCACCGTTATACAAAGCTGTAACGATGGTAGAAGTAGCCCTGAACACATCAATGATTACTACCGTACTGCTGCTGAGGTCGTACAGGTGTAATAAGGCGGGCGACAAACAAGTAAATAAAGCTGGTTTTTTTGTTTCCATTCAACAACGTTTAATCCAATATCGCTTTCCACTTTTCGGTTTCGGCGTATTCTTTAATTAGGGCATTTCTATTAACTATAAATTTTTCAAGATAATGGGTCAGGTAAAAGGCATTGAACAATTTTCCGAGGATGCCATAGGGTGATTCAAAATCGATCAGATCGATCATGATGGTTCCATTATCGGCCGATTTAAAATGATGTTCGTGTCGGTAACTTTTAAAATCGCCATGCAACATGATATCGGTAAACTGGTCGGGACTCACCATATCGGTTATACGCGAAGTGAACCGTCTTGTTTTATAAAAATGTTTGGCCTGCCAGGTTACCGTTTCATTATCGTTGATCAACCCTGCAGTGATCCCTGCCACAGCCTGTTCATTGGTTTCCACAGCAGCAAGCTTATGCAAACTGATGCTGCGGCTCAGGTCGAATACCCTTTGAATGGGGGCAACGATGAAGGAGGTTAAATGAATCCGGGGCATAGGCGATCCTGTTTTACCATTAGGCAAAGGGCATTTTAACCACTTTGGCTTTGATGGCCGTATTGCGGATATTGATAAAGATCTCGGATCCGATGGCGGAGAATTCCTTGTTCACATATCCCATGCCGATCGCTTTTCCAAGGGTAGGCGATTGGGTTCCCGAGGTTACTTTTCCGATCGTGTTGCCGGATGCATCCTGAATGGCATGGTCGTGCCGGGCGATCCCTTTGTCCACCATTTCAAATCCTATTAGTTTTTTTGATACACCAGCAGCCTTCTGATTTTCAAAATAAGCGCGGTTGGTAAAATCTTTGCTGAATTTAGTGATCCATCCCAATCCTGCTTCCAGGGGTGAAGTGGTATCATCAATATCATTTCCATACAAGCAGAATCCCATTTCCAATCGCAGGGTATCCCTTGCGCCCAAGCCAATGGGTTTAATGCCTTGTGCGGCCCCGGCAGAAAAGATGGCATCCCATATTTTTTCGGAAGCGCCGTCCTTATCTTCAAAATAGATCTCTACTCCTCCTGCGCCGGTATATCCGGTAGCACTGATCAGTACATGTTCCACTCCGGCAAATGTTCCTTTGGTGAACGTATAATATTTTAAATTCAGGATATCCATATCCGTTAGTGGCTGTAAAATCTTACAGGCATTAGGACCCTGGATGGCGAGTAAACTTGTTTTTTCAGAGATATTGTGCATCTCCACCCCTTTATCATTAAAGCTGCTGATCCAGTTCCAGTCCTTTTCAATATTGCTGGCATTCACCACCAGCATATATACTTTATTTGCTTCCACGCAATAGACCAGCAGGTCATCCACAATACCACCATCCTTATTGGGCAGGCAGCTGTATTGCGCCTGTCCGTCACTGAGCTTTGATGCATCATTGGTAGTTACCCGTTGGATCAGGTCGAGCGCATGTTCTCCCTTCAGGATGAATTCGCCCATATGACTTACATCAAAAACGCCGGCATTGTTGCGCACGGCGGCGTGTTCGTCATTGATCCCGCTATAAGAAATGGGCATATTATAACCGGCAAACTCAGCCATTTTTGCACCCAGTGCAATATGTTTGGCAGTAAACGCTGTATTTTTCATGGTTCAGTTATTAAATTAAATAATAAACTGCCGCAAAAGTAAAATAAAAATGGCGGCACGCCTAAAAAAGAAGTCCTGCCATTGCTGACAGGACCTTGTTGGTTTCAACTTCAACTCAACTATTGAAACGCGTTTAATTCATATTTAAAATCGGATTGAATACTGGAAGGTTATACGCGGCCAGGGGAAGCGGGTCGTTATTCTCATTCAGTTTGTCAAGTTGTTTATTAATTTTATCACTGGCTTTTTGCAGCGAGTCTTTCAAACGTTGCTTTTCCTGTTCTTGTTTTTGTTTCAGTGAATCAACCCGGGTAGGTGCCGAGGAATTATTGTCGTAACGATATGCATTTTCGTCTACAGTAATACCATTCCTATCCATAGTTACTTTGGTATTGCCATCCCGCACCTGGATCTTTCCATTGTTTACCCTTTGCTTTCTTTCTTTATTTCCATCTGCAGGGTAACCATCCAGGGTATACAATCCATCCGCTTTCATGATATAATCTTCGTCCTCATCCCATCCATGTTCGGCATCATCCACTTCAATATTAAAGTTCCAGTCGTTGCTGTTCCAGGGACCATTAAAATGTATGTTCTGTCCCCATCCAACATTCCTGTTCACCCTGATCTGTTTGCCCACCGGTACATAAACGGTAAGCACTATACGCTGATTACGGAATTTGTCGGTACGGGTAATGGGAATGCCTTTATCGAGCAGTAAGAGCGAATCTTTTTGCTCTACATTATATTCCATCAGTCGGGCCAGGGTATCGGCTGCATGGCGTGTTCTGCCATTCACCATTTTAACCATGGTTACGCGGAAACTATCGTTGGAAGATTTCACGATCACCACTTCCACATTTTTCAGGTAGGCGGTATCTTCTTCCATGCCTTCAAAAGGTTCTAACCTGAACCAGTTGTAGCGATAATATTTTTTCAGAGAAGATACAGATGTAAGTTCCAGCTTATTTACTTTCGGATTGCTAAGGCTGACCTCTTGTTCATTGATGGTATTGGTTGCCTTGAAGTCGCGACTAACCGAACTCAACAACATGATAAAACATACCCAACCAATTACCCAAAGGCTACCGAAGCTGAGGCGGATCATGCGACTATGCGCTTTTGCTTTCACCAGTTTACGAATGATCCAGGTAATGATTCCGATCACGGGAATACCAATGAAGAATAAAAGGGTACCCCAGGCATAAACATTCTGCCATCCGTCGGCCACCAGAAAATCTTTCAGTGGGAAAACGGTGATGGAGAAAACAGCCAGTGTGAACATGGCAACTACCAGGGCGAATCCTACCACGCCAACGATGAAATAAGCAAATATTTTTAATAGAAACACTATGATATCACCCAAGGAGCGACTGCTTCTGCGTGCTACATTTCCGGCTTCTGATGCAATTACTTTAGAAGTATCACCTACTACAGTAGTGGCTTCTTTACCAAATTTCTGAGCTCTTTGCTGAACGCCTTTGATTTCTTCCATCACTGAATTCTTGATGGTATTCATATCTACGCGTTCACCTTTCATCTCCAGCTTTTCGGTAGTGGTAAACGCTTCTGGGATCACCAGCCATAAGATGATATAGATGATGAGTGCACCCGGACTGAATCCTACACGAAGGAAATTCGGGAAGTCCATCATGCCCCAATGGCCCCAGCGGAAAACGAATGACAGGAATGGCAGCAGGAAAAGTATCCTGGGGATCCAGGCACTCATACCGAAATAATTTCCGATACCACTACACACACCGGCTACGATCTTATCGTCGCCATCGCGGTAAAGTTTTTTCCTTGGACCACCGATCACGGCGGCTGAATTGCCCGGTACAAAAGCCCAGAGCAATACATAGGCCAGGAATCCAACACCACTTACAACAAACAATATGCGCACGATGAGTGCATCAATATTGAAGTAGTTGGCGATACCGGAACAAACGCCGCCCAATACTTTATTGCTTTCATCGCGGTACAGGCGCTTGTGCGTGTTGGCGTTAGCGTTATTGTTGTAAAAATTTTGCTGGGTATGGGTTTCTGATGTGGTTTGCTGACCAGCAGGCTGCGAGTTGTCGTCGTCTTCAAACTCTTCCGGGCGGCCCATGCTTTTGATCACGGCATTTACATCATCATCGGTGATACAGGTGGCGCCGTTCTTTAAGCGTTCCTGGAACAATTCGCCGATCCTGCTTTCAATATCATTGATGATCTCTTCTTTGCCCACTTCAGCGGCAAAATGTTTGTTTAAACTTTCGGTATAGTTTTTCAGTAACTCAAAAGCGGTTACTTCTATCGGAACTACCCTTCCCTGAAAGTTGATATTTATAACTTGTTTCATGGCTTTAATTTTTTGTTTCGTTAGTTGGGTATTGCCCATCAAGTTGTCGATGTTCGTCAACCTGACTATCTTTTTTTACTGGGGATTGTTGAAGTTGTTGTTATTAAAATGTTGCTGTTCGGCTTCGGTCAGTGCTTTTACTGCATTGGCCAGTTCAAACCAGGTAGCTTCCAGTTCTTTATAGAAGTCGGCCCCTTTTACAGTAAGCGAAAAATACTTTCGCGGGGGTCCGCTGTTGCTTTCTACCCAGCGATAGGTTAATAATTCTGCGTTTTTAAGTCGGGTAAGCAGCGGGTATAATGTACCTTCTAAGATGTTCAGGTTGGCGGCCTTCATTTTATCAATGATATCCGAAGGATAGGCCTCCCCCTGTTTAATCACCGAGAGGATACAAAACTCCAACACTCCTTTCCGCATCTGACTGGCTGTGTTATCAATATTCATGGCTTCAAATTTTAAAAATCATGGCTATACTTTCTGAAAGCAGGAAGAAGAGTGGCAGTAAAAAAAGTCCGGTTCAATTTTTTCGGCTAGCCTTTTTCTCGCTTTCTGACACAAAGATAATAACTTTTTAGTACTATGCAACACATAATACCATATTTTTAATAGTAGCTTGCGCTGGACATTAGTCAAATTTTTTACATAAGTCAATACAGTAAAGGATTTGCTCATATTTTGAGGGATTAAAATATTTTTTCAGGAATGGACGATTGGTAAATTTTGGCAGATAAATGGTAATAAAATTGAATAAAAAACGGGTTTCGGGGTATTCCATAGACCATTTCCGCTACCCCGATATGATAAAATGAGTAGTTTTAGTACCGAAACATTCCATTATGAAAGGATCCTTCCTGATCTTCTGCTCCTGCGTGCTCATTTCACTCAGTTTATCGGCACAGAAAACCGACCGGATATTGACCGAAAAAACAAATAGCCTGCTAAAAGGATTCAATGGCGTGGTTGGGGTATATATAAAAGACCTGAAGAAGAACAAGATCGTTTCCATCAATGCCGATACCCTTTTCCCTACAGCCAGCATGGTGAAGGTTCCAATATTATTGGGCATCATGGATAAGATCGAAAAAGGCCAATTGCAATATCACCAGGAATTTATTTATAAAGACTCGCTGCTGTATTCCGGTTCCGATATCCTGGGTGCTTTTAAGAACAATGAATCCATCGAACTCGCTAAACTCATCATGCTGATGCTCACCACTAGCGACAATACCGCAAGCCTCTGGTTGCAATCCATAGCGGGAACGGGTACACGCATTAATGAACTGCTCGACAGCAATGGCTTTCAATTCACCCGCGTTAATTCACGCACAACAGGCCGGCAAGCCAACCGCGAAGCATTTGGCTGGGGACAAACCACGCCTTTTGAAATGGCACAACTGCTTGAGAAAATATATGAAGGAAAGCTGATCAGCAATAACGCTTCAAAAAAAATGCTGCGCTTGCTGGGCAGGAACTACTGGGATGAACAAGCCATCTCACAAATTCCACCCGATATTTTTGTGGCCTCAAAGAACGGAGCCGTAGATGCCTCCAGAAGTGAACTGCTGTTGGTGATGGCACCCGAACACCCTTATATTTTCTGCATCTGCACCAAACAGAATAAAGACATCAGCTGGGAAGACAGAAATGAAGCCTGGATGCTGGCAAAAAATTTATCGAAACTGCTTTGGGATTATTTTGGAAAAGATGATTAAGCCAATGCTTGTTAATATTTTTGTAATCCCAAGCCGGCACTTATGAATGGTATTGGATTTGCAATTAAATCATGGAGGAATCATATGATGAATAAAATTTTACTCCCCCTTTGCCTGATCTTTTTGATGGCTGCCTGTAATACCCCTAAAAATTATATGGCCCGTCCCGATGAGGATAGAACCCTGTTTGATGCGGTAAAAGCTTTGAACAAAAGATCCAACGATTCGGAAGCCATCAAGGCCATTCCCGTGTTATATCCACTGGCACAGCAACGACACCTGAATAAGATCAGCAGTTATATGGCCATGAATGACCTGAACCGTTGGGATAAAGTGATCAATGAATTCAATATCCTTCAAAAGATGTACGAGGCCATCAGCAGTGATGCTACGGCAAACAGTTTGGTAACGGCAAACAATTACCGGCAAACCATTTCCGAAACAAAAACGAATGCCGCAGAAGAATTCTATCAGGAGGCACAAGCCTATGAAGCACTTACGGGGCGAGACAATTCGAAGAAGGCATACAGCTGGTACAAGAAAGCAGATACCTGGGTTCCCGGATACAAGGATGCCAAATTGAAAATGGAAATGATCTATCAAAATGCCGTGGTGAATGTGGTGATCAAACCGGTGCAAGACAATTCCTTCTTCTTTAACTCCGGATGGGGAAATACGGGATACAATTATAGCAATGAATATTTTCAACAAAATCTGGTGCGCGACCTGGGTGGAAAATATGCCAACCGATATCCCGCAAAATTCTATTCAGAATGGGATGCCCAACGGGAAGCCATCAACCCCGACTGGGTGGTTGACCTCACCCTGCGGAATATCGATATACCCCGACCAACTAATTATAATTATAGCAGAAATGCAAGCAGACAGGTAGAAGCGGGAAGAGATACCAGCGGAAAAATTATTTACCAAACCGTATACGCTACGGTATACATCACCCGCCAATCGTTCAACGCCTGGGGCGAAATGGTGGTGGAAATAACGGACCTGGTTACACGAAAAAGGATCAGCTACAATAATTATAGAAACGATTATTCCTGGCGCGAAGAACATGCCACTTATAATGGCGATAGCCGGGCCCTCAGTGGGTCCGACTGGCAGCTGATCAACAATTCGGGTTTCAATGAGCCCCGCCGCGAAGATGTATTGAATGAACTTTACAGAAAGATCTATCCGCAGGTTAGAACTGGGATCATTCATAGTGTAGACTGGTAATTACTGATATCGTTACTTAAAAAGCACGTAAACCATCCAGCTCATCAGGTAGGCGAGACCGGTCATATAGATCAATTGGATCACCGGCCATTTCCAGCTGCGTGTTTCCCTTTTTACCACAGCCAGGGTACTCATGCATTGCATGGATAGTACATAAAATATCAATAGTGATAAACCCGTGGCCAGGTCATACACTTTTGTTCCGTCGGGTTTTACTGCAGCTTCCATCTTCTGGCGCAGGGTATTGCTTTTATCATGTGCATCTTCTCCCACACTATACAAGGTTGCCATGGTTCCCACAAATACTTCGCGTGCAGCAAAGGATGTGATCAGGGCGATACCGATCTTCCAGTCGTACCCCAATGGCCGTATCACCGGCTCAATGGCTTTACCTAAGGTACCCGCATAGGAGTTTTGAAGCAATTCGGTTTTGCGTTGTTTATTCAATTCAACTTGTTGCAATGGATTGGCCTGTATTTGTTGATCGTACTTTACTGTTACGGCATGCATTTGGTCTTTGGGCCCATAATTGCTGAGGCCCCACAATAACAAACTGATCAGCATGATGATCTTACCAGCATCAAATACAAAGATCCTAGCTTTCTGGATCATGGTGCTGAGGGCATTCTTCCATCTTGGACCGCGGTAGGTTGGTAATTCCAAAATAAAATAACTACGCTCTACCGACTTGATGAACCATTTCATCACCCAGGCCACGATCAGGGCCATTACTGTTCCCAACAGGTACAAGCCCATCATCACCAGTCCTTGTAAACTCAAAAATCCAAAATACAATTTTGAGGGGATCACCAATCCGATCAGGATCGTATACACCGGCAATCGTGCACTGCAACTCATCAATGGGGTGATCATTATGGTAAGCAGTCGCTCTTTTTTATTCTCAATATTTCTGGCGCTCATGATGGCCGGCACGGCACAGGCAAATCCGCTGATCATGGGCATCACACTTTTTCCGTTCAGTCCTGCCTTGCGCATAAGCTTATCCGTTAGAAAGCTGATCCGCGCCATATAACCGGTGTCTTCCAATAAGGTAATGAGTCCGAACAGGATCATGATCTGTGGCACAAATACAAGGATACCGCTGAATCCAGCCAACACACCATTCACCAACAGATCGCTCCACCAGGTTTCGGGAAGCACATTGCCCAGCCAGCCACCGAGTTTTCCAAATACCCATTCAATGGCATCCATGGGATAATGGGCCACCCAGAATACACTTTGAAACAACAAAAACAAAACGGTCAGCAGAATCAGGTATCCCCATCTTCGGTGCAGGAGTACATTATCAAGCTTTTCATTGAACAAGGCTTTTTGCAGGGGATCGCTTTCCACTACGGTTTGTTGCATGATCTGTTTGATACGACCATACCGCTGCATGATCTCCTCTGCCTGTGTTTTGGTAGGGTTGAACTGATTGGCGATCTCAATATTTTCAATGGTCTCCTGCATCGCATCATCCAATAAAAAGTTTTCATGGTTGATGAGATAATGTATCGCCGTGTAATTGCTGATGTTCGGAAAATGCTTTTTCAGATCTGCAATGGGTGCCGCTGCCAGCACATCGGTATTGACAAAGGCACGAACCGGTTGCGGATAAATATTATCGGAAGTTTGCTCGATCAGTTTTTTAAGTTGCTCAATTCCTTTTTGTTTCCGCGGATTAACCACCACAATGGGAATGCCCAGTTCGCGTTCCAGTCCGGGTATATTGATCTGTGTTCCTTTTTGCTTGGCCAAGTCCATCATCGTAAGCACCAGCACCACGGGAATATTCAGATCGATGATCTGTGAACAGAATAACAGGTTTCGTTTAAGGTTGCTGGCATCGGCCACCAATAATACCAGATCGGTTTTGATGCTGCTGTCTTGATTCAGCAATACCCGATAGGCCACCCACTCATCACTTCTTTTCGGATACAGACTATAGGTACCGGGCAGGTCAATCAGAGTAGCGTCTAATGAAGGGGAAATATGACAGCGCCCGGTTTTTTTATCTACGGTTACCCCGGGGAAATTACCCACCTGCTGCTTTAAGCCGGTTAAAGTATTGAAGAGCGAACTCTTCCCGCTGTTGGGGTTACCAACCAGTGCTATGTTAATGTGTTTCGACAAATTGAAAAGGTCCGTAAAGCTTCAGTATTAGGCAGAACCGGACCGTTTGCAAAAATAGCCGGAATCTTTTACTAAAGGCTTACGAATTAGGAAAGAAGCTGAGCCGGTGATGGAGGATGCCTGTTTTATACCGTTGGGGTAAAAATTATCCCGGAAATGTCGGATTCCTGCAAGCTTAATTACCTTTGCAGCAGTTGAAAAATAATTATATGAAAAGAATTTTCTGGTTACTGGTATTTGCCGTTCAAATGAGCAATGCTCAAAAATTAAAGAAAGCCGACAGAACCCTGCTTTCGAATATCAAAACACATATCGGTTATTTGGCCGATGATAAGCTGGAAGGAAGAAGAACCGGAACCGCCGGCGAAAAACTGGCCTATGAGTATATCGCCAAGGCATTTGCCGATGCGAATCTATTGCCCAAAGGAGAAAACCAGGGTTATATACAAGATTTTGAAGTAAATGAAGGCAAACAAGTTGACAGCACAACTGCTCTTTGGATCAATGATAATTTGATGGCCAATGAAAAAGATTATTTTCCGCTGGTGTATAGCGCCAACGGAATAGGTAAAAGTAATACCGCACCTGCCATTCAGGAATCGGGGGCTGCCTGGATCTGGGACCTGAAAGAAAAACTGGAAGAAAACAAGACCAATCCTCATTTCGACCTGCAAGATGCCATCAACAGCAAGATCACTGAAGCTACTGCAAAAGGAGCCAAGGCCCTCATCATCACCAACAGCAGCAGCATCGCCGATGAACTGAAATTTGAACCCAAGGGAAAGATTGAAACAGCTTCCATACCGGTAATCTATATCCGCAATGAAAGCCGTTTGAAATATCTCAATAATATTACCAATACCGTAACGCTAAAGTGGAATATCGCTATTTCCGACAAACGCAGGACCGGGCACAATGTAGCCGGATACATAGATAACGGAGCTGCCTACACGATAATCTTGGGTGCGCATTACGACCACTTGGGTTATGGCGAAGACCGCAACTCCCTCTACACCGGTACCACCCCCATGATCCACAACGGAGCCGATGACAATGCCAGTGGCACCGCTGCCCTGATCGAAATGGCCAGGTTATTGAAACACAAATCCTTTAAAAATTATAATTACCTTTTTGTGGCCTTTTCCGGAGAAGAACTCGGATTGTTTGGCAGCAAGTATTATACAGAGCATCCAACCATTGACCTCAATACCGCCAACTATATGATCAATATGGATATGGTGGGCAGGCTGAACGACAGCACACACGGATTAACCATTGGCGGTTACGGCACTTCCGATACCTGGGGAAAACTGATGACCGAAAAAGACAGCTATTTTAAGATCAAATTCGACAGCACCGGATCGGGACCCAGCGACCACACTTCGTTTTACCGTAAAAATATGCCTGTATTATTTTTCTTTACCGGTGTGCACAGCGATTATCACAAACCTAGTGATGATGCAGACAAGATCAATTATACCGGTGAATTACAAGTGATCAAGTATATCTACCGCCTCATTGGCAGCACCAATGAAACAGGCAAACTAAATTTTTTAAAAACACGTGAGGCGCAAGCCTCCGGAAAAAATACTTTTAAAGTATCCCTGGGCATCATGCCCGATTATACCTATAGTGGAGGTGGCGTAAGGGTTGATGGTGTAAGTGAAGGAAAGTTGGCACAGCGTGTGGGCATCAAAGCCGGCGATATACTGATCCAGCTTGGCGATCATAAATTTACCGATGTGCAAAGCTATATGCAGGTGCTCGGCAAATTCAATAAAGGAGATGCCAGCAAAGTGAAACTGAAAAGAGGTAATGATGAATTGATATTTGATATCGTGTTTTAATAAACCTGATCAACTATGGCGGGTAGTCTTAAATTAAAAATTGATAACGAAGCCCTGGCAGAAGAGTTCTTCGAAGACAGTCTGCTACTGGGCATCGTTATGCCGGTGAAAGATTACCAGTTCAGCTGGCAATTGAACCAGTTGCTGGGTTTTAATTTCAGGGTGAACAATGATTTCGAGATCGAACTGAAAAAAAAGCAACGGAAATATTTTTTCTCCATCTACGAATACGCCGTGCCCTCCATCACACTTACTCATTATCTGTATAATAACCAGTTTGATGGTGAATATTTACTGCCCGAATTCAAACACTTAGATTTTTTATGGCTGATCAAGGGCGATCTGCCCAACGCCGAAGAACTGAAAGAACTGATGCAGGCCATCCGCTCTTTACCGGGCGTACAATTGATTACAGAAATGACAAATGAAAAAATAAAGAATAAACAGCACCTGATCTTTTAAACCCCTAAACCTTAGACTTTAAACATTAAACTTTAAACCTAAACTAACAAGTTACTTAGTTGTCCCCCCTAAACCACCCTCACTCTTTTTTCTTCTTCGTTCGTAAAAACTCCAATGGGTTCTAAAAAAGCATCGAGTTGGTTCTCTCTAAATAATTGTTGAACAGCGGCCACCGCTTCCGGTTGCACCGCGATCAATAAACCTCCATTGGTTTGCGGATCGGGCAACAGGTTAAAGGCTTCCATTACATTCACCGATTTATCGAAAGCCACTTTATCACTATAGCTATTCCAGTTCCTGAAAGTTGAATCCGGTACAATGCGCTGGGCCAGGTATTCGCGCACACCTTGTGTTGCCTGGATCTTTGCATATTCTACTTCCGCTGATAATCCGGAACCCTCTGCCATTTCGATCAGGTGTCCCAGCAGTCCGAAGCCGGTAACATCCGTCATAGCAGAAACGCCTTTGATCTTTCCCAGGGCTGCACCAATGCTGTTGAGTTTGGTAAGCTGCGCGATCAATACGGGCAGGTCTTCTTCACGCAATAAACCACGCTTTTGTGCCGTGGCCATAACGCCAACGCCTAGTGGCTTTGTCAAAAAGATCTGGTCGCCTGCTTTGGCAGTATTATTTTGTTTCAGGTTTTCAATGGGAACCAATCCGCTAACCGCCAACCCGAATATGGGCTCAGGTGCATCAATGCTATGTCCACCAGCCAATGGAATACCTGCTTCAGCACAGATCGCCCGGCTCCCTTCCAATACCTGCTGCGCTAATGATGCGGGTAATTTTTCAACCGGCCACCCCAGGATAGCGATTGCCATTACAGGTGTTCCGCCCATGGCATATACATCACTGATTGCATTGGCCGAGGCGATCCTTCCAAAATCAAATGCATCATTCACAATGGGCATAAAAAAATCGGTGGTTGATATCAGCGCCATGCCATTTCCAATATCATAAGCGGCCGCATCATCTTTGCTGCTATTGCCTACCAGCAATTTACTGTTCACCGGAAGCGGCGAGGATGTTTTCAGTATCTCGTCCAACACCATCGGCGAGATCTTGCAACCACAGCCTGCCCCATGTGAGTATTTCGTTAGCTTTATCGGTTCTTCGTTGCCGTTAGTGGTCGCTGTATTTTCCATATTGATGTTTGTAAGGTTATTTACCGGCTGTTTTTTTTCGTTTAAACAGGATGGCTGCATTTTTTTTATAATCGCCGCTGAACCGGATCTCATAAACAGCTTCTCCATCGTGCACCACCAACAACCCAGTATTGGGCGGGATGCTACCCAGGTTTTCAGCATACATGATCAACTGCAAACTATCGGGCATATCGGGCGTGATGTAAATCGTTTTACGAATGGCTTTTGTGCTGAGTCCCTGCATGGGCATGATGATTTTTCCATTCATCAGTACACTTACCGTATCACCATCCACTTCTCCATTATCGTATAGCGTGAGTACCAGACTATCGGAACTGAAATACACCGACTGCACAGTTTCAATGGTACGATTGGCTACATTAGCAGCAGGAGTAAAAACCACCGGTTCCGGTTTTTTCTCTGGAACAACTGGTGCTACTGCTATAACTGGTGCTACTGCTACAACAGGGACAGTAGTTATTTTTTTAGTCGGCTTCTTCTCTTTCTCTTTTTTTATTTCGGGTATGATAGCAATTGCGGTAGGAGTTACGGTAGTTTCAACCGATATTATTTCTGGCTCAACAAATGACAACTGTTTCACTAGTCCCAGCTCTTCCAAATGAGGAACGAGGGCCGATTGTCGGTAATCATTCTTTCTTTGCAACCGGATGGTTCCGGTGAGTGAACTATATTCTTTTGTGCGGTTGGTGCTGAAGGGACCGCTCAGGATCATGATGCTGTCTTGTATCTCCAAGGTAAGTATATCCAGTTGATGAACACCTTTAGCCGGAGCAATAGGATAGTTGTTTGCGATCAGTTTTTCATCCTGCACGATCACTTTATCCTGGTCGCGTTTTACTTTAATCTTTTTTACGCCATAATATTCCTTGTCGTCGAGTATAAAGAAAGTATGCGAATACCCGCTAAGCTTGCCCTTATTCTCGCTGATGGCCACTTCATAACGCAGGAATTTTTTAATGGTATCATTATACAGGGTTCCCTTCCATAAGCCGGTAATATCCTGGGCAAAAAGTAGCCGGGGTAGACTAAATAAACAGAAGATTATAATGTACTTGCGGTAGTGCATGCTAACAGATTTTTGGTATTGGTTTCCGTATCAACGCCTGTACAGGGTATTTTATTTAAAATCTGGGAAAGATTTTCGCGGTTATGCAGGCCCTTGAAATACCATTTGTCGTAATAGGTAAGCAGGATCCGGAAACTTTCAGCTGGTTTATTTTCCAGAAAATACTGGACCGAATTTTTTGTTTCCAGTCCGCCCAGCCTTTTTTGTATCCGCAGCACTGCATTGATAAGGTCGGCCTGAGCAAATTTTCCATAATGCTCGGTGATATAATCCAGCCGCGCTTCAAAAGGAATATCCAAGAAATAAACAGGGCTCCTGCGGATCGTGTACCATAGTGCCATGGGTATTTGCAGGTTACCGATGCGCTGCGACTCATCTTCCAGCCAGATACCTTCAGCGGCCTGCGGTGCATTTCTTTTTTTCTCCAATTCCAGGGCCAGCAGGTTCTCAAACATTTCCTGTTTGGGTTGTGGAGCTTCGCCCAATGCACCAAAGGCTGATCCTTTATGATGGGCCAGGGCTTCCAGGTCAATGATTGCTTTCCCTGCCTGTTGCAAGGCATGAATGATTGGCGTTTTACCGCTACCGGTATATCCGCCCACTACTTTAAAATGATCTGCTATTTCAAACTGGGCCAATACCCAGTTACGAAAAACTTTATACCCTCCTTCCATCACATACACATCAAATCCATAAAGGCTGAGCAGCCAGGCCACGGCAGCGCTGCGCATACCACCCCGCCAACAATGCACCAATAATTGTTTTGATCCATGGCTACCCACCATCTTTTCTACCTCCTCCACCATGGGCCGCATCTTCACCCCAAAATAATCGAGTCCGATCTTGATCGCCGCTTCTCGTCCTTTTTGTTTGTAACAGGTTCCCACTACTATTCTTTCTTCATCGCTGAACAAGGGCAGGGATATAGCGCCGGGGATATGGGCGTGTTGGTATTCGGCCGGACTGCGTACATCCAGTACCGTATGCTTTTGGGCAAGCAACAGGAATTCTTGTATGGATATTTTTTGTACCGGCATATTGTTTTAGAAAATGATGACGACGCCATCATTGATCCGTAAAGTTACACAAAGAAAAAGCCGCCGAAAAACCGGCGGCTGATTATTTAATTATATTGAGTTTATCCGTTCATGCTGGTTAAGAACTCGGCATTGTCTTTTGTGCCTTTCATATTCTTCAACAGCACGTTGATGGCTTCTTCCGGATTCATGTCGGCCATATGCTTACGCAATACCCACATGCGCTGGAAGGTATCTTTATCCAGCAACAGGTCGTCCCTGCGGGTAGAAGATGAAACAATATCAATGGCCGGATAGATCCTGCGGTTAGAGAGTTTACGCTCCAATTGCAATTCCATATTACCGGTACCTTTAAATTCTTCAAAGATCACCTCATCCATTTTACTTCCGGTATCTACCAGGGCAGTAGCAATGATGGTCAATGATCCGCCATTCTCGATCTTACGAGCCGCACCAAAAAATTGTTTTGGCTTTTGCATGGCATTGGCTTCCACACCACCACTCAATACCTTTCCACTAGAAGGAGCCACGGTATTATGTGCCCTTGCCAAACGGGTAATACTATCGAGCAGGATCACCACATCATGACCACATTCTACCAAACGCTTTGCTTTTTGCAGGGCGATGGTACTCACTTTCACGTGTTTTTCGGCGGGTTCATCAAATGTTGAAGCGATCACTTCTGCTTTTACACTACGCTCCATATCGGTCACCTCTTCAGGGCGCTCATCTACCAGTACGATCATCAGATAACATTCAGGATGATTTTCAGCAATGGCATTAGCAAGTTCTTTCAGCAACATGGTCTTTCCCGTTTTGGGTTGGGCCACGATCAATCCACGCTGGCCTTTACCAATTGGGGTAAACAGGTCCATGATGCGGGTGCTGTAATTATCTGATTTGGTACACAGACTTAATTTTTCGAATGGGAATAACGGTGTCAGGTAATCGAAAGGAACACGGTCGCGTACTTCCTCAGGAGATTTGCCATTGATGGTTTCCACCTTCAATAAAGCAAAATATTTTTCTCCTTCTTTTGGCGGGCGAACACTACCATACACGGTATCGCCTGTTTTCAATCCAAATAATTTTATCTGACTGGGTGATACATAGATATCATCGGGTGAAGAAAGATAATTATAATCACTGCTTCTTAAGAAACCATATCCATCGGGCATCATTTCCAATACTCCCTCGCCCAGGATCACGCCGTCAAATTCAATATTGAATGCGGGCTGCTCTCTGCGCTGTGGATACTGCTTGGCTTGTTGTTGTGCTGATTCTTCCATCTGCACTTCGGGCTGCTGAATATCTTCTTCCTGCAGCATTTGTGCAATG
>Ga0194043_1000605_pt1 | contig 20038 bp, 24 predicted proteins | sample JunL4415m_MetaG_FD_161274 | JGI IMG/M metagenome (GOLD analysis project Ga0194043, IMG submission 161274) | Anoxic zone freshwater microbial communities from boreal shield lake in IISD Experimental Lakes Area, Ontario, Canada - Jun2016-L442-15m | ecosystem: Environmental > Aquatic > Freshwater >...
TTCAAATAAGGCAGCATTCGTTGCTAAATTAGCTGTGCCCATTAAAAGGGTATAGCCATCAGCTGGAGCTTTAATGACTGAAAGAGTGCCCGTTTGTGTAGAGGCTCCAGGTTTATTTTCAACAATGATGGGTTGACCAAGTATCTGCCCTAATTTTTGACTAATCGCTCTTGCCGCAGAATCAGCTCCTCCACCGGCAGCATAAGGAACAATAATCTTTATTGGACGATTAGGGTAGTTAGCAGTTTGTCCCCAAGCAGTGATAGCACACGATAGGTTGAGCAAAAAAAGAATCGTTACCTGATATTTAATTTTCATAATTTTTCCAAAATGAGAATGTTAGTTAAGCGTAATCCCTGCATGTTTAAACGTATTTCGAGCAATATTGAGTTGATGTATTTGACTCGTTCCTTCATAAAGGCGAAAAAGACGCACATCTCGATAAAATCTTTCAATTGGATTGTCAGCTATATATCCGTATCCCCCCAGCATCTGCACACATCTATCGGCAACTCTTCCACACATCTCTGAGGCAAAATATTTGCAAATGGATGCTTCCATAGCAACATCTAGCCCCTCATCACGCTTGCGAGCAGTTTCTAAAACAAGTGCTTTGGCAGCATAAATTTCAGTTTGACAATCTGCAATCATTGCTTGTACTAACTGAAAAGTGCCAATAGATTTACCAAATTGCTCCCTGACAGATGTATATTGCACAATTTCATCTAACATGCGAATGGCTGGACCAATACATAGTGCTGCTAAATGAATGCGTTGCTTATTCAATACTTTCATTGCAGTTTTGAAGCCCCCACCCTCTAACCCGATGAGGTTACTAGCAGGAATACGGCAGTTTTCAAGATACACTTCTGAAACCGGAGATCCTGCTTGCCCCATTTTTTTATAGGGACTACCAACAGTGAGGCCTGGTGTATTTCTTTCTATTAAAAAAGCAGAAACACCATCGGCTTTAGGCTTACCTTGGTCCGTTCTTGCCATGATAGTAAATAGATCAGATATGGGAGCGTTAGTAATAAAGCATTTGGTGCCATTTAGGATGAAATCACCTCCATCTTTCCTTGCCGAGGTTTTTAAAGAGGCCGCGTCTGAGCCTGCGTCAGGCTCTGTAATTGCAAAGCACCCGGTGATTTCACCGCTAGCTAATCTGGGCAAATATTTTTCTTTTTGCGCCTCTGATCCATCAGCAACTAATGCCTCTGATCCAATCCCAGTGTTGGTTCCCACTCGCGCACGAAAGGCAACTGAGCATCGAGATAATTCCATTGCAGCTAAAACGAGTTCTTCTGTTGTCATGCCAGATCCGCCATAAGCTTCTGGTATTGAAAATCCAAATAGCCCGAACTCAGCCATATCAGTCACGATATCGGCGGGAACTTCATCCAAAAGCGCAACCTCTGCTTCACGAGGAATAAGCTTATTTTCACAGTATTTTTTTAGTGAATCTAAAAAAGAAGAGAATTCGTCTAGGTTGCGAATCATAGCGATCCTTTAATCAAAGTGCTAAATTTCATTACGAAGCTTCATTATCAAATGCCCCATAACGTCGACTTACCCATTCTGCGATGAGGCATGGACGCTCCTTACCTTCTTGCTCCAGGGATACATTCCAAATAATTTGCACACCGCCTTTAAATGCCTCTAGAGATGCTAGGGTGAAATGAGCGCGCACTTTGCCGTTTACCAAAACTGGATCAGTAAATCTAACTTTATTAACTCCATAATTGATGGACAAGGTAACGCCATCGATGAGAACGGTATCTGTAAAAAATCGACTCAAGAGTGAGAGGGTTAAAAAGCCATGAGCTATTGTGACTCCGTAAGGAGATTCTTTAGCCGCTCTTACTGGGTCTACGTGTATCCACTGATCATCTCCGCCAGCTTCTGCAAATAAATCAATACGCTCTTGAGTAATTGTTTGCCAATTAGAGGGCGGGAGCTGTTTACCAACCCAGTTTTTTAGTTCGTTAAGAGAACTAAGTGTAATTTTGTGCATGCAGTACTCCTTTTATATAACGTTGCTAGCTTTTAGTTTGGAAATTTCCTCATCACTCAAACCAAGTTCAGAATAAAAAGAAATAGTATGGGCACCAGTTTTGGATCCGCTATGAGGAATATATTCGGGAATACCAGAAAAGCGCGGCACAACACAAGGGGCTGGAATGCTACCCAAATCTTCATCAGGCAGCCTGATGATTGCCTTGCGTTCTTTAAAATGGGGATCATTTAAGACATCATTAATGTCATAAACCTTTGTAAAAGGTACATCATGTTGGTTAAGGGCAATTGCCAAATTTTCAAAATTTAGCGAAGAGCACCAGTTAGAGATAATTTGGTCTATTTCATCCAAATTCTTTAGGCGCGACTGATTGTTGGAAAATTTAGGATTGTTTGCCAAGTCTTCCATTCCCATTGCAGAACAAAACCGCTTAAATATTGGTTCAGAAGAGCCAACTACGCTAATCCAAACCCCATCAGATGTTTTGTAAATATTAGAGGGGGCTGTATATGTTGCCCTTGATCCAGTTCGCCCACGAACATAATTTAGTTGATCAAACTCAACTGCGAGTGGATCAAGTAGACGCATCATGGCTTCGGTTGCGGATAGGTCGATTTCTCTGCCGACCATATCGTTTGATCGAGAGCTTTCAACTAAAGCTGCTGCTATCGAGAACGCGCCAAATAATCCAGAAACTACATCTCCTAATGGGTAATTCATATGCTGAGGGGGACCATCGGCCATTCCGGTTAAGTTTGTAAAGCCACTCATTGCCTCAAATATGCGCGCAAAGCCTGGCCTTCTGGCATAAGGTCCGGTCTGACCGAACCCAGTAAGACGAAGAACAATAAGTTGAGGATTGGCTTGATGCAAGGTGTTGATATCAAGACCCCATTGGTCAAGGGTGCCAGTCCTAAAATTTTCTACCAACACATCAAAAGAGGGCAGCATTCTTAAAAAAATTTCTTTTCCCTCAGGCTTTCGTACATCTAAGGTAATGCCTTTTTTGCCTCTATTAGTAACTTTCCAATATAGAGAGTGATGGTCCTTCATGGGGGCAAAAGTTCTTAAGGGATCATTGCTGGCAGGTAGCTCGAGTTTGGTGACTTCAGCGCCTAAGTCAGCGCAAAGCGTTGCTGCAAATGGACCAGCAATTACAGTGGCCATATCCAGAATGCGTATGCCAGATAAAGGGCCTTTATTACTGCTTGGTGTTTGAGGTGTACCCATATTTTTTTGGTCGATTTTTAGTAGGAAATACTATTGAATCAGAGAAAATCAGGGCTATCAGTATGTTTCGCCTAGCGAAACACTTGTTAGAATAGATTGCTATCCACTAGGAAAAGAATCAGGATCTATAGACCTTGAAAGGGACTAAAAGGCATGATCGATCGTCAGTTTGCAATAAATCTAAGTAGGGGTCTAGAAGTGTTGAGGGCGTTTAATCCTGCTGACCAATTGTTGGGCAATAAAGAGTTATGTGAACGAACTTTGCTCCCTAAGGCAACAGTATCACGTCTAACTTATACACTTGAAAAATTGGGTTACTTACTGAAGGTGGATCGATTGCAAAAATATCGCCTTGGACCTGGAGTTTTAATGTTAGGTTATCCCATGTTAGCTGGCCTAGAAATTCGACATTTAGCTCGCCCTCATATGGAGCAGTTAGCCACCAAAACAAAGTGGACGGTTAACTTGGGAATGCTTGGGCGCCTTGAAGTTGTATATATAGACGCAATGCGACTTGACCGTCGGAATTTTTTAAAGCCCGATATTGGAAGCAGTAGGCCGCTTTTAACTACTTCGATAGGGCGCGCCCTTTTGCTCGCCTCTTCGGAAAAAGATCAGAATGCTATCCTTAATAGAATAAAGATTACTTACCCGGCCCAGTATCGAAAAGACTTACACCACTTTAATCGGGATAAAGTTTTTTATGAAAAAAATTCGTACTGCCTGAGTCTTGGGGATTGGGAGCCAAATGTATGTGCTGTATCTGTCCCGCTTAGGGTTGGAAGTAGTGATGATCCAACTATTGCGCTAAATTGCACTCTCAGTGGTTCAAAGCTTTCTCAGCAAGAGATCCATCAATTTATTATCCCCCATTTATTTGAAGCAAAACATAATATTGAAAAGGATAGCGGAAGAATTTTTATCAGCAGAAAATATTGAGAACTGTACAAAAATAATAATCCTTAAAGGGGTCTTTCTATGCATTATGAATGTATTGATTTAAGAGTGGATGATGGCGTGGCATTTCTTTTTCTTAATAGACCAAGTAAGCATAATGCTTTGAACGATCTGATGAGACATGAGCTTCTCAATGCTCTTGAGTCAATATCAAACGATGAGAACATTTATGCTGTTATTTTGAGTGGAAATGGGGCTAGTTTTTGTGCGGGTGGTGATATTGAGGCGATGGCAAAAAGGCTTGAGATTCCAGCTGGCGAAATAGCTATCAAGGGATGGAAGCGGCATCAAGAAATTCAGCGAATGATTACCCTGATTCACAACATGCCAAAACCCATTATTGCTGCAGTAAATGGCCCAGCTTTTGGATTAGGCGCTGATTTGGCGCTAGCATGCGATTTCATCATTGCTAGTGTAAATGCATTATTTTGCTGGTCATACATTGATAGAGCTGTGATTCCAGATGGAGGCGGGATATATTTTTTACCTCGTCGAGTTGGAATGAGTTTGGCTAAGGATTTAATTTTCTCAGCAAGAAGGGTCAAATCTGTAGAGGCAATGAAAATAGGCGTCATAGATCGCTGTTCAGATCCTGGCGATTTACTCGAGAATGCTAAACAATGGGCGAATACGTTTAAAGACACAGCTAAGCCTGCCTTTATGCTGAGTAAGCGTATTATTAATAAAAGTCTAGAGTCTTCGCTTGAGGATATTTTTGCTCAAAGTAACATGGCTCTAGGAATTTGCTTTAGTTCTGTAGAGCATCGAACGTCAGTTGAAAATTTTCTGAATAAATAACGACATAATTCATACTTAAAAAAGTAGCTTGGAGCAACGAAGTGTTAGATGGTTGCTCCAAAATTCCTTTGGTTTCGAAAACCAAAGAGTGAACCAGCACTTCATTTAAATCCCCGAATTTGCTTACACATTTGCTTACACACCGACACTGACCACCCGCACAGCCCCTGTTTATATGGGTCTATCTTGGGTGTCTGCTCTCATAAGAAAGAAGCCCTAGGGGTCTAGTAACAAATACCTCAATGATTTCAAGAGCTTAGTGGTGGATCGGGTGGTCAAAATTGCTTACACACCGACTACACACCAGAGCTTTTTTCATGGTGTGTAGTAAATAGGCTTTTTGTGTGGTTTTAACTAGTTAAGAATTGTAAAAAACACTGTGTATTAAGGTGTGTAGTAAATAAGATAGATGTACGAGTTTTAGGGCCCATAGCTCAGTTGGTTAGAGCAGAGGACTTAACTGCACTAAACCTACAGCATCAAAAGTGCCAGGGTTTATTGCTAGTGGGTTGCATATGAGTAAGTTAGCTCTGCTCGTATGTAGAACTACTCAAATTCGGGGAAGCCTCTGTGTAACAGCGTGGTAATCCCGAGCCAAGCTAGGCAGTAATGCCTAGAAGGTGTAGAGACTGTACGGGTAGGTCGTAAAGACAAGAGACAGTCCAGACTACAAACTGGAAACAGGCAGTGAAAACTGTAGTGGTAAGCATAATCCTTTGGTCCCAGGTTCAAGTCCTGGTGGGCCCACCAGAAAAGTAAACCCTCATCAGCAATGGTGGGGGTTTTGTCTTTTATGTAATATGAACGAACTACATATTGCATTTGGAGATTTGTGACAAAACACCCCAACAGCCTAGCTCAACTATCACGAGCTCAATCATGGCTAATCAAAATGCAAGAACTTGCTGCAAGTAAGGGTGGAAAGTGTTTATCCAAATTTTATGTTGATTCACACACCAAGTTAATCTGGGAATGTTCGCAAGGACATGCGTGGGATGCAAAACCAAATAATGTCTCAAATGGTAGTTGGTGCCCCACATGCTCTAAAGGTCGGGTGAACGACGGGAAGCGAAGAACTATCAGTGATCTAAAGAATTATGCGATCAAGATGAGCGGCTTATGCCTATCTGATGAATTACCCGCTGCTATGTCAAAAGTAGAGTGGCAATGCAGTAAAGGCCATATTTGGAGTGCGACACCACAAAGTGTTTTAGGCTCTAAAAATTGGTGTCCAGTGTGCGGCAAGGAGCGAAATGACGAGCGCATCAAATCTCTAAGACCGGCTCAATTAGATGCAATGAAAAAGTTAGCTATTGAGCGCGGTGGTGAATGTTTATCTAGTGAGTATCTAAAACAAAAAAGTCCTTTACTTTGGCGCTGCGCCAACGGGCATGAGTGGTCAGCAAATCCTGACTCTATTCTTCAAGGTGGTTGGTGCCCAGAATGCTCTTCTCGAGTCGGTGAAAGAATCTGCCGTGAATTCTTTGAGCAATTATTTGGAGCGCCTTTTCCAAAGACAAAACCTAAGTGGCTTATATCTTCAACTGGATTTCTATTGGAGTTGGATGGTTATGCTGAATCTATTGGTCTTGCGTTTGAGCATCATGGTTCATATCACTACCAAGTGGTTCCACCTTTTACACCAACTATAGCATCACTTCAAAAGCGTCAAGAGATGGATTTTCTCAAGCAAGAAATTTGTCGTAAAAATGGCGTCAAAATAATTGAAATTCCTGAAGTGCCAACAATGACAAAAGTACTGGAGCTTAAGGATTTAATTCTAAGAATTTGTGACCAAGAGAAAATCAACATCCCTTTCAGAGAGGCGGTTGTTAATCCTATAAAAGCCTATCAACCGATTCCTGCATATCAACAATTAACAGAATTAGCTGGTGAAATTAACGGAAAATTAATCAGCAAGGAATTTATTAATTGGTCAATACCATTAACTTGGGAGTGTGAGGTAGGACATCAATGGGAGGCATCTCCTGCAAGCATTTTGTATCAAAAAACTTGGTGTCCTAAATGTGCTGGAGTAGTCAAGAAGACGATTGAAGAAATGCGGGAGCTTGCAATTAAAAAGGGAGGGGAATGCTTATCCACCCAATACCTTGGAGCTAGAGTCCCTTTAAGTTGGAAGTGTTCAGAGGGACATAATTGGGAGGCTGCTCCAGTCAATATTACTAGTCGGAAATCCTGGTGTCCGTATTGTGATGGTCAAAAAAGTGATCGTACCAATATTGCATATATGAGAAAGATAGCCTCTCAACGTGGTGGTGATTGTCTATCACCAACATATATCAATTCAAAGACAAAATTATTATGGCGCTGCTCACTGGGACATGAATGGTTGGCAATTCCATTAAATGTGATTAATAAAGGATCTTGGTGTCCGGAGTGCAGTAAATCTAAGAAAGGGCCTAGAAGTAAATCCTAAGCGTTACTTTAAGTAACGCTTATCCCTACATGCCACCAATAATTGCCACAATTAGCCACACTTTCTTTTGGCTAAATTAACCCCTATTTTTCCTCCAATCAGGTTGCTCTAGCTTGGTGTCAGAAGCTAAAGTATGTGTATGGCAACTAAAAAAGAAAGTACACATCAACTCATTCACCGCAACCTAACCCTCTATCAACGCGAGCATAGTGCCGTATGGCAATGTCGCTATAAGGTGGATAACAAGTGGATACGGGCCACCACCAAAGAGACCCAGCTTGATTTAGCAGTGAATAAGGCTAAAGAGCTATTAGTAGAAGCAGAGATTCGTAAACGCTCTGGCATTCCAGTGGTTACTAAACGCTTTAAAGATATCGCCATGCTGGCTATCGATAGGATGGAGCGAGATTTAAAGGGGGGCTTAGGTAAGTCAATCTACAAAGACTATATCCGCATTATTAACGAGCATTTCATCCCCAGTCTTGGCCAAAGGCTCATTACCAATATTGACTACGATGCCTTGCAGCAGTACTACGATGATCGCGAAGCTAAGTATGGCCTGGCAATATCCAATAGCAATCGTAAAACTCAAAATGCTGCATTTAATAGAGTTTTTGATGAGGCTATTGTTAGAGGTTACTTAACCGAAAGTAATCGTCCTAAGTTAGATGGCAAGACCAAAGAGAGTGTGCGTCGCCCAGCTTTTGAATTGCATGAACTAAGAGCCTTACTAAAACTATTAGGCCCATACATAGAGTCAGGCCGAACGAAAGATGTGCGTGAACGCCGTGAAATCCTTAGAGACTATGTAGAGATGCTCGTAGACACAGGAGCAAGACCAGGTATTGAGCTCTTAGATATGAAATGGAAGCAAATCCGTTTCATGATGAACCCCATTAGTACAGTCACAGACCAATTGGACGAAGAGGGTGAAGTTATTGAAGTGCATAGCCTTAACCGTAGTTGCGAGATGACGGTAAAAGGTAAAACAGGGCAAAGGCAGATTATTGGACGCTTGCCTAGTATCAGGGTCCTGGAGCGTATTGCCTTGCGTAACTATGGAGTAGCTAGCACTATAAAAGATCCATTGGCTGAGCTGATTAAGCCCACTAATGACGATTACATCTTTAGAACCAAGGAAGGTAGGGATTTAAGTGATGTCTTAAACCATATGTTTGACGGCTTCTTAGCAGACCATGGTTTGCTCATTGATCCTAAAACCACTCAAAAGCGAGTGTTTTATAGCTTGCGCCATACCTATGCCACGTTGGCACTTACTCACGATATGGTGCCTATTCATACTCTAGCCAAGCAGATGGGCACTAGCGTCTTAATGATTGAGCGGCATTATAGCCACTTACAGGTAATACAGGCTATAGAGCAATTAAGAGGGGCTAATACGAGAAAGCTGATTGAGGCTGATAGTAAGGCGGCGGATAACTATCCCAGTAAGAAGCGGGCAGAACGGGAGCTTCGGGCAGCTTAGTCCGGTCATAAGCGTTACTTAAAGTAACGCTTAGGATTAAGGACTCTCGTGACCAACGGATTAGGAAGTAAGTTGGCGTTGCTTAATAAGTTCTGCGGCTGGTATCCGAACAATCTTGCCATCAATAGTAGTTACGATTGCAGTATTAGTTTGGATTGCTAGATCAATCGCTGCTTGACCAGCGCGTTGCATGGCATAGTAGGATCCAGCGATATCAGGATCTGATGAATTACGTATGTCTTTGCTTGGAATAGTCATAGTTAACCTTGATCCGTTTGCTCCGGTGGCGTTTTATCACCATTTAACAATACCCATGATTTTACAGCCTTTTGATATTTAGATAAATTCTCAAGGCCTGCGGTGTAGCGCCTACGAATTACTTCTTCAGGAATATTATGCCCTCCCTGTGCCACCCGCTCTGCTACTCGGGAAATAGCTAATTCAGGAGAGCTTAATGCAATAAACCAGAGTTTGATGGTGTAGCCTAAATCTTTCCACTCTTGAATGCGTTGCAGGTAATGGGCTCCAGATAAAGTTGTTTCAAAGGCAAAGCTTTCACCAGCTTTGGTGTACTCATCTAATTCGTTTAGCATTAATCGGGCTGCTTTAAATGAAACAGATTCAGGATTAAATGGCGCTAATCCAGCGGCTATGAGATCAGCATTGATGAAGCGAAACGTATGTGCTTCTTCTGGCAAAAAGTTCTTGGCAAAAGTTGTTTTACCAGCACCATTGGGCCCAGCAATAATGATAATTTTTTTACTCAAAGAAGGCGTCATCTAATTTGATTTACAGCATGCCGTTGCTTGATTTCTTTTACTAATTGCGCAATACTCTTTTTGCCATAAATGTAATCAGCAAGGTTTTGCTCTAAATGCTTAGTAGGTGTAATGCCTTCAATGTGAGCGGGGGCCATAGCGTTGGAAACGCTGTATTTGCGAGCCTGAGATTGGGTGGCAAACTTAACTGGCATTTGTCTATTTTAGTAGATTCAAGACTGATTTCATAGTGAAATCACAGCTAAAATATACTTAAAATTACGCTTTTAAATAAGAAATTCAAATCCCCAAAGCCTTTCGCAAATAGGGATCAATATCCCCTTGAGTCAGTAACCACTGTTTGTAGTCACTGGGAACATCAGCTAACAATAAGCCAATAGCGGCCATCTGAAAGTGATGGCAATATCCGTCTATTTTAAATCGCCAGCCTAGTGCAATCTCTACTGGAAGCCTTTAAACCTTATGCTAAGATTTAGCAGTGGATAGTCCGCAACCTTTAAAATACAACTTAAATTAAGAAATAGTGAGCTTAATTTTTTTAAGCTAATGTAAATCAATCGGACGTTAAATCAAATGAAATTACTTTCTAATAGCATTTGCCCCAGCGTTATTGCTTTAGCAATCTTAACTACTGGTTGTGGTGGTGGAAGTAGCGATACTTCGTCTCCAGCCGCAATTACGTATACGACCATCAATTCCTCGACACCAGCTACTAATAGCACTAGCTTGACGGGAATTCGTGGGGTGAATAATTCAAGCAATGTTTACATTACTGGTGGTGCAGTTACTTCATCTAATGTTTGGTCAAACCAGCTTTATGTAGGCCCCATAACTGGTGGAGGCACCTATTACACGCTAAACGTTCCAGGATCTAATAGCACTACCAATGCTTACAGCGCAGATAATTGGTCCGGCAATCAAGTGGAGGTCGTAGGAAGCTCAACAATTAATGGGATCTCTAGAGGTTTTTTATATCAAGGACCAGTTGCTAACAATAATGGCGTGGGCACAGTAGGCACCGCTCCTTGGTACGACATTACTTACACTAGCGGAGGTACTGTCTACCCATCTATTCCACATAGCGTTATGAATAACATTGCTGTGGGCGGCTATCAGGCTGGAGGGGTAACGGCCTATATTTGCGATATTACTGCGCCGGCAACCCCGGTTTGTAACAATATGAATAGCATTTTTCCATCCACAACTTTAAGCAGTTCTGCTTACGGCGTCTGGTGGAACGGCGGTAATAGCTACACCATTACAGGTGGATATAGTACGGCCTTATATACCGACCTAACAACACCTAATCCCGTAGGATCTGAAGCCTTCATTGTTGACTATAATTCTTCAACCAGGACATATTCAAATTTTATGAGTTATTCATGGAAAAACGATACGACAGGGATTTACTCTAGCCATTTTGAAGGTATTACAGCAGATCTTGTTAAGGGTGGTTATAACCTGCCAGGTGAAGGCATCTTAGCTAATGGAACTATGTCTGTTGGTTTTGTGCACATAGCAAGGACATCCACTGGTGGCTTTAATCCTGTTGCAACTTGGATTCAGGTCACTTACCCTGGCTCTACAACGACAACAGCTGATACTGTTTATCAAAATAATTTATTAGGTGTTTATCAGCCCGGTGCCCAAGCTCTCAATGGATATGTTGCGAACATCCCAACAAGTCTTTATTGACCTAGTTGCAGTCTTTGGCTTTAGACCTCAAGATCAGCCACTCTTAGGAGTGGCTTTTTATGCCGATACTTAATCGGGCAATGTTTAAATTGATAGCCTAACGGATTAACAGCTACTAGCGTGGAGAGCGTCCGACAAATACTGCTCTTTGTCTGAAAGCAACTCTAATGAGGCCTTATCGACTGTCGGTTTTGGGTCGTTAGCTGCCTGTCGTTATACAAGCGTTACTTAAAGTAACGCTTAATTCCTTAAAAAAGTATTTGAGCAATGAGGTGTTTAGAGCATTGCTCCAAAAATCCTGTAATTTTGAAAATCAAAGAGTGAGATAGTGTTTCTAGTGATCTTAATAATGTAGTCACACAAAAGCTCACACACCGACACTGACCACCCGCAGACCCCCTGTTTATATGGGTCTACTTTGGGCTTCTGCTCTCATAGCGAAAGTTGTGCCTTATGCGTGGAAACTGCATAAGGGATGGTGTCAAATTCGGAGAAAGCTAAATGCAGCCAAAAGCTGCACAAGCTAACGCCGAGCCAAGCTTCAGCGTGAAAGTGCTGTTGAAGGTGGAGAGACTAGACGGCACCCATCTAAGTGCGAGAGCATATGATGAAGGCATAGTCCGGGAGTTGTGAAAGCAACACAAATCGGAATCCTTTGGTCCCAGGTTCAAGTCCTGGTGGGCCCACCAATAATCACGATACCAACTCTAGGCTTGGTATTTTTTTGAGCGTTACTTAAAGTAACGCTTGGGGGGAATCATTGAGTTCTATTTCTTAATTTTAGAAATCAATTGTTCTAATTGTGCTGGAGGCAATGCTCCAGAAATTCTCTCAATTTCTGATCTATTCTTAAAGATAGCGAGCGTTGGAATAGAGCGGATGTTGTATTGCTGACCTATAGCAGGATTAGCTTCCGTATCCAGTTTGAGATGGAGTATTTGCTCTCCATGCTTAGCGGCACTTGCTTGAAAGGTTGGGGCAAACATTTTGCACGGCCCACACCAGGGCGCCCAAAAGTCAACGATGACTGGTAGTTTGCTAGTTTTCAGAATTTCTTGAAAACTAGCCTGATCAGCTTCTATTGGGCTAAGAGCGAGGCTTGCTTTGCAAACGCCACAGACTGGTTTGTCATTGAGGCGCTCGAGCGGGAGTCGATTAAATTTTTGACATTGGGGGCACTTGATTAGCATGACATTTATTCCAAAGGTAACTCATTTTGCTGTAATTTTTATTAATACCATAAAGATATTAATCTTAAATAGGATCTTAACCCCGTTTTTATGATGTAGATCAATAACTTAATAGTTATATCAGCTTTACTTCAGTTATTCATTGACATTGTATGGACTAGGTATATTATATAAAATAATATATTATTAATTTATTAAATAAGGCTAATCAAGATGGTTAAAAATGCAAAGCTGGAGCAGCCAGCACCCTATATGAACCCACTTTTAGCGGGCATTCTTCTCGGCATGGTTTTATTGGCAACATTTATAGTTACAGGCCATGGATTAGGTGCGACTGGGTTTACTACTAGATTTACGGCATGGGTTGGCATGTATATAGCGCCAGTTGCTACAAATGCAAATGACTACCTGGGTGGAATGGTGGAGGAAGGGAAACCTTTAAATGCTTGGATCACTTGGCAGGTTATTGGCGTTGCTCTAGGCGCTTTGTTATCAGCATTTTTGGCAAAGAGAATTCACATCCAATTAGATGGCAAAAAGTTTCTGGGTGGAGCTAAGCGCCCCATTACTGCTTTATCAGGCGGTATGTTAGCTGGGTTTGGGGCACGTGTTGCTGCTGGTTGCACTAGCGGCCTAGGATTATCTGGCGCAGCTGTTCTTAGTTTGGCTGGGTTTGCCTTTCTCGCGACATTCTTTGCAACAGGTTTAGTGGTCAGTCGTTTTTTCAAAGAGGGGAAATAAGATGAGCGAAATTATTTCGGGGCTCATTTTGGGCGCAGCATTTGGTTTTGTATTAGAACGCGCTGGATTTGGTAATCCCAATAAATTAACTGGTCAATTTCGTTTGACTGATTGGTCAGTATTTAAGGTGATGTTTACTGCCATTGTCTTTGCAGCAGTAGGACTATTGATTCTAGAAAAGCTAGGTCTAGTAGACGCAGGTAGCTTATTTGTACCCCCTGCTTTTTTAGGGGCTGCAGCATTGGGTGGGGCTTTAGTAGGCGCAGGCTTTGCAATTGGTGGGTATTGCCCAGGAACCTCAGTGGTAGGTTTAATGTCTGGACGCATTGATGCCGCGATCTTTTTAATTGGCTTATTACTGGGTACCGTACTGTTTGCAGGGATTTATCCAAGTATTGAGTTATTAACAACGCTGGGTGAATTTGCCCAAGGTGATTCATTGCCAGAGGCGTTAAATATCTCAGCATTATCAGTTGATGTGGGTATGGTAATTGCCGCAATCGGTTTGTTTATGTTGGGCTCTTGGATGGAGAAGAAATCTAAAGGTCCAGTTAGTTCGCAAGTTTAATTTATCAAGAGGAAGATATGTCTAAGAAATCAACAGTAGCTGCATTAGCCCTTGCAATAGCTGGTTTGTCTGCGGCACCATTAGCGCAGTCTGCAAATGCACCAACACCGCCTACAGGTGCGGAGCAAAAAAATCCCTGTGGACCAAAAAAAGAATCCGCAAATCCTTGCGCCCCTGCAAAGAAAAAGGCAGCTAATCCTTGCGGTCCTGCAAATCCTTGCGCCCCTAAAAAGCGTAAAGCTGCAGAGTAATTTTAAAAATGCTTACGCAATCTAATCTTTGGTTGGCTGCTCAGGAGGTAGCAAGAATTCAATTGAGATACGCTGAATCTGGCCAAACTCTTAATGAAGCTGCTTTATGTGGCGCTAGTGAATTTATTGAGTGGCAGCATTATCCTCGAAATGACTTGGTTGATGAAGTGAGTGGATATGAGTTTTATTACCACGCTCATTCCGCTGATGAAATGCCAGATGAAGAGCATGGACATTTTCATGTAATTAAGCGTGACGAGCAGAGCTTTCATCATCTTATTGGGATAGCATTAAACCAGCGAGGGCTGCCAGTTCGCCTCTTTACTACTAATCAGTGGGTAACTGGAGAAGATATGGCGCAATCAACGCTGGTCATCAAGTCCGTGAGGGAGTTTGAGATGCTTGTGAAAGGACGTATGTCTTTAGCAAGTAAATGGATAGACGCTATGATTCAATTATTTGCTACAGAGATTGAAGAACTGATTTTAGAGCGAGACCAAAAGATTGCGCAGTTAGTAGCGAAGCAGGGCAATCGGGAGCTTGTGCTAAATTCAAGAGAGCATCATGTACTAACGGAAACTAAGATTGATTTGATGGGTCGTCTTTCAAACTATTTATTAGCTGTAAATTCATAAGGAATTAAAGATGAAAAAGATTCAATGGCTTTTAGCTTTCGCTCTAGCAAGTCTAGTGGGCTTGGCCCAAGCAATTTCATTGCCCGGTCCAGTTGTAAGTGCTGACTGGTTGACAAATAATCTCTTGGAAGTTCAGGTAATAGAGGTTAGAACGGATTTAGCCAGTTATCTCAAAAAACCAGAGTTCGAAACTGATAAAAAAACAGGTAAGAAATTTTTGGTAGAAGTAGGTGGCCACATTACCAATTCCACCCTACTGGATTTCAAAAAAGTGCGTGTTGAGCGTTTAGTCGATGGCAAGAAGATTAAGTTATTGATTCCAGAAAAAGCTGACTTTGAGAAGTTAGTGCAATCTTTAGGTATTAACTCTGATAAGCCCATTGTGCTCGTACCCATTGGCCAAGATATGTCTGATATAGATGAGGCCTTAAGAACTTATTGGTCATTCAAAGTTTATGGCGAAGATCGCGTAGCAGTATTGGATGGCGGTATTGCTGGGTGGTTGAGCGAAGGTCGTGAATATACTACTATCAATAATCCAAAGGCCGCTGGCAATTGGTCTGCAAATGCGTATCGCAAGGAATTGATTGCAAGTTCTGATGAAGTAGCGGCTGCATCTAAGGGGGGTAAGCCCCAACTTTTGGATGCCCGACAGCCTGCTCAGTATTTAGGTCTTGCTAAACGCCCAGATGTGATGACGTATGGCCATATTGCAGGCTCTAAAGAATTGGCACCTGAATTATTAGCAAAACCAAGTAATGGCGCATTGTATTTCTGGCAAAAGAATACCTATGAAGCGTTGATGGCAGCTAATGGCTTAAGCACGCAGAACCCAACAATCTCATATTGCAACACCGGTCATTTAGCTGCTGGCGGCTGGTTTGTGATGTCAGAGTTAGTGGGTAATAAATCGACTAAGTTATATGATGGCTCTTTATATCTTTGGACTCTTGAAGGTCGTCCACTGGTTGGCGTACCCCTAAATTAAGAATGCCAGCTGTTAAAGCCAACATTAGTCTAAAAAAGATACAGTCATCAGCCGATGCTGCTTGTCGGTTGATGAAAGTGCTATCTAATAGAGACCGAATGATGTTGTTATGCCAAATTAGTCAGGGCGAAATGTGTGTTGGAGAGCTTGCGGAATGTCTCGATATTTCTCAACCAACATTATCTCAGCAATTATCCATCTTGAGAAATGAAAAATTAGCCCAAACCAGAAGAGAAGGAAAGCAAATATATTATTCGCTCTCTAACCCCGCGGCCTTAGATGTGATAAAGGTACTTTATCAAAATTACTGTAGGCAATAGCTGGAACCGGCCCCCAAACCTACAGCATCAAAAGTGCCAGGGTTTATTGCTAGTGGGTTGCATATAACTGGCAGTGAAAACTGTAGTGGTAAGCATAATCCTTTGATCCTAGGTTCAAGTCCTGGTGGCCCCCCCAGAAATCACAATACCAATTCTAGGGTTGGTATTTTTTTGAGCGTTACTTAAAGTAACGGTGGTGGAGGGTTAGGATTGACCATCTTCAGCCTTGGCGGATTTCGCCCAACTTCACCAAGAAGCACTAAAACCACCTTCGGGCGGACTTTTATTTTGTGCTACTTTTTATTTGTGATACCTTTACTTATCTAATGCGGATTAAGGGCTTAAGGATGTTTAAAGAAAAACTAAAAATGTTTACAACCCCTTTTTGTGAGGCCACACCTGCGTGCTTACTTGTAATGGTGCAGGGCAATATTTTGTTGGCGACTATAGGCCACCTTCAAAAGGCAGTTGAGACAGGTTTTATCACCGGTGCTGGCGTTCTCATTCTTTCATTGTTTACGCATCGTTGGCTTAGTAATAAATATGTTGTCGCGGGTATTACGGGGGGGATGTGCTTTATAGCTGACTTTATTTCTCACCCAAGTCACTTTAGTGGAGTTACTACGGAAGCCCTCATAACGGGAGCTTTTACCGCTTTAATTTCTTTAGTCTTAAATGAGTTAGGAAAGAAACTATTTCTACATATGCGAGAGCATTAAGCAAATGTTAATTAAAAGGATTTACCGTTATCAGTCCTGGTCGTTTGGGCTTAAGCTATTGATTGATCTCACATAGAAATCTCCTAGGTCCGAAGCTCAAGTCCCGATGAGCCCACTAATAATCACAATATCAACTCTAGGGTTAGTACTCATAACAAAATATTTAAGGATTAAATGCACTTTCAATACGATAAAAGATTTTTGATATCCGGACTGATTATGTTGGTGCTTGGGCTTTTGGCGCCAATTTATTCACCATATGCATTAGCAAAAATAGGTATCTTACAGGCGCACCTAATTGGAGCATTACAGGCTTTGGTGTTCTTTTCTTTTGCATGGATGTGGCCGCAATTATCTCTTCCAAAATTTTCTAAGTCCATTGCTACCATTTGCTTATACATCTCACTATGGGCCAATTGGATTGGAACTTTATTCGTCGGTATTTTTGGTGCTGGGAAAGAGCAATATATTGTCAATCAAGATCTCGTTCCAGGTGCCAAAGGATTTTGGAATATAGCAACCCTGTTATTGATAAATCTTTCACAGTTGGCTGTATTGGCAGTAGTGTTGGCCATCATTGGTTTTTTGGGGTGGGTGTGGACTACCAAAAAAGAGCGAATCACTAACTTCATTTCATCAGTGCTACTTGTAGCTATTCTGCTAATTAGCCTTTTTCAAACCTTCAATCCACAATATTCAAATGGATAAAGAGGATATATAAAATGATTTGAGCTTTTAGTCGAGAATCTTTAGGGCGTTCACTTTGCTACATACTTCTCTAGCAATCCTTTGGTCCCAGGATCAAGTCCTATAGGGCCCACCAATAATTTCAATACCAACTCTAGGGTTGGTATTTTTTTGAGCGTTAGTCCAGAAAATGCCGGAAGCTCATAGTAAGATTATTAGAATCTTTTTAGCCATCATAAATTCCCTAAAAATATGAAATCATTTATATATACTTTGAGTGCGATTTTTGCCTTATCAATAGTGGGATGTTCTAATTCAGATTCATCAAGCACTAGTAGCAATTGCTCCGGTGGGTTTACTCAGCCTGCTGCACCTTCAGTTCAATATAGCCTGGTCACCATTGGCAATCCTGGAAATAGTGCGGATACAACAGGTTTTGGGGCAGTAAATTATGCTTATCAGATCGGCAAATATGATGTCACCATTGCGCAGTACACTGCTTTTTTAAATACCGTTGCTAAAACTGATACCAATAGTTTGTACAACACCAATATGACCACCGATTTAAATATCGCCGGAATTGCTAGATCTGGCACCTCGGGTAGTTATGTATATTCAGTTATGAATAATGGGGGTGATAGTTCCAATAAACCCATAGCTTACGTCAGTTGGTTTAACGCCGCTCGTTTTGCAAATTGGATGTCAAATGGACAGCCATCAGGTTCACAGTCGTCCAGCACTACAGAGAACGGTGCTTATGATTTAAGCACTGCAGCAAATGGAATGGCGGTTCCTAAAAATACCTGTAATCCAAATACTGGTGCAGCAGTTGCTTATTGGCTACCTACAGAAAACGAATGGTATAAAGCAGCTTATTACAGTCCCACAATAAACAATACTGGCTCTCCTGGGTATTATTTGTATGCCACTCAAAGTAGTGCCTCACCCGGAAATACTATCGGTAATGCCGCCAATCAAATGAATGTCATTCTTGGGATAAATTTTTCTGTGACTCAGGTCGCAACATTGTCAGCCACTCAAAATTATCTAACTAATGTTGGGGCATTCACTGGAAGCGCTAGCTATTACGGTACATATGATCAGAATGGAAACTTATATCAGTGGAATGACTTGAATGGAGCAGCTTCGGCATATCGAGGTGTAAGGGGAAGCATGTGGTTTGCAGGCTCTCAAGCTGCCCAATCCATTCTTTATGCGGGTTATACCCCAAGCCACGCTGGGTTGGATGTTGGATTTCGTTTAGCCTCTTTTTTAAATCAGTAAAAACCAATTTTTTATCGATTACTTACAGGTGGTATTAATGCGTTATTACATTGTTTTATTACCAAAGTACTTTTTTAGCCTATTTTTCTTGCTCCCACTTTCTTTAGCTTATGCTCAAGGTATTACGTACTCCTTAGTTACAGTTAGTTCACCTGGTAATGCGGCAGATTCAACAGGCTTTGGGGCTGTAGCATATGCTTACCAAATCGGAAAATATGAAGTAACAGTAGCCAATTACACTACTTTCTTAAATGCAGTTGCTAAGACTGATAGCTATGGACTTTGGAATAATGCAATGCAAGCTTCGCCTAGTATTGCTGGAATTACTAGGTCAGGCGTATCTGGTGCGTACGTTTACACGGCAATGACTGGAAGCTCAGGCAGTGCGTCTTACTCATCAACTGGTACGCCACCCTTTAAAACACTTCAAGGTCAAGATAGTTCCAATTATCCTATTACATATGTGAGCTGGTTTAATGCTGCACGATTTGCAAATTGGATGTCTAATGGTCAGCCAATTGGGTTTCAAAATAGTACCACTACTGAAAATGGTGTTTATAACATTAACGGTGCAACAAATAGCGGAGCAGCGCCTTCTAAAAATGCTATTAATCCTAATACTGGAAGTGCGCCCACTTTTTATTTGCCCACCGAAAACGAGTGGTATAAAGCAGCCTTCTATAGCCCAAGCTTAAAAAATGGCAGTGGGGGTTACTATCAATACGCCACGATGAGCAACGAGGCGCCAGGAAATATTATTCCGGGAACTGGACTTTCATCTCCGCAACCTGAAAGCAACCAAGCTACTTATATATATGGCCCTTCTTATCTAAATTGCGTAACCCAAAATGCTGCAATTAGCACAACTGCTTACTACTTAACTCCAGTCGGAACTTTTTCAAGCGTTATAAGTCCTTGGGGTGCATTTGATATGAACGGAAATGTTTGGGAATTTAATACCCTGAATGGATCAGGTGGAAACAATGTAGGTATGCGGGGTGGCGCATGGACATCCTTGGCCTCCTACCTTGCAAGTACTTATTATTTGGGTATTGTTCCCTATTCAAATGCATCTAATGTGGGGTTTAGATTAGCAGCTCCAATTACGACCCCTTAATAAACACTATCTTTTGGTCCCAGGTTCAAGTCCTGGTGGGCCCAGCGAAGTATCAAACCCTCATCAGAAATAGTGGGGGTTTGTCTTTTGAGGAATATTTTTAGTAATACTGAGCTTTTGATTTATATTAGGCCTAAGT
>Ga0194043_1000606_pt1 | contig 20032 bp, 23 predicted proteins | sample JunL4415m_MetaG_FD_161274 | JGI IMG/M metagenome (GOLD analysis project Ga0194043, IMG submission 161274) | Anoxic zone freshwater microbial communities from boreal shield lake in IISD Experimental Lakes Area, Ontario, Canada - Jun2016-L442-15m | ecosystem: Environmental > Aquatic > Freshwater >...
GGCCCATACTATTGATATTGTACGTTTTATTGATGAAGAGACGACACGCCTATCACAACCACAAATAAATGATCTATCAAATTGGGTAAAAGAAAATAAACCCACTTTGAAAGATAATGACCTTACTGGATCGGCAAGTGGTAAAAATGTTATCTTGATTCAAGTTGAATCTTTGGGCGGTTTTGTAGTAAATAAGAAGGTAAACGGAAAAGAAATAACACCAAACTTGAATAAATTATCGAGGACCTCTCAGTTTTTTCCGAATGATCGCTATTTGTATGGCGCAGGTCACACTTCAGACACAGATTTTGTTTCAAACACGTCATACTTTCCATTAGATGATGCCGCAGTTTTTGTAAGATATGGTCGCGACGATTTTACTAGTTTACCAAAAAATTTGGTTGCTAATGGTTATAGCGCTTTTGCCTATCACGGTTTTAATCGAAATTTTTGGAATCGCGAAATTGCTATAAAATCAATTGGTTACGAAAAGTTCTTTGCTGCTGATAATTATCCAAAAGGTTTAAAACTAAACATGGGATTAAATGACGGCGATTTTTTATCAAAAACCGCTGATTACATAAAAGAACAACCAAAACCTAGCCTCAGTTATCTAATAACACTATCCACACACGTGCCTTTTGAAATAAATGATCAAACAAAAGAATTAGGAATAAATTCATCTGATTATCCAGATCAAGTCGGAGGTTATCTAGAAAATATAAATTACACTGACAGAATGTTAGGAAAATTCTTTGAAAAGCTAAAGACTGATGGGTTATATGAGGATTCATTAATATTTGTCTATGGCGACCACAATCCAGTGCTGCCATCGTTTGCTGCAGGAGATATCAATTACGATCCATCGAGTATCCAAGGTAAAGAAGTGCCGTTAATAATAAAATTGCCGAACAAAACTACTGGCAAGACGCATATTAATAAGGGAACACATCTTGATATTATGCCCACTGTATTGGATTTACTGGGTATAAAAACCAGCCAATTAATGTTCGGACAAAGTCTATTTGCAAATAACGATTCACTGAAAGTATGCACAAATCAGCTAGTAGTATTTCCTAGTGTTGGTGATTGTAATACGAAATTAACCGAAGAAAAAAATATATCATCGACGATTATTCGTTACAATCAATTCAAAAACTTGCCTAAGTAATAATCACCTTAACCTTACAGGATAATCATTCGTTAAATCTATTAAGTTCGAAGGTTGATTATCGATGAACCCATAATCGACGTAATAGTCTACTTTTTCTTGAAAATAATCTATTGCACTCTTAATATCAACGGCTGGTTTTTGACCCTCGTGGTTTGCGCTGGGTGCAATCAAGGGACCAGTTTTTCTGATAAAACTTCTAAGTAATTTATTGGCAGGCATCCTAAAAGCTAAAGTATTTCTACCAAGCGTAAGATAATCTAAATCTGAATTGTCACATTGGAAGATAAGACTATTTGGACCTGGCCAATATTCAGATAGTTTAGCTAATAAATCCATAGAAAGACTAATTTTGAAAAAACCTAGTTCAGAAATATCAGATATCAATATAATAAAAGGTTTTTGAGGTGCTCTTTTTTTCAGACTATAAACTTTTTCAATTGCATTTTTATTTAATGCACTAGCGACAAGACCGTATATTGTATCAGTTGGGATAACTGCTAACTTGCCAGCTTTAATATCAATTGCGATTTTATTAGTTAACGATTTAATAACCTTCATATATCTATTTTATTCCAATTTCGAAATATATTTAAATACCACTAACCTAATAGACTATTTACTTATTCTTTAGTTATCAAAAAACGCTTATTTTTGGAAGTTAGGCCGCTGACTATCTGCACTTTACTTTTTGAAACTTCATAATATTTTGAAAGTAGTTTTACTACGGCTTGGTTAGCCTTGCCGTCAATAGCAGGCTCGGATACAAAAACAAGCAGAGACCCATCTAGCCCAGGCTGAATCAAAGGACCCTTCTTACTACCGGGCTTTACGTTGACTTCAACAATCATACAAGTTTATTCGCTTATTTCTTGAGATTCCAGGGATGATTCAGCCAATTTCAAGAAAATTTCCGCATCGGCGCTTTCCCATTCGGTATAGCCAACTACATTAAGATATAACATCGGAGTATTTTTACCACTTAATGGGTTCATACTTCCAATAACTCGCTCTTCACCATCAGATAATTTACCAAAAATAGTAAGGCCACTTAGACAAGGGCCAGTCTCATTATCTTCACCTTTCCACATCTCTAATACAGGCAAAACTTCTAAGTTAGGTCCTTCATTTCCGCTACTTGGATCCGGTACTTTCACCCACTCAAGAGGGAAATCGATTTCACCATTTTCACTTAATGCAATAAGTTCGGCTAAATTATCAGGTACAAACTGACTAGTTGCGACAACAAGCATATTGATACGTCGTTCTAGACGTTGTCTATTGATATCATAAGTTCCACGAAACTGCTCTAGGTGATCCATAACAAAACGATACCATATATTACTGTATATGTAAATGCAAAAGACAGTTTGTCATCGTTTAATAAACGTTATTTTAATTTTAATAAATCAACTAATTGCTTATTAGATTCCAAAGTTCCGATACCAGCAGTCCCAGAGTAATTCGTGATTATATACCAATTACCTCCTTTTAGGACGTTAGTTTGACCAAATTGTGGGTTAAAAAAGGCTGATTCACCTAGACCGTTAATGTCCTGAACTCCTGCAGGCTTATTGGTGGTGAAAATAGTTTTGTTTGTTTCAATGCCAGCGTTTGTTTTAGCTGCTCTAATTAGAACTCCGACACCTTTTTTATTACTAATTCTTACAGCTGCATTCGGATCTATGCTTGCCGTATATGTACAGTTACTAACCGATACGTCATCAGTTGAAGTTTGTCCATTAGTTGTGTCGCTTTTTTCTGCAGCGTCACCTAAAATCTGTTTTGCTATAATTTCAGTTAATATGTCACACGCATCAACACTAATAATCGCATCATTACCAGTTTTCACACTAGTTGTTTGACCAGTGTTTGTGTTTGTGACTTTGGCTCCATTATTACTAAAAAGCACAACAGCCAACACTCCTCCAGCAACCACAACAACTCCGCTAATTATCCAAATTACTATTTTGTTCATATTAACTCCTGTTTATAATATGATTATACATCTTATATTTCAATTCATACCAAAATGGCCATATCTAGCTTTTTGCTCATAAATTGGTCTTTTCAGATCCAACGTTTTTATTATTCCATTTGGCGACAAATCATAACCTTCTATTTCATACTGAACACCATCAACAACTGCGGTTGCCTCAAGCGGCTGATCATAGCCGATTGCGTATGCTAAATAAACGTAAACTTCAGTTGCACCATATTTTTTAAGGTAGTCGACTGCAATTTTTCTAGCCATATAGGCAGCTGACCTATCAACTTTACTTGGGTCTTTGCCACTAAAAGCACCGCCACCGATTGGTATTCTAGGGCCATAATTATCGACAACCAACTTGCGACCGGTCAGCCCGGCATCTGCCTCAAAACCTCCGATATTCCAATCTCCAGCGGGATTAATATGAAAATCGATACTATCAAATTTCGCTAGTTTTTTATTCAATAACCAACTCTCCACATAATTCAGGAGTTCAATTTTTTTAACGTTTTGAAAACTTGCTACAATACTGATAATTCTTCCATCTTTTAAAGTAACTTGAGTTTTTCCATCATATGGCCATTTTTTGTAAATAAATTGGTTTAATCTACGAGCTAATACATATTCAAGTGGTAATAACTCTGGAGTTTCATTGGTGGCATATCCTACCATAATTCCCTGATCACCTGCGCCTCCAAAATCGACACCTTGTGCTATTTCCGTACTCTGTTTTGCAATATTTTCTATAACTTTGACATTACCTGCTAATCTTTTTACTATATTTGATACGTCAACTTTTTTACTATTCGAAGTTACTTCGCCTGTTACAAATACAATCCCATGGCCTCCAGCTACATCGATAGCAACTCTTGAGTCTGGATCTTGAACCAAATACGCGTCTAAAATTGCGTCAGATATCTGATCGCATATTTTATCGGGGTGCTTGGGCGATACACTCTCGGCGGTTCTAAAATTTGACATAAATATATCCTTTCTTCGTAGGAAAGGATAAAAAGTTATAATTTATCCTTCCCTTGCGGGCTAGGTTTAGCACCTTACTCGTAAACAGTAGGTTGCTGGCAGGTCAAAAAGCTAGAACTCTCGCTGCACTCTTGATATTAAATTGTTAATAGATATATTATAGTTGCAGCAAACAACATTAGTCAACAAAAAGGATGCAAAAAATGAATGGCGAATTCCCTGGAAATAACATAGACCTTCCTGGCATGCTGATTAGGGCGGAAGAAGAAGGCCTAACCGACATGGTAGATACTCGTCAAGCTAAAATTAACGCTATTGCAAATAAAATTGACAAGTTAAAGCGAAAACAACCAAGTGCTGATGTTATGGAGTATATTGACGGATTTATAGAAAGCGAAGATATCGATATAGATTCATTAACTGCAAGTGAACGAAAAAAAATCAATCGTCATTTATAATTATTGAGTGGTTTATTCCTTTGTGAATTTATAACCTCTAAGTGAATCAACGCTGATTGCATTAAAAGATTTTGAATCATCTGAATTGTAGTACACGAGATAAACCAGGTCTTTTGAAATTTTTTGCTGATTTCCATTTTCATCAACATATTTATCGACTTTAAAAGTAAGTGTGTACACAGTGTAGTCGCCGACTTCAATTTGGCCTTCGTCATTTGATTTATTCCCAAGCTCAATTTTATATGTTCCAACTGTATAATTTTTAGACTTGTCGCTGCTATCTGAATACCAAGTAATATTTTTGTCACTTTTTATCTGTACATAATCGGCTCCAGTTTTTGATACCGCGCCATCAAATGTCAAACCTGACCCTGTTTGGTTCCAATTACCGACAACGAAACCTCCGTTTAGTGTACTAACAATACCGAATATTATTCCAATAGATACGATGAAACTTAGTATAAAAAATACGATTGACGTGATTAATCCACCTAAAGCAAGCTGATTATTAAACCCACTTTTTTTTGATTTACTTCGCGCAATAGCACATACGATGATGCCGGCCAAAGGAAATAAAAATGCCAATACAAGACCGACAATACCGAGAGTCTTTCCGGGATCTTCGGCTATAGGAGCTAGAACCTGATTAGATTGTGTAGGAATTTGTTGATTTTGATTTGAGTTATTCTGTTCGTTTATATTTTGAGGCTCCATGTAAGTATATGTCTCCTATTTCTACTAAATCATAGCATACATCTAATGCTTTAACGATAAAAACAAAACTAAAAGACTATTATTTAAAACTATAATTTAAAAAACTTAAGTAATTCAAATACTAAAAATCCTGGCCAAACTAGAGCTTTAAAAACACCAACCACACCATCCCAAAAACCACTTGAGGTTTGAATATAATAAACTAGAGCACCGACTAGACCAAAACAGTAAACAACTCCAGCACCGGCATTTGAACCAACTTTTTTCTTGCCACAAGAGCTAGCCCAGGTGTCGATTTTTTGCTCAATTTTTTTTTCAAAATCCTCATCCCACTTCGCTTCTAATGATGCTTTTTTAGTAGTCACTTTAAATACCTCCGTTAATTCACTAATTATAATTTAATCAAATATTCGAAAAGAAATCTAGTATTTTTAAGTTTATATGATCTTTGTTTCTATTCTAGATATTGAAGTCTCTAGTTTAGCTGCTTTTTCTGGATTTATTTTCGATTCAATTTTTTTAAGATCCGAGATGTCCTTTTCTCTACTACCATTCTTTTTTCTCAGATAAATTTGCTCTGGTGTCACTGTGAAAATCATTCCATCACCAAATATTATCGGCTCGACAGAAAATAAGTCATCTTTTGTAATTTCTGGTGGCATTATCATTTCACGAACTTTGTCAGTTAAGACTCCATCCTCGCTCTTTTCCCCAAAATGTTGTCGAAAAACTATCCTGCCATCATGTAATGTATCAAAAGTAAATATTCCGATTCGTGTGTGGTTTGTTTCGTCCATAGCACCATACTCGTGATGCCCACCAATGCCGACTAAATCTTCGCGAGTCCTGTGGGCAAATCTCTCATCCCAGAATTTATAAACCCCTGATTCTAACGCATCTTTAACGGCATCAACACCTTCTTCAGGAACAATAATATCAATATCAGAAAACTCTCTATCTAGATCAGAACCGTCAATTGCAAACACAGCCAAACCACCGCCTATATAATATTCGGCCTTACCGTTTAAAGTTTCTGAAAGTCTTAGGACTGAATCTTTCATTATTTCTGAATTTTCAATAGTTTCTAAATCTTCCATAGGATTATAATACCATGTAATAAACTTACAGTTTCTTGATGAGTTGTGTTTGTTTCTTGCTTCTGCTCCAACGTTCTACTAGCCTTTTCCTACGTCTATTCCAGCTAGTGTAACGGAACAATATCAAAATTATCAATAAAGCACCGACCGGCCATAAATACGGAACAAAAACAATAATAAAAGGTGCAATTAACATCGAAATCACTCTATCCTGAGCATTATGGACCTCTTTAGTCGACATGCTAGCTGTGAACTTCCAGAAAACCTCTGTCTTAGAACGGTCATATATCCTTGAAGGTCTAGATGCTCTAGCCATATGCTTTGCAGAGTCGACACCTATTTGCAACAGCTCTTCGTGTTCTGCAATAGTATAGGGTATCCATATTTCTGATGAATCGAATACCTTAGAGTACATCATAGTGTGATAGATATATACATTATCATTAGCAAACTCAATGTCATACTCACCCATCGACTCCATAACTCGTAACATAACATTTGGCGCTAAAGTCGTAAAAGCATCGAGCTCTTGTTTGTCTCTTGCGTATACGCGAAAAAACTTGTTAAAATCACCCTCAAGGATAACTCTTGTAGTTCTTGGAAATATTACCTTGCTGAGTCCTAGTATATTATTTATCGTTCTATTAGTACGTGACTCTATATAAACAGGTGCCGTATCATAGGGAAGTTTAATCGAAAAAACAGCGATACCTTGAGTAATCGGTTCTTTAACCCCATACATTTTATCTGCAAAAACAACCTGAAATTGGGCAGTAAATAGTTCACAGTAGACACCGTCAACACTAAACGATAATACGTCATGTTTTATAGTCTTACTCATGGGATTACAGTACAGACCGTCTTCGTTTATATTTTTTGCATCAACAATAGGCGTATATGAATAACCATATTGCTTTGCAAGATTATCAACATCAACGCTATTAAAGTCTTTATATTTCATCAATTTTCATATCTTCCATAGGCATATAATAACATGACAAAAAATCATAATCGTAAAAAATAAAAAATGTTAACAACTATTGGACAATCGAGCCGTCTACATCACCTTTTGAATTTGTACATATATCACCTTTAAAGGCAGACTTTAAATCAACTGTATTATATTCCGAACACTTAGCTGGCTCGCCGTTACCACTATCAAAATATCGCCAAATTTCACCGTCTTTTTTGTAAAATACTATCCATCCACTGCCAGTTGGACCATCGAAAGAAATATTACCCCGCGCTTTTCTATATCCGTCGACTCTGGCAGCTGCATCATCATTTATTTCAATATACACCTTATCGATTGAATTACCTGCATTTTTATATGCATCATAAAAAGGCTGTAGGTAGTTTTGGGCATATTCATAATCAGAAATTGTCGCACAGGCTACGTTATAAGTAAAAGGATAATCACCAATGCCATAGTTACAGATAACATCATCTTTTATGTATGCCATATAATCACTACCATTTATTGTAATGTTGGCCTTTGTTTCCTTAAACCCTGTTTTTATTAATGAATCTTTTATCGTATTCTCGAGTTTTGTTTGATCAGTCAACTTTTCATCAAATATAATTTCTAAAGTCTCTTGAGAATGGTAAACACTATATTTTGCAAAAAACTTTGAATTTTCTGTCTTCCAAATCGGAGAATCTGAATCGTAAGTAAATGTAATGAAACCATTTGGCATTATGTCACTAGATTTAGTAGTAACAGCATCTCTCACGATCCCGATAGTATTATATGGATCGGCAGGCGAAGAAGGTTCCACAAGAATTACAATATTTTGACCTAAAGGTTTATCATTTTTTTTAACATTATTATCAACTTTAGTATTATTAGATTCAGTCGGAGAAATATGAATTCTATTTGCACTTAAGTCAATTGCCATGAAATAAATAATTAATATCAAAACTACACATACAAAAAATAAGGCGCCTATTATAAAAAATAAAACATTGCGACTAATTGATTTCTTCAGAAATCGTGTTTTATGTAAATCTGACACCGATGAATGATTGACATCGTCAATTTTATTATATTCAATATTTTCTTTTTTTATATCTTTCTTATTAGACATCGTTTTTTTATTACCTTTACAGTAAATGTTCGTGCTTATTAATTTATTATTGGTATTTGTTGTGTAATACAGTGAATATTACCACCGCCTAGTATTATTTCACGGGCGAATACGCCAATTACTTCTCTGTCTGGGTATAATTCTCTTAATTGGCCTAAAGCAACATCATCCTGGGGATCATTAAACAACGGCAATATTATACCGCCGTTAGTATGATAGTAATTAACATAGGACGCTGCCATTCTGGTGCCTTCAAGACGCGGCAATGTGCCATCAACTGCATCAACACCTTCACTTTCCTCTTTGGTGATAAGGACTGGTTTTGGAATATGCAGTTTGTGAATTTCTAGTTGACGACCCTTTGCGTCAGTTGTACTAGATAGGATTTCGAAATTCTCTTTTGATATTTCATACTGCGGATCGTTTTCATCGTCAGTCCAGGCCAAAAAAACAACTCCAGGGCGGACAAAACAACATATATTATCAACATGTCCGTCAGTCTCGTCATTATATATTCCTCGTTTTAGCCAAATCACCTTTTCAGCACCAAGATATTCGATTAGTGTGTGGTCGATTTCGTCTTTACTCATTGAAGGGTTACGACCTTCGCTTAATAAACATTCTTCGGTTGTTATGACTGTTCCTTCTCCATCCGTATGGATAGAACCGCCCTCAAGTATAAAACCACCTTTATCGTAACAGTCTTTATTCTCTACCCCACAAACCTTAGTTGCAACTTGATTGTCTTTATCCCAAGGAAAATACAAACCATCGAAAAGACCGCCCCAGGCATTAAAGCCCCAGTCAATTCCGCGTATCTCTCCACTGTCATTTTTAACAAACGTCGGTCCACAATCGCGAATCCAAGCATCATCATTGCTCATTTCGACAACTCTAATATTGTCAGGAAGCAAGTTTCTGGCATTAGAAAACTGTCTTTGATTTACACCAACTGTTAATGGTTCAAACCTGCTAATAGCTTTTGCAACTTCGACAAAGGCCTTTTGGGCAGGTCTGGCACCTTCTCGCCAGTTATCTGGACGTTCGGGCCAAAGCATCCAAGTACTTTGATGAGGCTCGAATTCGCCAGGCATGTGAAAGCTATCATTTTTTGGGATTGAGCTCAAAGTTTTCATATTTTTTACTTATTCTTATTTCTTCTTTTTCTTATTTCGCATAACCGCAACCTGAGCAATTATCTCACCAATGACAATGGCCGTAACTGCACCAGCTATCAATACATTGTCAGGCGCCAAAGAGTTTGTTGCACTGTCATATGGGAATAACATGAATACCAAAGCCGCCACCAATAAAACCAAAGGAACTACTGATATTAACCATATAATAGATTTATTACCTGAAACTTTGAACGGTCTTTTAGTATTTGGATCTTTCTGACGCAACCTAAGGAAGGCCGGGAACAAGAAAACATATGATGCTATAAATGTAACAACGTTTAACATAAAGAAAGTCCAGAAAGTATCAACATTAATGGTAATGTTAAGTCTATAGGATGCAAAGAAAGTTTCAATATTACCACTATACTGTATCAAGTAATATGCTCCGATTACTAAAGCCGAAGCCACCAAACCATTAATTATATTGGCTCCCTTTGGCATGCCGTGTTTATTTTCGCTAGCAAATACTTTTGGCAGAGCCTTGTTCTTTGCAGCGTAAAGCGCAACGTAATTCACACCTGGTGACCAAGAAACAAGATTCGAAATCATCGTATACATGAACAATAATCCCGCCGCTACAACCAACCAGGTAGCTGGACCTGCCATAATTCTTAACGCATCTATCAGACCCGTAGCCATACTTGAAGCCATACTTGAAGTTTCAACAAGCTTATCAAGAGGAATGGCAGCGCTGATACCAAATGCTCCAAAAAGATAGAAGGCAGCTATTAAAATACCACCAATAATGATAGCCTGAGGTATTTGTTTTTTAGGGTTTTTCATGTCACCTGAAAACGATGACATGACCTCAAAGCCGAGGAAGTTGAAAATTATTATTGCCACGAACGATAGCCCGCCCAAAATAGAAGCATCAGTACTAACTGTAGTTGTTGTTGCCATACCTTGATGCGTCAAAGCCCATACACCAAAAGCTCCGATAGTGAGTATAATCAAAGCTTTAACGATAGCGCCCAAATTAACTATCCACTTACTCGTCGTTATCCTGTAGGCACTTAACCAAACTACCAACCAAATGAAACCTAGCTGGACGAAAAGTGCTATCTTTGGGTCGAATGTGTAATTGAATATAACTCCATAAATTACAGTGAACAACGCCGCAAGTGAGGCAATCCATAGTGGGAAGTTGACCCAATAGTACCAAGCTACTCTGGCACCACTTCTAACACCAAAGGCTTTTTTAACCCAATCAAATAGTCCACCCTCGCCTTGATAAGTCGAGCCAAGTTCAGCAGTGATCAAACCGTAAGGTAAGAAAAAGGTTAGAAAAAGTAATCCCCACCAGAAATATTGCATTGGACCAATAGCTGCCGTCGGCACAACCGATTCGACAACAAGCACTATACAGACTGAAGCCAGTACAGCATCTAACAGCTTAAATTTTTTCTTTTTTACTTTTTCCATTATATATCCCCTCCTTTGGATATTAATATGTTGTTGATGCTCATAAATTCATCTAACGCATTTTTAGCGTTTTTCATATTTTCTTCTGAATATTCGACTTTTGGAATAAAATAAACCAATAAGGCACGCATTGCTGTTAATCGATTTTCTGCCTCGTCAAATGCAATTGACCTATTTCCATCCAATACTTCGTTTGTTACCTCTTCACCCCTTGCGGCTGGCAGACAGTGCATAAATTTTACATTTGCAGAGGCCATATTCAGCAGTTCGTCACTTACTTGGTATTTGGGATAAAAAATATTCATACGTTCTTGTTTTGATAATTCGGCTTCATATAAACCATACCAAACATCTGTATAAACAAAATCTGCATCGCGTAAAGCTTCTTCGGCATTATCTGTCACTGTCACGCTACCGCCAGAAACTTCACAGTTTTTTCTGCCTATTTCTTGAAGTTCTTCTTTTATTTGATAGCCCTCGGGTCCAAAATGAACAAACTTCATACCAAGTTTACTAGCAATAAACATCAATGAGACACAAACCTGTGTCGCGTCACCTACAAAAACAATTTTACGATCTTCAATTCTTTTACCTTCAGGTAAATGCTCCATCATCGTTATTGCATCACCCATTTCCTGAGTTGGATGGTTATAATCAGACATTCCGTTTATTACAGGTACCGTCGAATTATTTGCTAGTTCAACTATAGTTTGATGTTTTTGGACACGAGCCATTAATATATCTACTAAACGTGATAGAACTCGCGCTGTATCAGCAACCGTTTCGTGACCACCAAGTTGAATCTGACCTGGGGCTAAATACTGGGCATGGCCACCTAATTGAGTCATGGCTGTCTCGAATGAAACTCTTGTTCTGGTTGATGACTGTTCGAAAATCATGCCCAAGGTTTTATTTTTAAGCAAAGGCGGATAATAACCAGACTTAATACATGCCTTTAAATGTAGCCCTAATTGAATGATGTCCGTGATTTCTTTTTTGTTAAAATTGTTTGTATCTACAAAATCTTTATTTTTCATGTAATTCCATAATACTTGCGTTTAGCATGATTAACAATACGCATATATAGATATATATTTTCTAATATTTTATTATCGTGCCGATTGATCCACCAACAGCCTCGGTGGCATGCTCTAATGAGGCTATTACTGCGGTTCGGCCAGGTTTATTAACAAATTGTAAGGCTGCTTGGACTTTTGGGAGCATACTGCCACTAGAAAAATGACCTTGCAGTACATATTCTTGCATAGTTGCCTTATCTATTTCACCGATTGACTGTTGATCGGGTTTTCCATAATTTATCATTGCTGCATCTACGGCAGTTAGTATCACAAGTTTATCGGCATTTATCAAATCTGCGACAACAGCGGCACTAAAGTCTTTGTCGATTACTGCCTCAATACCATGTAGCCCTTCATTTTCGGTCATAATAACTGGCACACCGCCGCCACCAGCAGCAATAACAACAATACCACTCTCTATTAATTTATTTATGGCATCTTTTTCGATAATCTCGATAGGTTTTGGTGACGGCACTACTCGTCGCCAACCACGACCTGCGTCTTCTTTGACAACGAAGCCACGAGCATTCGCTTGGACTGTGGCTTCATCCTTAGTTTTATAAAATGGACCGATTGGTTTTGAAGGATTGTTAAAGGCGGCATCATTCTTATCAACAAGCATTTGTGTGACAAGGGTTACTACTGTATTATTTAATCCATCTTTGCGTAACTCGTCAGTTAACGCTTGCTGCAACCAATATCCTATCGAACCCTGGCTCATAGCAACACAGCTATCAAGTGGTAAAGACGGAACGTCACTGGTATTGACCGCCTCTTCGTGAATCACAATATTACCAACTTGAGGCCCATTACCATGGACAACCACTATTTGATAACCATCTTTTACAAGCGAGGCTAGTTGCCTAGCTGTTTCATCGGCAGTTTTTTGTTGTGCTTCTGCACTAGCTTCACCCTTTTTTTGCAATGCGTTGCCACCAAGGGCAACAACTATTCGTTTGTTTGTTTCATTCATAAATTCAGTATAACAAAAAAGGCTTCATAAAAAGTTTAATATTTTCGCTATTAAGGTATGGCATTTACACTTACTGGCACCAAGCTATCTACCGTAGAATCATTACCCAGAGAGCCTTGGCTATTTACCCCCCAACAATACACTTGATTGTTTGAAGCAATCACACAACCTCCGTAAAGACTCATCGAGATATATTGAATAGTTTTACCATTAAGAACTCCAGTTGTGTCAACAGCTACTGGTACGAAGCTGTCAGCCGTAGAGTTATTGCCTAAAGCTCCATAACCTCCATACCCCCAACAATAAGCCTGATTATTTGAGGCTATCACACAAGTGTGACCAAAATCGACAAAAATCTGCGAAATAGTTTTACCATTTAACGCACCACTATTATATACGGGGACTGGAATAGAGCTATTAGTGTTACTGTTATCACCTAGTCTGCCAGCATAGTTATCTCCCCAACAATAAGCCTGATTATCAGAAGCTATTACACATGTATGGTCCGAGTAGTTTGCTGAGATAGATTTAATCGTTTTTCCAGATAGTACGCCGCCGGTATTTACTGGTGTGGGTGTGGCTCTTTGCGTTGTTGTACCATCGCCTAATTGTCCATAACTATTACTTCCCCAGCAATAGGCCAAATCGTCCGAGGCGATGGCGCATGTATGATAATCACCGGCAGAGATAGATTTAATCGTTTTTCCGCTTAAAGCTCCTGCCGTATAAACTGCTGTTGGTACTGTTTTTTGATCTGTAGAGTTATTGCCGAGTTGCGCGTTACCACCACTTCCCCAACAATAAGCATTGTCATCCGAGGCAATGGCACATGTATGAGAATCTCCGGTAGTTATTGACTTTACAGTTTTGCCATTAAGCGCTCCCGCCGTAGAAACAGCGACAGGGACTTGTCTTTGAGATAATGACATACCATCACCAATAGCACCAACATCGCTACCCCAACAATAAGCATTATTGTCTGAGGCTATTGCACATGTGTGTAAATGTCCAGCCGAAATAGACTTGATCGTTTTTCCACTTAAAGCACCTGTAGTATCTAATGCTGTTGGGACCAACTTATCCGATGTAGAATTATTTCCGAGCTGACCTTGTGCCCCATATCCCCAACAATAAACATTGTTGTCCGAAGCTATTCCACAAGTATACATTCTACCGGATGAAATTCTCAAAAAATATTTTCCAGGGGCAATATAAGTGATAGCTCCACCTTCATTAATTGAATATGTAATACCATTTTTTGTAGCTGTTAGTGTGTAAGAACTAGGGCTAATACTATCATACTTAACATCTACGTCAGGACTTACTTTGAGACAATATCTATTATCAACTACGCTACCTGAGCTAACCGGACAATTACTTCCATTTAAATCATATGGATACGAACCATTATCAACTTGATACATTTTTAATAAATTCGAACTGTTACTTAAATCTGATTGCAAGGTTGACGTGTCAGCTTTTTTACTAATCCCTGTGTAAGAAATAATAGTTATAGCAGCCAAAATCCCAATGACCACTATTACTACAAGAAGTTCAACTATCGTAAAGCCAACAGATTGTTTGTTCATAGTGTTTTTATTTTAACACTAACACATATAAATAAATATAAGCCCAATGCCCACATTTTGAAAATTATAACTAAGCTATCCATTTGCTGATAACAAAATATGTAACACCCGAAGTAGTGGCTGTTATTAATGCGCCCCAACACATATCAATTATTGCTACCTTTAAAGTAAAACCGTTTACAGTTGCTAAGTTTGTGAGGTCATAAGTCGCATAAGCCACTAAACCAAACAATGCACCGTAGCCAACTGCCGACCAAAGCGAACCATTCGCCAAAGCCGGACTAACAACAAATACCACAACACCAATTACATAAATAGCATAGAAAACGATTGCAGCTATCATATTTGGTTTTTCCAAAAGTAGCTTGCCTAGTTCACTTGCATACAAGTTTTTTGCGATAAATCCTAACCACAAGAAATCTAGCAAGCCCATAACTAGCCCGGCAACAATTAATCTTACTAATATACTCATATTATAAATTATACTCCTAAATCAAATGGCTAATCAGATTACACCAAGTTGTTGTAATCGCCCCGCTAGGTTCTGGTAGTTTAGATAAATCCTGTCACTAGCAAGACCATTTAAATCGGGACTATCATCTGTAAGTTGCGGGTCTAACTTTCTTGAAGACACGACTGGAATATGAATGTAATAAAAAATTGTTTTCAACAAAGACGGATTATCCGTAAGACTAGCTATTTTAAATAAACAATCAATAGCGCGATCAGAGCCGATATGTCCCAAGGTTTGCACCATTGATTCAGGTTCGGTTATTAGATCTATTCGATCGACATTTTCTAAAATATCTTCGATTGGCTTGACTATAACTTCATCAATTTCGGGATCAATCACAGTCTCATATACAGAAATTGTGCCCTCCGAATTTGGACCTTTAAATACAACCCTATGTTCAGTGAAATTTTTTTCAGAAGAATCAGGTATATCGCCTTTTATCTTTTCGAAATCTTCAGTGATTGGGATATCGTGAAGATATGGCACCCTTCTTGTAAGTTCTGCTGAAAAGCCAAGAGTTGATGCCAGAAGGTCAGCGTTGAATGGATCCATACTGACGATAGCAAAATCTGAGACCCTTGGGACACCGTTATGTTCATGTCCCATAATTGTTTTATAACCATCAAGTATGTATACAGTTTTCGGACCATTGACTGCATACGTCTCCGAAATTTTTTTCATTCCCGAACTGTTATTTTTCTTCCAGTCTTTCATTGGTCCTTCTGGATGTAGAATTGCCATTCTCTCGTCCTGAGGTAATAGACCAACAATATTCTTACGACATCCTGAAAAATCAAGTTGCCCATGTGCTTTTGGCAGAGATAATGAGAAAATTGTTTCAAAACCAGAAAGATTATACATTCTAACATCTTCTATATTTTCAGGTTCAGGTGCCTCAAGTTCAGATCTAAAATCGATGAATCTTGCGGTTGGATATTCGCCTAAGAAATCATAGCCAAGTTGTTCTTTAAAACGCCTAAATAACTCCTCAGAGTTAATTCCTCCATCTGGTCCTTCAATTGATTGCTTGGCTGGCTGATCGCCAATACAAATTTCGGCCGGCTCATAGCGCAATAGGTTTTCAATAGTTGTCCTCAAAGCTTCTGGACTAGTACATGCATCGGGACGTGATGGATCAACTGCATTAATCTTAATCAATACTTTTTTGCCTTTTATGCCATCAAGTGTATCTTGATGTTGTTCAGCAAAATCACCAAAACAATGTTCAATATTTCTAACACAACCCTCACCGCCAGATACAAATACTGGTTCTTTTTCTATCTCTTCAAAAATCTCTTTTCGTTCAAGCGTAGGATCAATATTTGGGTCGTCGTCAGCATGAACAGTTTGAATTTCTTTTTCATTAGGGTCATCCATATATTTTATTATAGCAAAAAGGCCCTAGGTAAGGTTCTGTAGGTTAATTGTTGAAATGTTTTAGGTAATACAGTTATTTCTAAAATAATTTATTTGCACCTGTAAAATATTAAATATATGATTTTGACTCAGAGCAATGGTCCTGGTTAGTTACGCCTCAACACATCATATACCATATGCATGTAGTCGTCTTTGGCGTTTTTGGCTTTTTCCAGGAACTCACCTTTAGAAATCCATTCATAGTCCGAATGCTCCCAGCTCATGACTATATCAGGCCTTTCTGCTATTCTTGCCACAAAAAGACTCTTGTGGGTCCCGTGTTTCGAGTAGCCCAGTCCGGCATACAACTCTTCAACATCTATAATATTAGCGCCCGTCTCTTCTTTAACTTCGCGAATTACAGTCTCTTTTGTTGATTCACCCTCTTCAAGCGTTCCACCTGGCAGATCTGCATCACGACCAAATGTAGGATGATCGCTACGATACATCATTAAATATTTTTCATCTTTATCGATTATCACTAGCTTTGCAACTTTTTTCATATTATCTATAGTGTATCAGGTAAGAGCATCTTGGTCTCGAACTAAATTACAGATAAGATCCAAAATGCAACTGTCCTATCCCAAGATTACCTAGCTTTGATCACTACAACTCTATGCAATTCACTGATTTAATAGTTTAAAACAAAAACTAGGTTTACATTATTATTTATTTGTCATACAATAAATTATGGAGCAACCACTTTATTTAGATAATAAAAAAAACGAAATAGCCTCTATTACCCCTGAGAATGTCAGGGGTTTGTCTTTAGGAAAAATAACTGAGCAATTTGGTACAATTGGCCTATATACACGCCTACTCGATTCATTAGAAAAAAGTGGTTTTGGTGATAGCGAATTGGTTCAATTAAGCCTACAGCTGGGGCTAGCTCTACATGCTAATGATGAGCGGACAAATGGACACTACACAGATCACCTTATGCGAGTAACTCTTCACCTGTTAGAAGACTTTAAAATTGAAGACCCAAATATAATTGCGGCTGGTCCCCTTCATGACGTATTCGAAGATCACCCACGTGATTTGACGCTTGCCCTTACGGGTGAAAAGACACTTGAATTATCTAAGGCACGCTTAATAGGTAGAGAGGTACTGACAAGCCTTACAAACCCTGAAGTAGTAGAGCTTATTGGCACCGTTACAAATCCTGATGTAATGCCAGAAGACGACAAGAACATAATTTACGCTCAGCACACAAAAGATATTGTGTTAAAATCCCCAAAAGGTCGCGTCATAAAACTTGCCGACTTTGAAGATAATGCTGCCGGCAACCATGCAACATTAGGTTCAAAACAGCAGAAACTAGATGAAAAATATATCGATCAATATCGAATTCATATGATGGGTTTATTCATGCCAGATAGCCTGATAACAGGCCAAGAAAGACAAACAGCACTTCAATTATTATCAAAAGGTCATGCACGAGCATTAGGCAGATTAGCAGCCACACAACTTATAAACCAAGCGGGTTGAATAGAGGCTTAGTTATTTTATCAAGGCAAATATTGATCTAAAAAAGACAGCAGTTAACATACCCACTTAAATATTAGGGTTTGCTACTTGCTAGATTTCTTTTCGAATATACTGTTAGTGTTCTAATATCGTCAGCAACGCTTCGTCAATAGTGTCCAGTATAGCTTTACCACCTATTGGTAAAGTCATCTTTGGGTCGGTATGTCCGAAATCGATACCTGCAATAACAGGAATGTTATTGAGTTCTTTTTTGGTTTTAATAATTTTGATTAACAAATCTTCTGTCATATTCGCTGCTTTTTGAAACCTTCCAATAACAACACCCTTCACGTCTTTAAAAATAATTTTGGCTCAACATACAGGTCTTGAACCTGCTAATCTAGCACCGCATCACGCACTTGATTTACTGATATATCATTTTTGAGTGTAGCTGGATCGCCATAATGGCGCGAGCGTTTTATTTTCCCGTTTTCAATTTTACACACTAATACATACGGCCAAACTCGATTCGAACCTTCAGTTGGCTCTACCTCTGCGAGTTCAACAAATACTGTTTGAGTTGCTTCGTTTGCGGCAACGTTCCACACATGAAATTCACGACCCTCAAGACTATAAGCCTCTTCTAATCTGGTATGTATATCGCCATTTGTAAACACGGGGAATATTTTATCACCATGAATAATCATACTTCTTTGCTTAAAGTCATTTGTAATGAGGCTCTTTCCAAGTTCCACGTTATTAGTTCGTTCTGCTTCAAATGAATCAATAACAATCTTGATCAGTTCGTCTGTTGAATACTTACACATGTCAACATTATAACAAAAAGACTCTGCCTTCCAGTAAAGTGTCTGTACTAGGCTCAGAATACCAGTATTGAACAGATCGTCTTATACTTCAATCTGTACGATTTGTGCCTGAAGAGGCACATAACCGCGTTTTGCGTTGGGCTCTATCTCCATAATACCCTGTCTATTCAACTCACTAAGTGTACCGGCTATTACCATGCCGTGTGAGAAAATAATCTCATAGTCAAGCGAACCGCTTTTTATATTTTCAATAATTTGTCGTGCCCTAACCAATTCTTGCTCGGGTAGCCATCCTTCATCGTCAACATGCTTCTGAATAACATTTACACCGGCCAGTTCGTCAGACTGATAAATTTCTGATTCGTTGATAATCTCAATCCTGTCGATGGCTCGAAATCCTAGTTCTCTAGCCGTTTGATAAGTTCGATAATATTCTGATACCGCTACGGGTCGATCGTACTCATCGGGATTTATTCCATATTTTTCAATCAGTTCTTTTCTAGCATCAGGTATTTGATTATTCAATGCATTATCAGTCAAGGGAGCTTCGAGATTCCCAAAAGCAACATCACCTATATTTGCAGTAGATTCGGCATGCCTAATAAGAATTACTTTGGTCATATGTATAATATAACAGAACAAATAAAAACGAGCCCGTGGGCTCACATTTATTTGGCTCCGGCGACTGGACTCGAACCAGTAACCTCGAAGTTAACAGCTTCTTGCTCCACCATTGAGCTACGCCGGAATACAAAGGATATTATATCCTTTAGGCCTTACGGTAGTCAACTACTATGTAAAGAATTAATAACCTGTGTAGCTTTTAATTAAATCTTCAAATGAACTAATTGCCTTCACGGCATTATAGCTATTTGAAATACTATTATTATACCTACCGAATGAAAGACCAAAATCACCATTTTTTGGAATGTCAGTTACAACCTTGCCGGCTATGAAAACAATCAAAACAGATGAAACAATAAAAATTGCAGTGGACTTAAACAAGTTAAATCCAGAAACATCTGTTATACCCTGAATAATTAACACTGCTGCATATATAAATACC
>Ga0194043_1000611_pt1 | contig 19929 bp, 11 predicted proteins | sample JunL4415m_MetaG_FD_161274 | JGI IMG/M metagenome (GOLD analysis project Ga0194043, IMG submission 161274) | Anoxic zone freshwater microbial communities from boreal shield lake in IISD Experimental Lakes Area, Ontario, Canada - Jun2016-L442-15m | ecosystem: Environmental > Aquatic > Freshwater >...
CTTGTGGAAGTGCCATTGACCGGGCTATCCTTCCACGACAACCTCAACCCTTTTATTTCTCCCAACGCTCCCATTCTGCAGCGTTCTATTTGGCGGGCACCACAGGCTTGGCGTCAGTCGCTAGAGAGCCCCCTGCCCCGCCAATGCAGACGACCTCCTTCATACTGCGGTGGTAGAGGCGGGAATTTGCGTAGCTTATGGAGTTTAAACTCCAAGTCTCACCCGCCGCGCCGAGGTCGTTGACGGCCAGAAGCGCTTTTCCATCGAGCACCTTCGCTTTAGCATCGATGACGTAGGTCACGCCGAGCATGTTGGTGTAGTAGATTTTGCCTCCAAAGATCGTGGGGTTCCCGAGCATGCACCACCACCAACCGTCGCGCTTGGAACGCTTGTCATTTGCTGCATCAATTCCGCGCGAATTGAGGGTTGAGGACGTCTGGGGTTCCCCCCAAATGAGGGCGTCCGGCTTGCCCGCCTCGCGCAGCACCTGCACGGGCAGTTCGAGGTATTCTACCTTATCGGTCTCGATGTTGACTCGTCCCACGCAATGGGGGGGACCATTTTTCCGATCGGTAAAACACAAAAAGTACTGGTAGCCCTCCACCGCGATGTTCGTGTTCCAAGCCGGAAAAACAGTGTAGGGACTTTCGCTGGACTTGAGGTTCACATCGGCGTGAAGCACATAGTTGCCGGTGGCAGGATCAAAGGAACGCCAGTCGACTTTCTCACTCAGGGACTGGGATTTGATAAGTTTTCCAGTTTGGATGTCGATGACTTGGTGGATGTCGGATTCGTTGAGCCAGTACGCGTATTTTTTGTCCACCTGCATGTTATAGAGAACATACCCCGTCCCCTCATAGCGCCAGAGAGTCTGCCCCTCATGTCCCGGAGCGAGGCTTGTAAGACTTAATCCCACAGGAAGTTCCGGCACACCGTGACGCCCGCCACGACCCTGGAGTAACACACGGGTGCCCTCCGCCAAAGCGCCAACTCCAGGCGTGTTGTAATGGGTCAATGCGTCCTCTGAAACCCAGAGAGTGGCGCCTGTATTTTTATCCAAACCACGCACGTAGTTCCAAGGGTCTTTTTCACGCTTTGGATCGGCCTCGTCGCGGGGTTCCATGTTCAGGAGCGTGGTTCCTTCCAAAAAGGGTTCGAATTGTTTGTTAAAAGGTCGCCCGAAAGTGGGCTTCCAAAGCCTCATCCACACCTGCTTGCCCTCAAAATCCCAGCACCCCACCGAGCCGCTGGCATTATAAAACCAGACGTGTTTGCCATCGCTAATTGGCGTGGGGGAGGAGGAATCGCTGTATCCGTAAGCATACTCGCTCTCAACGCTACCGGGGAGCTCCACGCTCCAAAGAATTTTCCCGCTGAGCGCGTCCAGACAATACCCGACGATTTCTGAACCGGTGCGACGGGCGGGATTTTCCACCAGGGGCTTCATGGTGGTGAGGAAAAGACGATCGCCCCAAACGGCGATCCCGCTTTGGCCGGTTTCCGGGAGGAGGGTGCGCCACGCGATATTTTGGTTACGCGCGACGCTCCAGGAAACGGGGGCATCGGAGGCTTTGCTAGACCAAGTTGAATTGGGACCTGCGGCCTGAGGCCAGTTCTCGCCAGCGTATGCGGTGACGGCGGCGAATGAGGCGAAGACGCCCAGGGCCGCGAGCGCTCCTGAGAGGTGGCTTTTCAGTTTTCGACCAATGAGGGGGAGGGAGAACATCCCCTACGGTAGGCTTCAAAGCTTCTTCTTTTCAATAACTTGTCCGCGGCACCAGACACGTTCAAGGAAGCATTGTGACGCAAAGCAGAAGAAATTCAGGAAATCATCCAAGAACAACTGCCGACCCACATCAATGGCGATGATCTTCGGCTTGTTTTTCAAATACGGCGGCTCCCGTGGATCCCCGGGGTTGATCTCATTCGGCTGATGGCAGCGGTTCTGCCTTGCGCATGAAATACCTAGCGGGTGGTGCTCCCGAAGCTTCCGGGCTGGCCGCAAACCTTGCAAATTCGTCGTCAGATAAGGCGAACCCTAAATCTTCATCAGCACGCAAGTAACGGGCACGGCGCAGCTCGCGATGAAAGAACTTCATGTTGTCCACGAACAAGCTGATGCGTTGCTTTGCCCGATGGTCATTCACCTTTGCGAGAGCTTCCTGACACAGCGTGTGAATGCGCGGCAGCAGTGACAGGTAGATCTTCTGGATCTTCGGTTTGTCGATGTCGTATTGACCGGCGGCGTAGTGGAACTGTTCGTCCTGTTGTTTGAACTCTCGAAACGCAGTATCAATGAGTGCATAGACACGTCCCATAGCGTCACCCCCTTCGGCGTAGGCAAGTGTCAGCCACTCTCGATACAGCGCATCAACGTCTGCATCGGCCTTCCACATCAGACGCGCGAGCAGCCAGTTGTTCGGGCCGGCGTAGGCCCAGTTTGAGTCCACGGCCTCGCGCACGCTTTGAATGCCGTGCTTCTTCAGCGTGGCAAACTCCAGTTTCATCAACTCGGGTGCGGGGGCCAGTGGCGCGCATCCGCGGGAGCGATGCCAGTGCAGATAGTTCGAGTAGCCGAGGTTAGGAGCGATGCGATGCCAGCTTTGGGCGAGCTGCTCAAACTCGTCACGATATCCCTTCTTGTAGAGCCCAAGCCCGTAAACATCGAGCGGAGCCCACTCGATGAACAGATGCTTGTCCAGTTCCGGCATCACCGCTGGCGGATACTCATTCGCGCCATACACCAAGGCACCAATCATCCGGTCCGGGTGAGATTGCGCAACCGCACGCGCCACCTCATTGTAGAAATCGAGCAGATTGCGCGTCGTCGATTCTTTGCCGTGGGAGTTGAGAGCGATGTGCGCTCTGCAGCGGTCGCAATGGCAAAAGCTCTGCCCGTCGGAGGGCGCGGCACTCATCATGAAGGGTGATTGAGCCGTGTCGAACTTCTGAGTTAGTCTTTTTGTGAAGGCGGCCAGAGCGTCTGCGTTGCGCGTGCAGAACTTATAATTGGACTTCTCCGGATACAAACTTACGGCAGCCCAATCGGGATGCGAATCTCGGATGTCCTGCGGCATCAGTTCGTTCCATGAATGACTTGAGTCCACCCATATAGCTCCTGCGTCGCCCGTTTGAGTGCCCACGCGGTTGCGTAGTGCCCATTCTCTTACAACTGGCGGATCAATCAACTCAAGCTGGCGTGAAGCAAACGATGGCGCTTCCATGGTGTTCATCGACGGAACCACCAACCGATCATGATGCGGGATGATTTCCCCCTGTTCTCCCGGCATGATCCAACGCACTCCGACGACCCGTTCCAGAAACGCATACGCGCCAAACAAGGTACCCCTGCTCAAACCGCCCCGCCGTGTTGTCCGACCATCCGCCGTGTCTTTTCCAACGATGAATACTGAATGACCATGCGTGACGATTTGAAAGGACTCGTCAGCCATCGCCTCGACTGCCACGCCCGCTGCACGCGCAGCAGCACAGTCTCCAAGGCAGATCATCGGTGGCCTGGCCTCGGTGATCACCGGCAGTGAACTGCCCGTTGCCAATCTGATCACCCGCTGGATTTCATCTGCCGCCAAACGAACGGATTTCGGTGCCCCCGGTTCCATAAAAATGGCACACATTGGCTTTCCCTTTTCCACGACGACAAGTTCGCTCGTTTCAACCTTCGGGGGTTCAGCGGCGCTCACAAGAAGCGGCGGCGCGAGGAGGAGGGTGGTGAGGAGTATGAGGGTGGGTTTCATGGCGAAGTGGAGTTGCGAATACTCATAAGTTTTACGATGGCGCATCACAACCACTTATCAAACCACGCCCACGCCTCCGCCTGGCGCTCGGCGTTGAACTCATGCGGGCGTTCTTCAATGATGCTCTTGAAGTGATCGGGCGCACCCACCTTGGCGTAACACTTCGCCAGTTTCTCGTGTGCTGCGCGCACGCCCTCTGTCTCGAACAGCGCATCCTGAATGCCGTTGATGAGCATGAGCGACCTTGGCATCGTGAGCGAGGCGATGTCGGGGTGATCAAGAAAGCGATACAGGCCAGGGATGAGCTTGGTGTGGCCGATGGTGCTGCGCACATGCTTCGCGAGCTGATGAGGAAACGAACACATCCAACCACACACCACCGCCGCCTTGATGCGATCATCCAGTGCCGCGAGGTAAGTGCTGCGAAGGCCCCCGACGCTGTGTCCCACACAGCCGATGCGCTGCGGATCGACCTCAGGCCGCGTGATGAGATAGTCCACAGTGCGAATGTCATCCCACGCGATGATGCCAGCCCATGTCGTGCCCGTGCTGAATAACGTGCGGCCCATGAGCTGCTCGCTCGCGCTGCTGCGCTGGTTGAACTTCGTCACGGAGTCCCTGGAGATCGTCGCAGGCCGTTCCTTCCACTCCGGTGGATCGTCCTCCAGCACCATGCGGCGCTCGCCCCAGAAGAACATGTCGATGCTAATGACGACGTAGCCGCGCCGCACCATCTCTGTGCCGATGGCTTTCTTCCCATAGGATTCGCGCAGCTCGATGAGCGTGGGATGCACATCATCGCCCTCCAGTTCCCGCTCCCGTCCCCACAAGTAAAAGCCCCCATGCGAGTGCAGCAGCACCACGGCGGGCGCGGGCTTCTTCGCCGCCTTCGGAATCAAAACCGTCGCTGGCACTCGAAACACCGGCGTGGTGTTGAAGCGAATCTCCTCACGTATGTAGTCGCCGCAGTCCTTGCGCGAGATCACCTCCGCCTGTGGGTCGCACTTCTCCGGTGCGTAGTGCAGCAGTTCCATCATCTTCGCGCGAGCCTTCGCCTTCCACTCCGCCAGATCGTGGTGCGCGTCTTTGAGAAACGAAAGGGGCACCTCGCCCTGCGGCTTCAGTTTCTGAATGAAGACATCCAGCGTCCCCGTGTGCGGCCCCGTCTTCGGCGGCGGAGGGCTCATCGAGTAACGAATCTCGGGCTTAGATTCAGTAGCGCTCGCCCTCGACGAGACGGCAGCGGCACCGGCAACAGTGGCGATGAATTGGCGTCGTGTGTTCATGGTTCAGAGCCCTCACTTTGTTCAAATCGCATCAGCCACAGCGTGTCTTCATCTTTCTCCAGCTTGCCCTTCGGCAGCATGGGAAAGGGCTTCGGATAGCGAGCCACTTTGCTGATGCGCAGTTCATCCACAGCGGCATCGAGGACGCTGCCGAGCAGGGTGATGAACTCGCCTTTTGGCTCATCGATGGGCCAAGGGCGCGGCGGAAACTGTTTGTCGGCGTTGTCGGCTTCGAGAAAGCGACCGTGACCGGTGTCGAAGCGTGCCCAGCCGAGGGAGGGCTGGCCGTCGATGTAAAACTCGCTGATCCAGCCGCGCTTCGGATCGGTGGTCCAGCTCACGGCGAGGTGATGCCAGCGCGATTGCACAACAGGCGATACGTTGAGCAACTGCTGCGGTGGATAGGGATAGGGCGCGGGTTTGGCCGAGGGTGGAGCTTTGATGGAGCAGGTGGCATCGAAACGGAAGACATTGCCTGCGCGCGAGTCATCGTCGTCGCCAGCGTAACGCTTCAGGGTGATGGGCCAGAAGCCGCCCGCGATGAAGTATTTCTCCGAGTTCTCCGTGCCCATGCCGGTGCTTTGACGCGGCTGGAACCAAAACTCGAGCGTGCCTTCACGGTAGTCGATGTGCTCATACACTCGCTCGCCGAGCTTGTTGCCGCGTGGGATTTTTAAATCACGTTTACCAGACAGCAGCAACCCCTTGCCAGCGATGCCAGCGACATAATCACCAGGTTTTGATGCGACTTCACTCGCTGCGGCTTCGCGCGCAGGCATCTCCTCCTGGATGACGCGCGGCACAAAGTAGCGCCCTGCATCATGCTGCGCGAGCACCGGCGGAATGCCGCCACGGAAGGCAATAAAGACGAGACCGCTCGTTTTGATCGAAGCCATTTGATCGGCAGTGGTGCCTTGCATCTCGAGCCATTCGCCACCTTTGACCTCCATGACCTTGCCGCCAACGGCGAGCGTAATGGCTTTGTTCGCGTAGATCGCTCCGGATTTGCCAGCAGGAATCTGGAAGTGCCACACGGGCGGCTCGTCGTGAATAGCCCGCAGGATGATCCCATCGCGTGCGACGAGCACTAGGCGTCTCGCGTTGTTCTTGAAGACATAGGGCACGTTGAGAAAACAATACTCGCCCTCGACGGTCTCTGCGCCCAGTTCGACAGAGGCATAGCCACCGCCCAGGCCAGGCGCATCTTTGGTATAGTAATCCATGTGACTGTCCCAATGCACGGGGCCGACATCGAAGTCGCGCACGGGCCGCCCGTAGCCGGTGGGTGTCCACGTCACCCGCATATCGTGACCGACACTGAAATGCAGATCGAAGCGCAGGGGCTCATGGCGATCCTTGGCAAAATGAATCTCCACCGCGTGGCACTTCGGTCCGGTGTCGGCCTCGACGTAGTGCCCGCGCTGACCTTCGGTAGCGGCGAGCAGGTCCATGCCATAGTAGGCGGTCTCCAGGAAGTTGAAGCTGTGATTACCCCCCCGATGCGGAGAGCCACGAATGCCCGAGACATTGCGACGCAGGCCTTGCGCATCGTAATACTCGAAGAGCACGCGATTGAAACGCTCCTCGATCAGTTCCGCATAGCGGACGTTGCCCGTCATGCGCCAGGCGTGATTGGCAAAGTAACCGCTCTGGTCCATGTAGCTGAAATCCACCGGTGGCACATCGCGCAACCAGATGGGAAAGGCACGTTCGACGAGCGCCTTATGAGTGGTGGCGTTGCTGGTCGCTCGCCAGTCCATCAGCGCGCCGGCGATCTTGATGGGATACTTCTCCCATGCGCCAAAGTAGTCTGGGTCAGCCCAGCCGGTGCCTGTGTCGAGGCGGATCATGCGCGAGCGGATTTTGTCGAGCGCCTCGAGATAGCGCTTGTCGCCCGTGTGCATGTAAAGGGGTCCAGCGAGCAAGAAAGGCTGCGCACCATCACTCGATGCGCCGATCTGCGGCAGCGCGTCGAAATCGAACCGCTGCAAAAACGTCTCGCCGCTGCGCACGATCACCTCCTCGCTCCAGCGGTCTCCGGTGAGATAGCGATCCAGCAAAAATCCCTCGGGATCAAAGCCCTGGTGCCCGTTGAGCAAACCGCCTCCAAACCGGTCTTCCGTGCCGTTCCAGTAATGCGGATTGTCCTCCGAGCCATTCAAGCCGACACGCGACCCGAGGCTGCGATTTTTGCCCGCCACATGCGCGAACTTAAAGTCCGCCATGTGCCGATGCAGCGCCGCTGTGAAGTCGAGATACATGCGGTCTCCGCTGCGAGCGTAAGCCTGCCACAGCGCCGTCTGCGCATGATACATGTGGTCCGCATAACGATAGTTCAGCTTCGGCATCTCATCGCCCGGTAGCCCGCCGTAGTTATCATACGTGTGCATGCCCGCGCCGTAATCAAGGAAGCCGTAGTCGCCCCAGCGCCGTTCCCCACCGACGACATACTCCTCCACGGCATAACGCAGGAACTTCTCCAGCTTGCCGAAGCGCTGCGGATCATACGGATGGATAAAGCCCAGCGCCTCCGTCTTGCGCATCCACTGCGGGTCCTGCACACACACTGGCGCCTGCGAGCACAACGCACCTACGCCCGCGATATCCTGAGCCGTGCCAGCATCAAAGAAATGCAACCACAGGTCATGCGTCCGCGCCGAGCCCTGCGCATTCGTGTCTTTCGCCTGCATCGCCGCCACCCCGCCGGGATGCTTTTTTCCCACCCAATCAAGACCCCAGTGATCCACCAGCGCCGAGGCCCGATAATCCAGCATCCGCCCGCCCCGCGATGACCAAAGATGGGCAACGATGGCATCGGGCGTGACCTCGAACTCCTTCGGGAAAAGCTTCGCCGCATTCGGCATTGCGATCAACACGCCGCCTGCATTTGTTTCAGCGGCGGCGTAACACCCAATCGCCACGGGCTTCTCGGGAGTGCCCACCCCCGTCATCTTGAACTCCACATGCGGCAGCTTCACCTCTCGCTTGCTCGTCTTCTGTCCGTGATGCCAGTAATCGCTCTGCAACATGTAGGCCGACTCTCCGGCGGCCACCGTGTCAGAAAGCGGCGTATCATCTGTTCCTCCATCAGCATCAAACATCACCCGCCGCAGAGCTGCCTTCACCAACGGCACGGTCACCGCAATGTCAGCGAACTGCGTCTTATTCGTGTCCTCAGTGACGATGAACGAATGCTGCATCTTCACCGTCGCGCTACCCGCTAGGAACTCCAGCCGCACCACATACTTCGCCAGTATCTCGTCCGTCGCCGTCTTCAGCAAGCCCTCGCGCCGTACGACGACGAAGTTGCCACCCTGATACTCGATCTTGGGTGCAGCACTATTCAACTCATCCGCTAAACGTCCAGCCTGATCCTTCACCGTCAGACACGCACTTCCTCCAGGCGCGACCACGCTCTGCCCAATCACCACCCGTCCCAGCAGCGCACCCTGCTTTGGCAGCTCAAACCTCGCAGCGCCCGTGTCGATGAGAATGGCATCCGCCCCATCATACGCCATCACACCCGCCTTCAACGTCGGAGGCACCGCTGTGGCAAAATACGCCACGCCACGTTTCGCCATAAAATGCAGTCCCACCCACTTCAGCGAGCCGTCCGGTTGCCAATGGGCAAGCGGCTCAGCCTCTGCCGCCACGACCTGCCCAGCAGCATCGATGACACTGATTTGCCCCGTCTCCCGCAGTGCTCCCTTTGGAGACGAGAACCCGCAATACACAGGAAAGGCGACATCAGCCTTCACAGGCCAGTCGATCTGCAACGCAATGCGATTCTGTGCCTGAAGGCTTAGTGCTGGCAGCAGGGAAAGAGCCAGAACCAGAAGCGAAAGGGATGATTTGATTTGGGTGGAGATGCATACTTTCATTGGGTGGCGGAGTGATGCGTTCATGATTTCAACCACTCGTCGCGATGAGCCGCGATGAATTCGTCATCGTGGAGATGCGGGTAGAAACGATAGACGCGGTCAATCTCAGCGAGTTGCCCGGGACTCAGCGTTTCGTGCTCATCAAGGCACCACAGTCCTTCGAGCAAGCCCTGGCGACGCAAGACTTCATGCAGTCCTGCAATACAACCGCGGAAGCCATTTGCGGCATCGAAAAAGGCGGCGTTGCTGTCGGTCACTTCGACACTCAGACTCAGTAACTCAGGCGTGGCATCGGCATGGCGGCAGCGTTCCAGCAACTCGACTGCGCGCCGCGTCCACACAGACCAATGGCCGAGCAGACCACCGACAATGCGGCGCTCTTTGCCTCTGACTCGAAACGGAGTGAGAAAGTCGGCGACGATATTGTCGTCGTTGCCGGTATAAAGCGCGATGTCATCGCGACCGGCATCAATCACAGCACGCACCACATCAAGAGTCTGGTAGCGGTTGAACGGCGCGATCTTGATGGCGATGATGTTCTGGATTTCCGTAAACCGACGCCAGAAGTTATACGAAAGAACACGTCCACCGACGCTAGGTTGCAGATAAAACCCGATGACAGAAATGACTTCTGCGACCGTCTTACAATGCTTAATTAGAACATCCTCATCGGCTTCATGCATTGCGCCGAGGCTGAGTAACGCCGCGTCATATCCAAGACCCCGCACCAGTTCTGCCTCGGCGACTGCCTGGGCGGTCTGACCGCAGACTCCGGCAATGCGTACGAGAGTCGGCGTGGCGCGGTCCATCTCTTCTGCAGCGAGTTGCAGCACGGGTTTGAACAGTCCGACTTTCGCATCGCGAATTGCGAACTGTGTCGTGTGCACTCCGACCGCGATGCCGCCGACTCCCGCGGCGATGTAATAGCGCGTCAAGGCCCGCTGACGACGTTCATCAAGCTTGCGCGACGACGTGAGCGCGAGAGGATGGGCGGGAATGACCAAGCCCTGGTCAAGTTGTTGGCGAATATTCGCGCTCATAGCTTTACTGCGTAGTGAATCTGCCTTCCTGCTTCGACGAAGCCGCAGGATGGATACAGATGCTGACCCACGGGATTGTTCACCATGGTCTCAATCATCGCGAAGGCCATGCCCTCGTGACGAAAGTAATCCAGAGCGTGCTCGATGAGTTGGCGTCCGACACCACGACCTTGGGCGATTTTGTCCACTGCGAGATTGGGGATCCGCCCTTTACCCGCCTCACCGTCGATTCGTGTGCTAATGTAGCCGAGCACCTTTCCTTCCTCCTCCGCCACAAAGACGCCGTCCGGATTGGCCGCGATATCTTCATCGACATGGCGCGCCTTGCGCCAACGCCAATCGCGCTCACCCATGATACCCAACTCACGCTCCACATTCTGATCAATGGCGATGCCCTCGAATCCTTCGACGGTCATGCGTTTGAGTTCATCGAGATCACTCGAGTGGTAGAGTCGTATGTTCATCGTCAAAATTTACCATCCGTCGTTTCAAAATGAGTCGCCTTGTCTAGGGTCGCTCCGTCTTGGCGCTGCCATCGCGCGGTGGCCTCAATCATCTCTTCAAGTGACACAGAAGGTGCACCAAACAACTCGTGCGAGCGCGAGGCATCCCACAGCCACGCCACTTCACTTTCCTTGCCTGTGATAACAGGCGCACAATCCAGCAGATCACCAAACTGATGCGCCAGTGAGCGAATCGACACCCGCTCCATACCGGTTACATTCAGCGCGCGCGGCGGGGAAGCCGTGTGCGCGAGGCACTGAATAGCACGCGCATTCGCATCGCCCTGCCAGATCACATTTACTGCGCCCATCGTCACATCCACGGGCAAGCCCTGCGCCACTTTTTGCGCCACATCGCAGAGCACCCCGTATCGCAAATCGATCGCATAACAGAGCCGGAACATCAAGGCGCGCGTGCCGCTCTGTTTCGCAAAGTGCGTGAACACGCGCTCGCGTCCCACACACGAGTTCGCATACTCACCAGGAGGCCCCAACGCATCGTCTTCACGGGCTCCCGGGCCATCTGCAGCCACTAGCGGATACACGCAACCCGTCGAAAACACAACGATGCGTGACTGTGCAAACCGCTCCGCCACAATGGCTGGCACGAGTGTATTCATCACCCATGTCAGCTCCGGCGCCTCGCTGGTTCCAAACTTTTGTCCCGCCATAAAGATGATATTCGCAACCTCCGGCAACGCCGACACAGCGGCGCGATCCGTAAGGTCACACACAATCGTCTCCACGCCATGCTGCCAAAGCGATTGAGAAGCGTTCGCCGAAGAAAACCGCGAGACCGCGATTACCCTCCTCTGCTTATGCCCAATCGCATCAAAGGCTCGCCGCACCATTCGCGCGAGCGTTGGCCCCATCTTACCCCCTGCACCGAGCACCATCACATCTCCATCCAACGCATGCAGTGTGTCCAGCACGCCCTCCGTCGGGCGGCTCAATTCGCACTCGAGCTCGTCGATGGTCTGGATGGTATTCATGCTAAATTAGGTCCCTGATATTTTGTGCCGATCAAACCCACCGGTCAAACCACGCCCAGGCGTCCGCCTGTCGTGCTGCGTTAAATTCATGCGGTGCGTCTTCGATGATGCTCTTGAAGCGCTCTGGCGCGCCGGATTTGGCATAGCACCGAGCAAGCTTTTCGTGGGCGGCGTGGACACCAGCGGGTTCGAAGAGGCGGTCTTGACTGCCGTTAATGACCATAAGCGGCTTCGGCATCGCAAGAGAGGCGATGTCCGGATAGTCCATGTAGTGATAGATGCCTGGGATGATCTTGGTGAAGCCGATGCCACGAATGTGGGCCGCGAGCTGATTAGGAAAGGAACACATCCAACTGCTCACGACCGCAGCTTTAATACGATCATCCAGCGCAGCGAGATAGGCGCTGCGAATTCCACCGACGCTTTGTCCGACGCATGCAATCCGATTCGGATCCACATCGGAGCGCGTCAGGAGGTAGTCCACTGTGCGGATGTCGTCCCACACCATAATTCCAGCCCAAGTAACTCCGGCGCAAAATAAGGTTTTCGCCATGAATTCCTCGTCGCGGTTGCAGCGGTTGTTATAGGCCTTCACTTCCTCGTCACTGAGTGTCATTGACCGCTCTTTCAACTCCGGAGGATCATCATCGAGAACCACCCGGCGCTCGCCCCAGTAAAACATATCGATGGAAATGACGACATACCCACGGCGAACCAACTCGATACCGTAAGCGATACCGCTATAGCCGCGTTCCCGCATTTCCTTGAGCGTCGAATGAATCGCATCGCTGGTTTCGACCTCGCGCTCCCGACCCCACAGGTATTGGCCGCCGTGTGAATGCAGCGCAATGACAGCCGGCGCGGGGAGCTTTGCCTGCTTCGGAATCAAGACGGTCGCAGGCACCCGAAACACCGCCGTGGTATTGAAGCGCACCTCCTCGCGGATGTAGTCGCCGCAATCCTTGCGCAAAACAATCTCCGCGTTCGGGTCGCACTTCGCGGGCGCGTATTGCAGCAGCTCAAGAATCTTTGCGCGTCCCTTGGCTTTCCACGCCTCAGAATCCTGATAATCCCCATGAAGATACGACAACGGCAGATCCGGACCGCCTTTTAGCTTCTGGATCACGGCGTTCACGGATCCAAACTCCGGTCCATTCCTCCCAGAAAGCGAGACGCTGTTTTTTGGCACATTTTTCACGTCTGCGGCGAAAATAACCTTAGGCGACGAGGCGGCTGCAGAAGCAGCAATTGCGGCGATAAATTGGCGGCGGGTGTTCATGGGGGAAAAAGCATCCGGCTCAAACACTGAATGGTGCGCGATAAGAACGTGTTCGAAGAGCGTTGGCGCGGTCATTGCCCACGAAGCGCTGGGTTTTCAGATCAATGCTGAGTGCTTCGCCGAGAATCAGCTTCTCCTTGTTGCTGTCCACTCTGTTAGCATCAAGGTGCGCCAGCATCCGTTCGTAGGCTTCGGTGCAGTCTTTGTTGTCTTTAATTCTCTCACGAATTTCTCCCTGAGACGCCTGCTGCCCCAGTCGGTGTGAGATATTGGCGACGTGACACAGCGTGCTGGATATATGTCCCTCGCTGATGTCTGCAGTGAGGTCGCTTGCCAGACGGCTGCGAATCGCTTTCACGAAATTGGCATGATGGTTTTGGTAGATGCCCGTAAAGCTGCGCAGGATGCGCCCGCTGTGGTCATAGGCTGCGATGGAACCGTCACCGAGGAGCAGAAAGCCATGCTCGCAATGAATGATATTGCCCACTGATACACCAAGCAGTGAGTCCATCGGTTCGCGACTCGCCTTAGCAGGCAGTCCGCGTACTTCGAAGATGAGCGGCACAGCAGCATAGGCATGGTGAATCATCTGCGTGTTAGGCGTGGTTCCATCGTCTAGGTAGCCGACGCGTCCGCCGATACTGAACACGTGAGGCGCCAAGTCTTTTTCGCCAAGAAACCATCGGGCAATATCCATGTGGTGAATGCCTTGGTTCCCGAGGTCGCCATTGCCCGTCTCCCATACCCAGTGCCAGTCGTAGTGCAGTTCTTTCCGCATCAAAGGCTCCATCGGTGCAGGTCCTGTCCAGAGGTCGTAGTTGATATGAGACGGGACAGCTTGCGGGCCAGTGACCTTGCCGATGCTGGGACGCCGCTTGTAGCATAACCCGCGTGCCAAGGTTATTTTACCGAGGTTTCCTGCCTGAACCCAGGCGACAGCTTCCTGCATTCCACTATGAGAGCGGCTCTGGGTGCCACTCTGCACGATGCGGCTGTGCTTGCGGGCGATTTCAATCATTTGCTGACCTTCCCAGATGTTGTGAGACACCGGCTTCTCGACGTAAACATCTTTCCCCGCCTGGCATGCCCAGATGGTAATTGGTGCGTGCCAATGGTTTGGCGTGGCTGTGGAAATAGCGTCGATCTCCGAGCTCTCGAGCATCTGGCGCACGTCCGTGTATGTTTTGAAGGTGTGCCCGAGGCCTTTGAGCCTCTGCGCCTCTGCGTCGAGGACCGTTTGATCCACGTCGCAAAGCGCTACAATACGAGCCCCTTTGACATTCAGAATGTCGGTAATGTGCGAGCGTCCCCGCCCCTTGAACCCCACAACGCCGAAGCGAATATCGTCATTAGCCCCACGCACCTGAGCCCATGATCGTGCTGATAATCCAATGCCCACAGCGGCTAGGGCAGATGTTTTGAGGAAAAAGCGGCGGTTGGTGGTGGGGAGTATGGTTTTCATTGGGGGGCAGTCCTTATTTTTTGATCATGTCCGCAAACGCTTCCGGTTGTAGACCCATGTTGCGCTTCAAAACTTCAGGATTCGTAGCAAAGAGATCGGGGAAATCGAGCGGGACTTTGGTGTCCACAAACTGGTCGATGGAGAATGCGGGAACCTTAGCGGGATCGAGCCGCTTAAATATCGCGAACTGGGGATCGAGCACGACGGAATCGGTGGGGGCGACGCGTTTCTTGTATTCGGGCAGTGTCATGCGCGTGTGCCCGAGAACCTTCCCGTCTTCCTTAAAGTTGAGGACCCAGTAAAGCGTGCGTTCGGTTTCAGGGACACGGAGGAAATAGCAGTTGTTGCGATCCACAATGGCGTCCTGATTCCCAAAGGACATGAAGTGAATGTTGTTCTTTGCTTTGAAGGCGCTGCTGTCGCAGATGATGTTGCTGCTCAGTGTGGCGGGAGAGCCGAGTTTCACGGCCTCAATCATGTGGCTGATGAAGACGCAGTGTTCGACTCGGAAGCCGGGACAACTGGTCACCTCCAAGCCGTCTGAACCGCGAATGATCACGCAGTTTGACACGAGCACGTCGCTGCTGTCCGCACCCATGAGCAGGCCGCCGGAGTAGCCCGCGCCGCGGCCGTCCCAAAGGAGGCGACGCAGCGTGATGCGGTGGCTTTGATTCACGTTGATGACGCGCTGAGAACAGTTGCCCTGACCGCCCATGCGGAAGTCCCGGAAATAGAAACCATCCACTTCAATGTCGTTCTTTCCGTTGATGACAAAGGCCGTTTCGATGCGCCGACCACTACCATCGAGAATAACCTTTTCACCTGGGATGCTTCTGAACTTGATCGGGCGTTCTTTGGTACCAGTGGTGCGCACACGGACTTTCTCAATGTAAGTGCCGCCCGCTACCATTACGGTGTCTCCAGGCAGAGCATGCGAGGCCGCGTGCGCGAGGGAATGCCAGGCACTCCCGCGCTCAAGGCCTGAGGCAGAGTCGCTGCCGTCGGTGGAGACGTAGAGCGTGCGCGGCGCTGGATCGGCGGCCTTCGTCGTGAAGGAGATGGCCTCATACTTCGGGTTGACCACTTCACCCGGGCCTTGATCATCCAGCGGGTAAATCAGCTTGGCTGAGGTGAGCTTGAAGTAATAAGTCGTGCCAGGCTTCAATCCGGTGAGACTGAAGCTGCGGAAGGTATCTTCATCGTTGGTGACCTTGTACTTTCCGGGAATCTCACAGGCAGGAGTTTCACCCCACGCGAGGCCAGACTCGGAGCCTCGGGACATCTGCCACTCGATGTTCGCGGTGGTGGCGGTGACGGAGTGCAGCGTCGGTGCAGTCATACTAAGCGTGTTCGTCATCAGATCTTGGTGAATGCCTAAGCTCTTGCCCAAGGTTCCACCAACGGCGAGGGCGATGCGATCCGTCACCTCAGGAATGCCATCGTGCATCACAAAAACGGACTTGAACTCGCGTGCATAGATGTCTTGCGATGCCTTGCGCGCATCAGTCAGAGAGACCTCCTTGCCGCCTGCCATCCACGCTTTGCTGGCATCGGCGTAGCTGTTGTAGTCGCTGTATCGGAGCGCCGAAGTCACTTCTGCGGCGCTGCGAAACGCGACCGCCGGGCCTTGTCGGTTGTCATAGACATTGCTGCTAAGCTCCACTCCAGAGCAGCCATCGAGCAGCACGCCGGCCTGCGTAAAGTGCGTAAACTCGCTGTGAGTGATCGTCAATCCGGCACACTTACTCGCGTGCAGGCCTTTGTCTTTCGCGAAGAATCGGCAGTTGTTGAATCGCACCTTCTCACTTGCGATGACGCTGACGGTACTGGCGAGGTTCAGTCGCTCAAACTCGATGCCCTGACTGCCGTCTACTTGGATCGCGCCCGGCATCAGGACTCGCGCCGTGCCACGAGCACGCAACGAGAATGGCGCTGCGCCAGCCTTGCCCCCCTTGATGGTGACATCGCCATCATACACACCTTGCTCAAAATACACTGTGTCGCCAGGGCGAAGTTCCTTCACCGCCCTTGCCAGCGTCTTCCACGAAGCCTTCACCGAGAGACCATCGGCCGCATCGTCACCGCCAGGCGTCACATAGAAGACATTCGCCTGATATGGGAATGGCCCGCGATCACTTTTGTCAGGAGCACTGCGGCGCATCGTGGAAGTTGCTTGCAGTCGGAAATCGAAGTTGAGCGGGTCGGCGAATTCCTTCTCCCGTTTTACGCGCTCGGAGTTTAAGCGAATCGAGGTGTCTGTGCCCGCCTTAACATCGTCTAGGTAGATGTTCCTGAAACCAATGATCGAGCGGACCACCTCCCGATGCGCCGGCAAATGACTCAGCGCCACGCAATCTCGGACATCGGAGATGTCACCCGTCTTTCCTCCCTTGATGCCAAGATCGAGCACGTTGCCCCAGCCCAGGGAGTTCTCGATGAGACCGTAACCTTCACCCCCATAAATACGGACTCCCACACCGCACTTGTAGGCAACGCAGTTGCGAAGCGTGTCATTGCGGGCAGCGACAGCGACCACGCCGCCACACTCAAAACCATGCGGCGAGGTGTTGCCGTAGGCGACGCAGTCTTCGAGTAAGTTACCGCCTTCTTTTTCGCTGCGCGTGAGGATGCCGCCGCCATTGAGGAAGGCCGTGCAGTGGCGGATCACACACTCCTTCGCCTCTTTTAAAACAATGCCCCAGGTGCACGCCTCCGTGTGCCACGTCTGCATGACAGTCTTTTCAAAACCACGCGCCGCGAGGCCATCCAGCACCACGCGTTTCGGCTGCTCCAGCATTAACCCATGCGCTCCCGCCACGGGAATGCTGTAGCGATGCTGATCTACTGGACGCAGGTCCGTGCTGGAGACATAAAGTTTCGACGACGCCGCATCATAGAAGGAACTGCCCGGCTGAAACTCCACCTCTGCCTGGGTGGCTTGGGTGCCTAGTCTCTTCAATGTGTCCACTTCATACACGGCCTGGACATCGCCTGTGAAATCGGCGGCAAAAGTGTTCCGCGACCCCGGCACTGGTTTGAACACCGGAGCGTCCACATCCCCGCGCAGCAGCACCGTGCCCCGCATCTCCGCACGAATCACCGTCTCCTTCTCCGCACTGCCAAGCCCTTTCCTCGCGACCGCCTCCGCATACTCTCCGCGCCCGATGTTCAGGGTGTCTCCGGGTTGCAAGGCATCCACGCCCTTTTGGATCGAGAGGAAAGCCGCCCCGCGACTTGTGCCCGCATTCGAGTCGAGGCCTTGCTTGTTCACGAAGAACTCCGTGGCGTGCGATGTGGTGCAGAATAAGAACAGGAGCAGTGTGAGTTTCATAGTTCGTTGGGAGGCGGATCCGCTATGTGCAGGAAAATTACGGCAGCAGAGTGGAGAGGATGCGGGTGGGTTTCATGGTGAGATGGTGTTGCGATTGGCCATAGGTTTTGCGGTGGGCATCACAGCCACTTGTCAAACCACGCCCAGGCATCCGCCTGACGCTCGGCGTTGAATTGGTGCGGGGCATCTTCGATGATGCTCTTGAAGTGATCGGGCACGCCGGCCTTGGCATAGCACTGGGCGATCTTTTCGTGCGAGGCGTGGACGCCGGCGAGTTCGAAGAGACGGTCTTGCGAGCCGTTGATGACCATGAGTGGCTTGGGCATCGCGAGCGAGGCGATGTCGGGATGATCCATGTGGTGATACATGCCGGGGATGATTTTGGTGAAGCCGATGCCGCGGATGTGCGCCGCGAGCTGATTGGGAAATGAGCACATCCAACTGCTCACGACGGCCGCCTTGATGCGCTCATCCAGCGCGGCGAGATAGGAACTGCGCAGGCCGCCGACGCTCTGGCCAACGCAGGCGATGCGGCTCGGGTCCACATCGGGCCGCGTGACGAGGTAGTCCACGGTGCGGATGTCGTCCAACGCGATGATTCCTGCCCAACTCACTCCAGCGCAATACAGCGTCCTCGCGATGACATCCTCATCGCGGCTGCAGCGGTTGTTGTAGGCCTTCACTTGCTCATCGCTGAGCGTAAGCGACTGCGCTTTCCATTCGGGTGGATCATCGTCGAGCACCACGCGGCGCTCGCCCCAGTAGAACATGTCGATGCAAATCACGACGTAGCCGCGCCGCACCAGCTCGATGCCGTAGGCTTTGCCGCCGTAGCTGCTGTCACGCATCTCTTTGAGAGTCGGATGGATCGCATCGCTCGTCGCCATCTCGCGCTCGCGGCCCCACATGTAGGCGCCTCCGTGTGAATGCAGCGCGACGACGGCGGGCGCGGGGAGCTTGGCCTTCTTTGGAATCAAGACGGTTGCGGGCACGCGAAATACCGGAGTGGTATTGAATCGTACCTCCTCGTGGATGTAGTCGCCGCAGTCCTTGCGCGAGACCACCTCCGCGTTCGGGTCGCACTTCGCGGGCGCGTATTGCAGCAGCTCCAGCATCTTCGCGCGTCCCTTGGCTTTCCATGCAACGAGATCCTGATTATCACGATGCAGAAACGACAACGGCAAATCCGGCCCGCCTTTAAGCTTCTGGATCACCGCATTCACGGATCCAAAGTCCGGCCCATTCCTTCCAGACAGGGAGGAGCTGTTCTTCGGCGCTGCTTTCGGTTCTGCGGCGAGCGCGCCGATGGGCGCTGAAGCCGCAGCGGATGCGGCCATGGCGGCGATGAATTGGCGACGGGTGTTCATGGGGGTGGCTTCTACTTCGTGATTATGTTCGCGAACGCTTCCGGTTGCAGTCCCATGCCGCGTTTTACGACTTCAGGATTCGTGGCGAAGAGGTCGGGGAAATCGAGCGGTACTGCGGTGTCCACGAACTGGTCGATGGGGAACGCGGGAACTTTAGCAGGGTCAAGCCGCTTGAAGATCGCGAACTGGGGATCGAGCACTACGGAGTCGGTGGGAGCGACGCGTTTCTTGTAGTCGGGCAATGTCATGCGCGTGTGGCCGAGGACCTTGCCGCCTTCCTTGAAGTTTATAACCAAGTAGAGCGTGCGTTCGGTTTCAGGGACGCGCAGGAAGTAGCAGTTGTTGCGATCCACGATGGCGTCCTGATCGCCCAATTGCATAAAGGGAATGTTGCTCTTCGCTTTGAAGGCGCCGCTGTCGCAAATGATGTTGTTGCTCACCGTCGCGGGAGTGCTGAGTTTCGCAGCCTCGATCATGTGGCTGATGAAGACGCAGTGCTCCACGCGGAAGCCTGGACAAAAGGACACCTCCATGCCGTCTGAACCTCGTATCATCACGCAGTTCGACACCAGCACGTCGCTGCTATCAGCACCCATGAGCAGACCGCCGGAGTAGCCCGCGCCGCGTCCGTCCCAGAGCAGGCGACGCAGCGTGATGTGGCTGCTTTGATTCACGTTGATCACACGCTGCGCGTTGTTGCTCTGGCCGCCCAGGCGGAAGTCTCGGAAATAAAAGCCATCCACTGCGATGTGGCTCTTGCCGTTGATGACGAACGCGGTCTCGATGCGTCTGCCGCTGCCATCGAGGATGACTTTCTCACCAGGGATACTCTTGAACTGGATCGGACGTCCTTCAGTGCCCGTGGTGCGCACGCGGACTTTTTCCATGTAAGTGCCGCCCGCGACCAACACGGTGTCTCCCGGCAGCGCCTGCGATGCGGCGTGAGCGATGGAACGCCAGGCGCTCCCGCGCTCCAGACCCGAGGCCGCGTCATTCCCGTCTGTGGCGACATAGAGCGTCCGTGGCGTTGGAT